>Ga0187818_10000201_pt1 | contig 19012 bp, 13 predicted proteins | sample NC_wetland_sal_i_14_FD_130581 | JGI IMG/M metagenome (GOLD analysis project Ga0187818, IMG submission 130581) | Wetland sediment microbial communities from Neuse River Estuary, North Carolina, USA - SO4_3 | ecosystem: Environmental > Aquatic > Freshwater > Wetlands > Sediment | place: USA... | reverse complement strand
GCCGTCAAGGTATTTGTCTGCAACCTGATGACACAGGTCAATGAAAGTCTTAGTTTAACTGCGGCGGATCACATCCGCGCGCTCAATAGCCATGCTGGCGTCCAGTTGTTCGACTACACCCTGATCAATCGCACGACGGCATCGCCGGAGATGAAGGCCAAGTACGCCCTGGAGGGAGCTTCGCAGATCGTGGTGGATCTGGAAGCGATCGAGGCGCTGGGCGTGTGCCCGGTGCTCGGAGATTATCTGGAGGAGGGCGCGGCGGCGCGGCACGCTACCGACCGCGTCGCACACGACCTGATGGCGCTAATGGCGCAAGCGCCGGATCGGCAGACGATCCGGAGTTGATTTTGGAGCGACGGGCGTCTCGCCCGTCCAGTTGGCTGCTCGGCGGCCGGGCGGGGACGCCCGGCTCTCCATCAGCGGGATCGGATATATTGACTAAGCATGGCAAAAGCCTCAAAGACCAAGTCGAGATCTTCCCTGCCAACTTCGCCGCCCCCGCGTATCGCCATTGCGATCATGGCGGCGGGCAAGGGCACGCGGCTCAAATCAAAGCATCCCAAGGTTCTGCATGAAATCGGCGGCAAGCCGATCCTGGCCCATGTGATTGCCACGGCGGAAAGAGTTGTGCCCTCCGAGGACATCTTCGTGATCATTGGCCATGAGGCGGAGCGCGTGCGTGAGGCGGTTGCCGGCACCGGCGTGAACTTCGTGCTGCAAGCCGAACAGCGTGGCACCGGACACGCGCTCATGGTGGCGCGCCAAGCGCTCTCGGGCAAGGGCAATAGCTATGACCAAGTCATCGTGCTCTCCGGAGACGCTCCGCTGATTACCGCCGCGACCATTCGGAAGCTCAGCGACTTCCACTCCGCTCAGAAAGCGGCCATGACCGTGCTCAGCGCCGATCTCGACAACCCTTATGGATATGGGCGAGTGATCCGCAAAGGCGCACGAGCTGAGGTAACGGCGATCGTGGAAGAAAGGTCCGCGACCCCGCAGCAGAAGAAAATCCGCGAGATTAACTCCGGGCTCTATGCCTTCGCTGCGGCCTCCTTGTACGAGCATATTGACCGCCTTTCCACCGCGAACCCGCACGGCGAGTACTACCTCACGGATATGGCGGGAGTGTTTCACCGGGCGCGCCAGAAGGTGGTCGCGATCAAGACCTCCGATGCGGGCGAAGTGCTGGGCAGCAACACGCGGGCGGAGATGATGGTTCTGGATGTGCGCCTGCGCATGGCGAAGTGCAGGGAACTGCTGGAGGCGGGTGTTACGATCTTTTACCCGCACACCTGCGTGATCGACCGCGAGGTGGAAGTTGGCGCCGACACCGTGATTGAGCCCTTCGTGCAGTTGCTGGGGCATACGAAGATTGGCGCGGATTGCCGCATCCGGTCCTACAGCGTGATTGCGAATTCAGTCATTGGCGAGCGGGTCACGGTGAAGCCGGGGACGATCATGGAAGACTCGCGGGTAGGCGCGGGAGCTGTGCTTGGACCATACTCTCATCTGCGCCCCGGAAGCGAGGTGGGCGAAGGCGCTCACGTGGGGAACTTCGTCGAGACCAAGAAAATCAAGCTGGGCAAAGGTTCGAAGGCGAATCACCTCAGCTATCTCGGCGACGCGGAAATCGGAGAAGGCGTCAACATCGGTGCAGGCACCATCACTTGCAACTACGACGGCGTGAACAAGCACCAGACCGTCATCGAAGATGGCGTGTTCATCGGCAGCGACGCGACGCTGGTGGCCCCGGTAAAGATTGGACGCGGCGCCTACGTCGCGGCGGCAAGCTGCATCACGGAAGATGTACCGGCGGATGCGCTGGCGCTAGGGCGCGCGCGGCAAAGCGTGAAAGAGGGCTGGGCGCGGGCCAAGCGCGAAGGGCAGAAGGAAAAGAGTCGCTAGTGGAGTTAGTGCGATGACAGGGCGGAGCCTTTCCTGAGCGGAGCCGAAGGGCCCCGTCCTGGCGGGGCAAAGCCCCGCCACCACACACACTATCCCGTCCCTTCATTTGAATTGGAATACACTAGACCCGAAGCGAAATCATGACGAACACACCTCCAACGCAGGAAGCATCTCCGGTCCGCTACGACATTTCCCTGCTGACCGCCGAAGATTTTTATTTATTCAACGAAGGCAACCACTATCGCATGTACGAGAAAATGGGCGCGCACCTTGTGGAATCCAATGGAACCGCGGGCACCGTCTTCAGCGTCTGGGCTCCCAACGCCCGAAAGGTGTCGGTGATCGGCGGCTTCAATGGATGGAACCCGCAATCCCACCAACTCCAGCCTCGCGGCTCGTCGGGAATCTGGGAAGGCTTTATCCCCGGCGTCGGCAAGGGCGCGTTGTACAAGTTCCATATCGGCTCCAATAAACACGGGCACGAGACTGAAAAAGCCGACCCGGTGGGACTTTTCACGGAGAAGCCGCCGCGCACCGCTTCCGTGGTCTGGGATCTCGACTACACCTGGAACGACGCCGCCTTCCTTGAAAAACGCGCCGCCGTCAACTCGCTGCACGCGCCCATCTCCATCTACGAGGTTCACCTCGGCTCCTGGATGCGCATCCCCGAAGAGCACAACCGCCCGCTCACCTATCGCGAGATCGCGCCCCGCCTCGCCGACCACGTGAATCGGCTGGGATTCACTCACGTCGAACTGCTCCCCATCATGGAGCATCCCTTCTACGGTTCCTGGGGATATCAGACGACGGGCTACTTCGCTCCCACGGCGCGTTACGGCACGCCGCAGGATTTCATGTATTTTGTGGACTACCTGCATCAGCACAACATCGCGGTCATTCTCGACTGGGTCCCGTCACACTTCCCTTCCGACGGCCACGGCCTCTCCTTCTTCGACGGCACCCACTTGTTCGAGCACTCCGACTCACGCCAGGGCTTCCATCCCGATTGGAAGACGCACATCTTCAACTACGGCCGCAGCGAAGTGCGCAGCTTCCTGATGTCGAGCGCCATGTTCTGGCTGGACAAATATCATGTTGACGGCCTGCGGGTGGACGCCGTCGCTTCCATGCTCTATCTCGACTACTCGCGCAAGGAGGGCGAATGGATTCCCAACCAGTTCGGCGGACGCGAGAACCTGGAAGCCATCGACTTCCTGCGCCGCTTCAACCTCGAAGCCTACAAAGAGCACCCCGACATTCAAACCTATGCCGAAGAGTCCACCGCCTACGCCATGGTTTCGCGCCCCACCCATCTCGGCGGCTTGGGATTCGGCTTGAAGTGGGACATGGGCTGGATGCACGACACGCTCAGCTATTTCCAAAACGACCCCATCCATCGCCAGTATCACCACAACCAGTTGACCTTTCGCATGCTCTATTCGTTCCACGAAAATTTCGTTCTGCCCCTGAGCCACGATGAGGTGGTGCACGGAAAAGGTTCTCTGATCGGCAAAATGCCCGGCGACGAATGGCAGAGATTTGCCAACCTGCGCCTGCTCTTGGCCTACATGTTCGCCCAGCCCGGCAAGAAACTGCTCTTTATGGGCTGCGAGTTCGGCCAGGTTAGCGAGTGGTCGCACGATCGCAGCCTCGACTGGAACGTGCTGGAATACCCGGTGCATCGCGGACTCATGAATTGGGTGGAGCAACTCAACCGCCTCTACCGCAGCGAATCTCCGCTGCACTGGTACGATAACGATCCCAAGGGTTTTGAATGGGTGGACTGCAATGACGCGCCCGCCAGCGTCATCTCGCTGCTGCGCAAAGGCAAGGACGGCGAGAACCCCGTGCTCATCGCGTGCAATTTCACGCCCGTGCCCAGGCTGGGATACATGGTGGGCGTGCCCACGGGCGGCTACTGGAAGGAACTTCTCAACAGTGACGCCCGCGAATATGGCGGCAGCGGCTCCGGCAACATGGGAGGCACCGAGGCCCTGCCCGAAGAAACCCACGGCCGCCCCTATTCCCTGCGACTGACCCTGCCCCCCCTGGGCGCGCTGTTTCTAAGAAAAGCGTAGCGGCGGACGGACAACACCGAACTCAGGGGACGCTACGCTCTCTGCGAATTGGAAAGAGATGCCCCAGGAGAATAACTTATGGAGAAGAGAGTTCTCGCGATCACGACAGCGCTGGCGGCATTGCTGATGCTGCCTGCCATCGGTCGTGCGCAAGCGCCGCCACAAAGTGAATCAGTGCCGAGTGGATCAGTGCCGAGTGGAACATTAACGGTCACGGGCTATTCTGGCCAGGCGCCGATTTTTCAGCTCAACGGCAAGTCCTGCGTGGAGCTTGAACAACTGGCGCGCCTGACGCAAGCATCCCTCACCTTCAAAGCCAATCAGATCATCCTCACCCTCTCCCCGTCTTCCGTCCACGCGCCAGCGGAAGAGCCGAAGTCCAAGCAGGGGTTTTCCAGGGGCTTCCTGCAAGCGGGCATCGAACAGATAGGAGTCATCCGAGAATGGCGAATCGGCATTGTCAACGCCATTCAGAATGGCTTCCCATTGCCGGAAGACTGGTTTTCGGCGCAGCGCAGGATCGCCGATAAGAGCCTGGCTCTGGTTTCCGCCGCCATGTCGACGGACGACGACCGCAAAGCCTTCCCGCTGCTTTCCGCCGAACTCAACGATCTGCAGAAGTTGAGCGACCACTATCTTGAGATGCGCAAGAACGCGGAATACATCGCTCCCGGCTCGCTGGATAACGATCCGCTGGACCAGCAGATTGTAAGTTGCTCACGCGGCCTCGCCGCCATGGTTGCCGACAACAAGTTTCAGGATGAGGCGTCCTGTCACTGAGGTCATCGCTGGAGAGCGTCCGGGAGCAAGCGAGACTTAGCGGATCATGAGGAGTCGTTCAACCGCGGGCTGAGCGCACGCCCTCAGGGTTCCCACACTCCCACATTCTCCAGCATTTCCTCTAATTTCGCGTTCTTCAAAATTTCGCCCACCGCCTCGTGATCGATGTGCAGAGCAATTGGCGTTTCGCTTTGTGCGATGGCGTAGGCGGTCACTGCCACAATCGCTTCCCCGGCCTTGAAGTCCAGCGCATCGACTTTGTCGAGCGTGTCGCTCGATTTGTGATGGATCTCCATGTAGTGCGTCATGTCCACCCACAAATCCAGCGCCGGAATGCCCTGCAACACAAACGGACCGTGGTCGGTGTTGTAGGTGGTCTCCAGCGAAAGGTCGCCGCCGTTCAGGTCCTTCAACAAGCCGTCGCTCCAGGGCTGCATCGCCTTTTTTAGATCCTCGCGGCCTTCCACTTTCCATCCCTTCGGATGCCCCGCGCCATTATCGGTATTCAGAACGGCCACGCACTTGTCCAACTCGCGTTTGTGCTTCTGCGTGTAGGCATACGATCCGAGCAGCCCCTGTTCTTCTCCGCCCCAAAGCGCCAGCCGGACGCTGCGCCGCGGCGCTTTCCCCAGCAACATCAGGGCGCGGCCGATCTCGAGGACGCTGACTGCCCCGGTGCCGTTGTCCTGCGCGCCCGTGCCGAAGTCCCACGAGTCCAGGTGCGCGCCGATCAGGATCCACTCCTCGGGATGCTCGCTGCCCCGAATCTCCGCCAGCACGTTGTTGACGGTCGTCTCTCCCGACGTCTTGTTCTCGATCGTCAATTGGATGGTAACCGGCCCGCGCTCCAGTTCTCGCTGCATGAGCTTCGCATCTTCCATGCCGACCTCGGCCGCCGGCAGCGGAAGCAACTTCGCACCCCACAGACTGTCGTGCGCATTCAAGACGTTATTCTTCTCGCAATCCGGCATGATCGCCGCCAGCACGCCCGCCTTCTGAAAGGTGCGCCACGCCGACTCCAGCTTCGGCAAAGCCCTCCCGTAACCTTCCGCCATGATCTTGCCCGTATCCAGAAAAACAATCTTCCCGCGCAGTTCGTGTTCACGAGATCGCAATGCATCCGGCGTTACGTCCGCGACTATCACTACCGTGCCTTGCACTCCGCCCGCCGGCGTTGACGGCGCCCACCCCAACGATGCCAGGTTCAGCGGACGCGACAAAGGCGCCAGCATTGCCCCGCTCGCTGTCCCGCGCTGCCAGCCCGCTGGAATCGTGAACGGCTCCAGCCGCACGTTCTCGATCCCGTAGCTGCGAAACTTCGCCGTCGCCCATTCCGTCGAGCGAACATAGGCCGGAGAGCCCGTCAACCGACCGCCAATGCCATCCGCGAGTTCCCCGAGAGTCGTCATCGACGGCCCGTTGTAAATCGAAGCCGCCAGCTGGTCGGTCACCGGTTTTATTTCCGACGGCGGCTGCGACCACGCCAGCATCGGGATCGCCCACCACAACACCAATACAACTGCACGACGCAGATTCATCTTTCCTCCGGCCTAAGAAACCGACAATCCCGCTTCGCCACGCGAATGGGCATTCTCTACGAATCCCGCCCGCATTGCAAACCCGGCATCTCCTAACCACCCTGATGACATCGTTCCGGTGTCGTGGCACAATTGACTGGGTGAAACTAGATGAGCTCCCATACAACTAGCCCCAATACTGAAGCGGCGATCCTGGCCCGCCTCATCCAGATCGGGCAGCAGGAGTTGTCGCGCGGCGCGGCTGAATACCTGCTGTCGATTCGCTTCGGCGATCGCGACACGGCTCGCATGAACGAGTTGTCCGAATTGGCTCGTCAGGGTAAGCTCACCAACGAAGATCAAGCCGAACTCGACAGCTACATCCACGTCGGGAACCTTCTCGCTGTCATGCAGTCCAAGGGGCGGCGCGCCTTGCGGCGTTCGGCTCAATAATCGGGAAAATTGAACGCAGATCTCATCCGCCAAGTTTGGCAACGAGCACGAGCACACTGTGAGTATTGCCAATTGGCGGCGGAATTTCACCCAGCGCCGTTCCAGATAGATCACATTGTTGCTCGACAACACGGCGGAACCTCCACTGTTGATAACCTCGCCCTTGCTTGCATCCATTGCAGTCGTTTCAAGAGTCCGAACATTGCCAGCGTTGACCCCGACAGCGGCGAAATCGTTCGCCTGTTCCATCCCCGGCGCGATACCTGGAGGGAACACTTTCTCTGGGACGGCCCCGAATTGAAAGCCCTGACCCAGATTGGCCGAGTAACAATTTCGCTGTTGCTCATTAACGACCCAGAACTTGTCGCAGTGCGGAAGGCTCTCCAGGAAGAAGGCGTTTTCGAAGTATAGTGGGCACTCACGCTGGTTAGACGTGCGGAACTGGTTCCTGACCCACCCGGCACTCCCCCACCCCCGCTCTCATGCTAGACTCGCAATGAGTCAACCAACCTTGCGGATGCGCATCCTCACCCGCTACATTCTGAGAGAAGTCGTCTCCCACGCCTTGATCGGCGCGGCGGTTTTCACTTTCGTTCTTTTCACCCGCGACCTCGGCCGCATCCTCGAACTGGTGGTCCGCAACAGCGCCCCGCTGCCCAGCGTTGCGGAAATCTTTTTTTTCACTGTTCCCGTCGCGCTCACCTACACCATTCCCATGGGCGTGCTCGTCGGCATCCTGATCGGACTCAGCCGTCTGGCCGCGGACAGCGAAATCACGGCCATGCGCGCCAGCGGCCTGGGCGTATGGACCTTCCTGCGCGTGATCTCAATGTTCGTGGTGGTGGCATGGTTGCTCGCTCTCGCTAACAGCGTCTATCTCGCGCCCCGCTCGCTCGCCGCCCTGGGAAAGCTACAGGACAACCTCAAGTCTTCTCAGGCTTCTTTCGAAGTGCAGCCTCGCGTGTTTTACGAGGGATTCCCGAAGAAAGTTCTCTATGTGCAGGACGTCAAGGCTATGTCCGGCGGAGCCCTGTGGAAAGGTGTGTTCCTCGCCGATTTGACCGACCCAGCCGCGCCCACCATTATCCTGGCGCGCGAAGGCTTGCTCGTCAGCCAGGGGCCCGATACTCTGGACTTGCATCTCACCAACGGTTCCACGCACGAAACCCCCGATCCCAAGAATCCGGACCAGTACCAGATCTCCACCTTCGAGACCACTGACATCCCCATTCAGATCCCTGCGTCACAGAACAGTCAGGAACACGAACCCACATCGCTGGCTGAGATCAAATTTGCCGACCTCCTTGGTGTCGCACCAACCGCCGACCCCGTCACCCGCCGCTGGCACCTCATCGAATATCATCGCCGCCTGGCGCTGCCGACCGCCTGCATCGTCCTGGCCCTGGTTGGCATTCCTCTCGGCCTCTCGTCGAAGAAAGGCGGCAAGTCCAGCGGGTTTGTCGTGACCATTCTGCTCGTGTTTCTCTACTATTCGATTTCTTTGATCGGAGTGTCTTTCGCGCGCCAGGGACGCCTCTCGCCTGCCGCCGGTGTTTGGCTCGCCGACTTCGTGTTTCTTGCCGGAGGAGTTTTTCTGCTCTGGCAATCGGAACGCCGCCCCATCGAACTGACTGCGCTCCGCTCCTGGTTCCGAGATCCCTGGTTCAGAGATTCCTGGTTCAGAGATTCCTGGTTGCGGGCGCCTAAGTTCACATCTTCGACCTCCAGCCAGCCGGCGCTGCAAGCGAACGGTGAGTCCTCCCGCCCCACCCTCCGCGAAGGCATCCTGTCCCACGAGCCCAGGCGCAGGCGCTTGTTCAATCTTCATTTCCCCACCATCCTCGACGATTATGTGCTGCGCGACTTTGCGCTCTACTTTGCCATGATCGTCGCCGCTTTCCTGATGCTGCTGCTGGTCTTCACCCTGTTCGAGTTGCTGAGCGACATTCTGCGGAATCAGGTCTCCCCACTCACGGTGGGCGAATATCTGCTGAACGTAGCGCCATATTTTCTTTACAGCACCACGCCTCTCAGCATGCTGCTGGCGGTGCTGGTCACCTTCGGACTGCTGCAGCGCTCCAACGAAATCACCGCCATCAAGGCCACCGGCATCAGCCTGTACCGCATCGTCGTCCCGGTTCTGATCGCCTCCACCCTGGTCGCCGGCGTGCTCTTCCTTTCCGACCAGCTCTATCTTCCCTACACCAACAAGCGGCAGGACGCGCTCCGCAACCGCATCAAGGGCAAACCCGCGCAAACCTACCTTCGTCCCGACCGCAAGTGGATCTTCGGCCAGCACTCTGACATTTATTACTATCAATTCTTCGATCCCGACCGCGATGTTTTCGGCGGCGTCTCCGTGTTCCAGTTCGATCCCCACACCTTCCAGATCACGCACCGCATCACCGCCGACCGCGCGCACTGGTCGGACTCCATGGGCCGGTGGGTTTACGAGCAGGGATGGGAGCGCAGCCTGAGCGGCTCCGCCATCGAGAGCTACCGCAAGTTCGATGCGGCGACCTACCCCGAGTTGGCGGAGGCGCCTGCCTATTTCAAGAAGGAAATCAAACAGTCTTCGGAAATGAGCTACGAGGAACTCCGCCGCTACATTCACGATCTTGAGCAGAGCGGCTTTGACGTGGTGCGCCTGCGCGTGCAGCTACAAAAGAAGATTGCCTATCCGCTGATTACGCTGGTGATGGCCATCCTTGCCATTCCCTTCGCGCTTTCCGCCGGCAAGCGCTCCGCCCTCACCGGAGTTGCAACCGCCATCGGCATCGGCGTTGTCTATTGGACGATCAATGGCCTGTTCGAGGCCATGGGCAACTTGAGTCAGCTTCCGCCCGCGGTCGCTGCCTGGTCTCCAGACCTGGTCTTCGGCTTCATCGGAGGCTATCTCATCCTCCGCATGCCAACCTAATCAAGAGCATTGAGCCATTGCATCATTGAACCATTGAGTCATTGGGAAAGCCGCCGGGAACTTCGGGTTTCAATGTTTCAATGACTCAATGACTAAATGACTCACCGCGCCGTCATCCCGCTCGGCGCCGCCGGGGCGATTACCGTGATCGGACTGCTCATGGATCCGCTCGTCGTACTCAGCGTAAAGCCCGTAATGTTATCCGAGTTAGTGTTCGACGTGTAGAGAAACTGGCCGGTATAGGTTCCGTCAATGTACACGCTCGGGTGCATCGCCATCGCCACCGGCTGCGATCCGGTCGGCTGGTTCGCCGGGGTTAGAGCGCTCAACGTGCCCGCCGTGGTGTTGATGCGAAATGCAAAAACCTGGTTCGAGCCTTGGCTCACCACGTAGAGGAAATTGTTCGTCGGATCCACCAGCATGGCAACCGGGTTCAACCCCACCGAAGTTGGCGGCACGTTGTTGCAAGGTGGTTGGGAACACGTTTCCCCCAACGGAGTCATCAGATTGCTTCCTACATCCTGCGCTGTGCAGACCGCATTAACCACGGTGCACAGCTGGAACGGATACAAATGGCCGCCATTCTGGTCCTCATTGCCCACATACACAAACACGCCGCCCGTATTCTGTTCCGCCGGGTTCGTGTTGACCGCCAGCACCGAGATGGGATCGATCGCGGAAACGATATAAGGAGAATTCACTTGCTCGGTCAGGCTGCCCGATGAACTCACGGCATACAAGCTCACCGTATTGTCACTGTGCGGGGGGAGAACGCAGTTGGCAGTACAAATGTCGGAATTGTTGGTCACGAAGAGAAGTTCCTGGGACGGAGCGCCGGCAGGGGTGGTTGGGGTGAACGTAATTGCAGAAAGCGCGGTTGGAATCTTGCTGAGGTAGACCGGACTTCCACTGGCCAACGTCAGAGTGGTTGAACCTGGCTTCATGGCAAACACCGAGATCGACGGACACACGTCGGTAGGACTAGCGGGGACATGCGGACAACTCGGATTGGTCGGCGAAGGGGTCGGATATCCCGGCGAAGGGAAGGACCCCTGATCGATCACGAACAGGAACTGTCCCGCGGCATCCCGCACCATGGCAACGGCCGTATCGCCGGCCATCAGAGACGGAGTGGGGACGACCGCCGGTGTTCCGAGGCTCCCGTCGGAGTTCACTGTGTAGGCGTAGATCGCAGGCGCCACGCCCGCCGAAGGTACACCCTGATTCAGAACGAACGCGGTCGCGCCCGTCGGGTCCAGCAAAATGTCCAGGGGAAGTCCGCACGGTTCGGGATTGGTGATACTCGCCGCCGTAGTGCACGTGCTCGCATTGTAATTGACCAAAGACAGGTTCCCGCTATTCAAATCCATGGCAAAGGAGCTCACGTTGTTCCCATAGCCGTTAATCCCCTGGGTCAGCACATACAAGACTCCCGAGGGCCGGGACGAGGAACTGCCGCAACTCAGCAGAAACAAACTCAGGGCGCACAGGCCCAAGAGCGCAACGACTCCGCCTATCTTCTTCGACATCTGTTCTCCCACTGGGGTGGTCAGCCGCTTCCCGTCCGCCGGCGATGCCCGGCCAGCCGTCACGGAGACTGAAGCTTGTGGCTGAAATATATTTGTGTATCAGGAATGAGCGGGAAGAGCAAACCCCTAAACAGGCGCAACAGCCGGAATACGGATTTCCATCTCTAATCCACCCTCTTTTCGGTTGGATGCGCGAAGTTGCCCACCATGCAGCCTGATGGCCCGGTCCGCGATCGACAAGCCCAGACCCGCCCCCCCGGTCTGCCGGTTGCGGGCATCGTCCAGCCGATAGAAGGGCTCAAATATCTTGGGCAGCGCTTCGACTGGAACGCCGGGGCCGGAATCAAGCACGCGAACAATAATTTCTTCTTCGCCATTCGCGGCGTTCTGCCGCTCCAGTTGCACATCCACCGTCGTGCCTTCAGCAGTATAGCGCGTTGCGTTCCTCACCACATTCTCCACCGCGCTCCGCAGCACGTCAGGGTCGGCTTCCACCAGAAATTCATCCGCGGCATCGGCCTTCGCCGTGACCCGGCAGCCCCGTCCCGGCGTTTCGTACTCGGCGTCGCGCGCTACCTGCTCCACCAACTCCCGCAGCGATACCATGGTCTTTCGCAGGCCGTCGGTCCGCGACTCCAGCCGCGCAATTGTCAGCAACCGCTGGATCAGTTGATTCAACCGGTCGGCCTCCAGTTCGATCCGGTTCAGCGCGCTTTCAAGTTCCGGCGTGCGCCCCGGCCCGGCTTCCCGCCCGACCTCGGACGCCGCCCGCTGCCGCGCCAGCCCCAGCGCAACGCTCAGCCTTGCCAGCGGAGATCGCAGTTCGTGCGAAACATCCTTCAGCAGCCGCGATTGCGAATCCACCAGCCCTTCGATCCGTTCGGCCATGCGATCAAAATCGCGCATCAACTCGGTCAGTTCGTCGCGTCGGCCACTCGCTGGCGCGCCCGCGCGCGCGCTCAAGTCGCCCGCCGCCAGGCTCTGCGCCGCCTTCCGAAGACGCGTCACCGGATTCGTCATCGACCATGCCAGCAGATAGCACATCAGTCCCGACGTAATGACCGCAATCCCTATCCCCAGGCCCGGGATGTCATGCGGCCCGAAAAATACTCTCGGCCCCGGCGGCAACTCCAACACTATCGTGTACCGTTTTCCATCCAGCGTCAGGGCCTGCCGCAGGATGCGATCGGGAAGCAGATTGTCCATCCACCCACGGTGGTACAGCGGTCCACCGCGCGCTGCACCGCCCTGCCGGAGATCTTCGATCCAGGACGGCACTTTCCGGCCAGAGAGTTCATGGCCCGACGGATCAAAAACGAATGCCCGCACGTGCTGCGTGTGCCAAAGTTCTTCCAGATAGTCGTGGGCGCCGCGCTCTCCACCACTCTGGTACGCGTTCACCACCTCCGCTAAAATTTGCGGACCCTGACTCTCGATCCCATGCCGCGCCGGACGCAGGGCAATCGTCACCAGAATCGCCAGCACCAGGAACAGCGCCTGCGCAGCCCAGAATGACAGGAAAATCTTGAGGAAAAGACTCTTCATAATTTCTGAAAATAGCTGCTGGCTGCTGGCTTCTAGCTTCTAGCTAACTCCCTGTTTGCCAGCAGCTAGTAGCCAGGAGCCAGCAGCGTTTTCATTTCTTTGGCTTCGCCGCCGGCCGCGCAAACATGTACCCCACTCCTCGAATCGTCTTGATATGGTCTCCGTCCTCTTCGGAGTCGCCCAGCTTCCGCCGCACTTTGCTGACGTGCATGTCAATGCTGCGATCGAACGGCATGAACTTCCGGCTAAGCACGGCATTCACCAAGCGCTCCCGCGTCACCACTCGCCCCGCCTCGCGCAGCAGCACTTCCAGCAGATTGAACTCCACCGAAGTCAGCTCGACCGGTTGCCCCGCTCGCTGCACGCTTCGCGTCGCCGGATCCAGTTCCACGTCGCCCACGCTCAGCACTTCCGGCACCACCTCCGCCCCCCGGACCGGCTTGGTGCGGCGCAGGATCGCTCGGATTCGCGCCACCAACTCCCGCGGGTTAAATGGCTTCGGAAGATAATCGTCGGCGCCGATTTCCAGCCCCACGATGCGGTCCACGTCCTCGCCGCGCGCCGTTAACAGCAGCACCGGAATCTTCGACACGCTGCGAATCCGCCGCAGCACTTCGAAGCCATTGATCCCCGGCAGCATCACGTCCAGCACCACCAGCGCATACTCGTTGGTCAGCGCCTGTTGCAGCCCCTGTTCACCGTCATGCACGGCTTTCAGGCTGAACCCCTCGGCGGTCAGGTACTCCTGCACCAGAGCGCACAATTCGACGTCGTCATCCACCACCAGTACGTGATCCATTCTTCTCATCATCACACCTTCGTCGGCATCCATGTGGTAAAGATTTGTGATTAGAGGGCTGCTAGCTTCTAGCTACGGGCTGCTAGCAAGCCAAGCTCGCTAGTAGCTAGCAGCTAGAAGCCAGGAGCTCTTTACAAAACTTTACCGCGATTGACCGACTCTTTACCCCATGCGTTCGAGAAGAGTGTTCTTATCGGCATAGATGTTCGGGCTGCCCCCGGACCCCACAAGATCGATAGCAGGTCAAAAGGAGAAGCGATGAAATCTACTCGTATCCGCATTCTCACCATCGGCGCCGCTGTGATGCTGGCGGCGGCAACAGCCGCGATTGGGCAGGGTATGCACGGTCGTCGTGGCCCCGATGGCGACTTCGGCCACAGGCTCGGATTTTTCACCCACTATCTCGATCTGACCAGCGCGCAACAGGACTAGGTCAAGGCGATCTGGGCAAAAGAGAAACCCACCGTTCAGCCACTGATGCAGCAGATGCGCCAGAACCACAGTGATATGCGCGCCCTCGAGGCCAGCGGTCCCTTCGACGAAGCCAAGACCCGCGCCCTCGCCACGCAAAACGCACAGACCATGATCGAACTCCAGGTCCAGCGCGCCCGCATCAAGGCCGAAATGATGCAGGTCCTGACCGCCGATCAGAAAGCCAAGTTCGCGCAGTTTGAGGCCAAGCGCGAGGCACGCAGGCAAAAGCACATGGCGCCTCCGCCCGCGGACTAATTCCTCCTGTAGAGACGGGGCTTGCCCCGTCTCGTTTTGGACGCGGCCGCAGACGCGGCAAGCCGCGTCTCTACAGGAAATCAGACGCCGGGCTGGGCATCGAAAATCGAATTGTCCGCAGCCCGCTAAAGTCTCTCTCCAACCCGGGTGGGGAACGGAACCGCCAACCTCCGTCCTCGCCCGGCTTTTTCACCGGCTTTTTGCAACTGGAGAAACCGAATGGAACGCGCCGACCTGCTCTACTCGGGATTGATGCTCGCCGCTGGCATGTTGTCCGTCTGGACCGCACTCCTGCTCACGGCCACCCTCGTGGCCCTCGCACCCTCGCTCCGAAAATCCGCAGCCACCGCTGCTACAATCTCATCTACAAGACCTCATGGTCCAACACATCATGACGCCGAAGAACCTACGCCCCCTCGTTCCCTATCTGAAGCGCTACCGCGGCGGTCTCGTCTGGGGCGGGCTCTGCGTCTTATTCAATAACGGAATCTGGATTCTTTTTCCGCAAGTCCTGCGCCGCGCCGTCAACGATCTTCACTCCGGCGTAACCCGACAGAAACTTCTCACCTACTCCCTGCTCATTGTCGCCATCGCGCTAGCCAAGGGAATCTTCCAGTTTCTGACGCGCTGGGTTCTCATCGGCATCTCCCGCGATATCGAGTTCGATTTGCGCAACGACCTGTTCGCGCACCTCGAACGCCTCTCCTACTCCTACTACCAGCGCCACCGCACGGGCGACATCATGGCCCGCGCCACCAACGACCTGAACGCGGTCCGGATGCTGCTCGGCCCGGCCATCATGTACTCGGCCAACACCATCGTCTTCACTGCCGGCGCTCTCGGCTTCATGCTCGCCATCAGCCCCAAGCTCACCCTCTACGCTTTTCTGCCGCTGCCCATCGCCAGCATCGTCATCCAGTATTTCGGCCGCCGCATTCACGAGCGCTTCGAACGCATTCAGGCCATGTTCTCCGACATTTCGGCCCGCGCCCAGGAAAACTTCTCCGGGGCCCGCGTCATCCGCGCCTACGTGCAGGAACAGGCCGAGATCGCCGCCTTCGAGGGCGCCAACCAGGAGTACATCCGCCGCAGCCTCGGCCTGGTCCGCCTGATGGGAATGCTCTGGCCCACCCTCGAACTCATGCTCGGCGCCGCCGTCGTCATCGTGCTGTGGCTCGGCGGACGACAAGTCCTCCAAGGAAAGATGAACGTCGGCGATTTCGTAGCCTTCAACACCTACATGATGCAGTTGACCTGGCCCGTCATCGCCCTCGGATGGGTCATCAACATCTTCCAGCGCGGCACCGCGTCCCTGGTGCGTATCGAAGAAATCCTCTCCCAGCAGCCTGAGATTGCCGATGTAAGTAATGGAGCGACGGGCGTCTCGCCCGTCCCGCCGGGCGGGGACGCCCGGTTCTCCACCGGCGAAATTTTCGGCGAAATCGAATTCCGCAATCTCAACTTCGCCTACAACGGCACCGCTGTCCTCAAAGACGTCAACCTGCGCATCCCCGCCGGCTCCAGCCTCGCTATAGTCGGCCCCACGGGTTCCGGTAAGACAACGCTCGTCAACCTCATCCCCCGCATCTACGACGCCGCGCCCGGCGCGGTCCTCATCGACGGCCTCCCCGTCCGCCAATTCCCTCTCGACTCCCTGCGCCGCCACATCGGCTTCGTTCCCCAGGAAACATTTCTTTTCAGCGACACCATCCGCGAAAACATCGCCTTCGGCATAGCGCATGAAGCCGGCGACGCCGCACTCGACCCGATCAAAGCCGCCGCCGCAGCCGCCAACATCGCCCAAGACATCGAAGGTTTCCCCGAAGGCTACAACACCACCGTCGGCGAGCGCGGCATCACGCTCTCCGGAGGCCAGAAGCAGCGCACCGCCATCGCCCGCGCCCTGCTCCGCAGCCCCCGCATTCTCATCCTGGACGACGCCCTCTCCAGCGTTGACACCCACACCGAAGATAAAATCCTCAACCATCTCCGCGAAATCATGCGCGGGCGCACCACCATCTTCATCTCCCACCGCGTTTCCACCGTCCGCAACGCCGACTCCATCGCCGTCCTCCACCAGGGACGCATCGTAGAACAAGGCACCCACGACCAACTCATCGTCCGCAACGGTTATTACACAGATCTTTACAATAAGCAGTTGCTGGAAGAAGAACTAGCCGAGGTCTAGGGAGCCTGAGCTTAAGTCTAGAAAATCTTTGTCATCCCGAGACTCTTTACCCTTGTCATCCCGAGACTCTTTACCCTTGTCATCCCGAACGAAGTGAGGGATCTGCATTTTGCGGCGAACTGCAGATCCCTCACTTCGTTCGGGATGACAATTCGTGAAAGGTGTCGCGCAGAATAGCTGCGAGCTTGGTCCCAAAAAAGCCAACTAACAGTTCCCCGCCATACAACCCCACGCGCATGAACTTGATCAGACAAGGAGAAAGCATTGATAATGCTATAGGGTCCTGACAATCCTGCTGTGCCACGGAGTGACCATGCGACGTTCGCCCTCGGCCTTGCTGTCCTTGTCCAACTTTTCGACGATCAAACTTTTGACGCTCATCCTCTGCATTCTGATCTTCTCGACTCTCAGCTTCGCCGCCGCGCCCGACCGCATCACCGGCTCGATTGATTCGCGCCAGATGATCGCGCTGGCCAAGAGTCTTCATCCCATGGCGCAGCCGAAGTACGACCAGGGCCTCGTCGACCCGTCGCGACAATTGAGCTATATCACGCTGCTCATGTCTCCTTCGGCGAGCCAACAAAGAGCCTTGGACCGGCTTCTCGCGCAGCAGCAGGACCGGACCTCACCCAACTACCACAAGTGGCTCACTCCTCAGCAGTACGCCGATCGTTTTGGCCTCAGCCCGAATGACCTGACCCGGATTGCCGCCTGGCTCACGTCGCAGGGGTTCCAGATCCTTAGCATCGGAGGCGGTCGCAACTCGATTGTCTTCAGCGGGACCGCTGCCGAAGTGCAACATGCCTTCGCAACCGAGATCCACAACTATACGGTCAACGGGGAACAACACTTCGCCAACTCCACGCCACTCATGATTCCCTCCGTGCTTAACGGCATCGTCACCACCGTAATCGGCCTGCATGACTTCCGTGCGAAGCCAGCCAGCCACGGGAGGGGTTTGGGCGGAGTGCGAAATTCCCTCCGCGACTACTACGACGCGAACTACATCTTCCCGAATTTCCTCGCTCCTGATGACATTGCCACAATCTACGACATCACCCCGCTCTACACCGCTTCCACTCCCATCAACGGTACCGGGCAAAAGCTTGCTATCGTGGGCCAGACCGACATCTATCTCGCCGACATCAATGATTTCCGCGCCGGCTTCAATCTTTCTCAAATCCCCACCACCGGCGCCGGCGCCTGCACCATCAATTCGAATGGAATCGTTGTCTCCCCCTGTACTACCACCAATTTCGCATACGTGCTCTTAGGCACCGACCCGGGCCTTCCCTCCGCCGGGGACCTTAGCGAATCAGACCTTGACATCGAATGGTCGGGAGCCGTCGCCCGCAACGCCCAAATCATCTTTGTCAACGGCGAGACCTCTGGCGGCGTCTACGACGCTCTCACAGCGGTCATCAACCCGCCGAGCGGACCGCCCTTGGCCCCCGTTGTCAGCATGAGCTACGGATACTGTGAAATCGGTGCGCCCGACCTGGAATCCCTCCTCCAACTGGGCAACGCCGAAGGGGTCACCATCGTGAACTCAGCGGGCGACGTCGGCGCCGCTGCCTGTGACTACGCCCCGCCGGGCACCACTCCAACCTACACCCCGCCACCGCCGTATCTTGGGGCCCAGTACGGGCTGGCCGTGAGTTACCCCGCCAGCAGCCCGGAGGTCACTGGCGTCGGTGGCACCGCGATCTCCCTCGCCAACGACTCCTATCCCACCCAATCAGCTTACTGGAGTACCACCCTCGGCACCAACGGTGGCACGGCAGTCAGCTACATTCCTGAACTTGCGTGGAACGAGGACGAGGAACTTGCGCTGTACTGTCATGCCCCGGCCAACGGCGACACGTTCTGTAGCCAAGGTGGTACCCCGCCTGTGACCGGTTGGGTTCCGCTCACAACCTCGGCGACCGGGGAGCAGGTGCAGAGTGACATCTGGCTTTCCATCGGCGGCGGCGGAGCCAGCAACTGTTGGTACCTGAGCGCCGGCGTCTGCTTGGGCGCGGGGCCGGGCCCGAGCGGGGGCGGCTTTGCACAGCCCCTATACCAGCAAGGACTGTCGGTTGCGAGTGCCCCAGCCGGCGTCCGCTACGTTCCCGACGTCTCCATGCTGTCATCGCCGGACTTTCCGGGGTACATCTTTTGTACGGCGCAATCCGAGCTCCCCGGCGGCAGCGGCTCGACCAGCAGTTGCGTCAGCGGCATCTTCACCGCCGTGGACACTTACGGTTCCCTAGCGGGTGGCACATCCGTCGCCGCTCCGGTCTTCGCGGGCATTGTGACTCTCTTGAACCAGTATGTGGTGCTGAAGGGAGTTCAAAGCGCGCCCGGCTTGGGTAACATCAACCAGAACCTGTACTATCTCGCGGCTCACAAACAGACCGCGTTTCACCAGGTCACCACCGGCGACAACATGGTCTACTGTCAGCCCACCTTGCCTACGGGTTATCCATCCAACGTTGTGTGTCCCGCGGCCGTGGCGCCTGCGACGCAAGGAGTTTTCGGCTACAAAGCTTCCAACAAGGATTCCGCCACCGGCTATAACCTGGTT
>Ga0187818_10000198_pt1 | contig 19068 bp, 18 predicted proteins | sample NC_wetland_sal_i_14_FD_130581 | JGI IMG/M metagenome (GOLD analysis project Ga0187818, IMG submission 130581) | Wetland sediment microbial communities from Neuse River Estuary, North Carolina, USA - SO4_3 | ecosystem: Environmental > Aquatic > Freshwater > Wetlands > Sediment | place: USA... | reverse complement strand
GGCGGACTCGCTGGCGGGGTTTCTCGCAGGCCTGCAGCACGTCAGTGTGCATTCCATTCATCACCATTTCATCGAGGCGCGGCTTCGTCTGCACTTGATGTCGAATGATTTCTCGCAATGGCTGGAAGAAGAAGCGGGACTTCCGCGAACCGCCGATTCGATCGAGCGCATCGATATTTACACCAACACCATGGAAGGCGTGCGGCAGCAAATCGCGCACATCGTTGAACAGGTTTTGAACTAGAACGAGCTGACCTAGAACTAGACAGAATATGAAGTCGAAAGAGCAGCGCGCGCCTGCCATAAGTTTGGTCCCTGGCCCTCAAAATGGGCCGGAATCCGCGGACGTGGCGACTTCTGCGCCGCCCACTTCTCTACCTCAGCGCGGGAGCGGCCGGCAGCTTCCCGCCAGTTTGCTGACTCCTCCCGTGCCGCCGCCTCCGCCGCATCTGGAGGACTACCAGAGCATCATCGGCCAGGGTCAAGTGGATGCCTTGCGTTTCCTGGCGCGCGATCTGAAGGGAAAGACGATCAAGATGGTCAATTCCACAGCGGTTGGCGGTGGCGTGGCAGAGATGCTGAATCGTCTCGTTCCGTTATTGTCGGAACTGGAAGTGCCCACGCACTGGGATGTCATCACCGGTGGCAACGACTTCTTTGAGGTGACCAAGGCGTTTCACAACGCATTGCACGGCACTCCCTACGAACTGACCAAGGCGGCGCAGGAAATCTTCCTGATGTACAACGAGCAGAATCGGAAGCGCCTGCAGTTTGACGAAGAGATGGTGGTGATTCATGACCCGCAACCTCTGGCGCTCGTCCGCACCCGCCAGAAGGGACGTGCCCATTGGGTCTGGCGCTGCCACATTGACTTATCGAACCCCGACGCGCACGTGTGGGAATTCCTGCGTCCTTTCGTAGAGCAATACGACGCTGCCATTTTTTCTTCGCAATCGTTTGCCCGGCAACTGCCCATTCCTCAATATCTGTTTTACCCATGCATTGATCCGCTCTCGGAGAAAAACAAGGAACTGGAGGAGTCGCAGATTCGCAAGGTCTGTGATGAGCTGGGGATTGACCGCTCGCGTCCGATCGTAACCCAGGTATCGCGATTCGATCGCTTGAAAGATCCGGTGGGAGTCGTGCAGGCGTACAAGCTCGCCAGGAAATATGTTGACTGCCAGCTGGTTCTCGCCGGCGGAGGCGCCAAGGACGATCCCGAAGGCGCCGTCGTTCTGCAGGAAGTAAGAGAAGTGGCCGGGAACGATCCCGATATCATGATTCTCGACTTGCCGCCCTGGTGTGCCCTCGAAATCAATGCCATTCAGCGTGCTTCCACTCTGGTAGTGCAGAAGTCGATCAAGGAGGGTTTCGGTCTTACGGTCACCGAAGCGTTGTGGAAAGGGAAGCCCACCATTGCCGGGGCCGTCGGCGGCATACCCAATCAGATCATCCACAAACTCACCGGCGTTCTGGTGCACTCTGTCGAAGGGTGCGCGTTTCAGATCCGCTACCTGCTGACGCACCCGGAATTCGCACGCCGCATCGGAATGAGCGGCCGGGAACACGTCAAAGAAAATTTTCTGATGACCACCAACGTGAAGAGGTGGCTGCTGCTGTTCCGGATTCTGCAGCAGGCGAGATCGCTACCGCGAGGCTAGATCCTTACTTTCTTGTTCAATCCAGGCCAGGATGACGGTAGTAACCAACCGCACCGTTACCGCCGCTAGGTTGCGCCATCGGTTCATTTTGCGACGCTCCCCTTAGTAACTCGCTGGTGCCAGGGTGCACGACTAAACTTTTCCACGGGGGTTTACTCTCGCATGACCAGCAAAATCACGCAGTCGCTCTTAATCCTGGCAGTGGGTGGAATGATGGCTATCGGTTCCGCCGCTGCTCAAACCCAGAACAGCAACACTTCCGGCGCCGGCGCGGGCAAACTCGATCCCGGCCATCCGCGCGTCAACCAAGTTAACGGACGCGAAACCAACCAGCAGAACCGCATCGCGAACGGCATTAAGAACGGGCAGCTGAAGCCCGGACAGACCGCTCACCTGGAAAAAGGTGAACAGCGTCTGCAGAACAACGAAAAGAGGGATATGGCCAAGGACAACGGCCACCTCACCAAGCAGAACCAGCGCCAGCTCAACCATGAAGCCAACAACATGAGCAAGCGCATCTACAAAGACAAGCACCCTGCCAAGTAGATCTGGCATCCTCTCCCGAGTTTGACTTATCAGGTAGAAGAGAGAGCCGCAAGTCCTGCGGCTTTTTTCTTTTCCGGCAAGATGATCCCGCTATGTCCAGAGTGGTGCGGGAAATGGTAGGCTAATCCACTTGCACCGGGGAGTGAAGCTGGCCGGGACGCAAAGCGCAAGCGTCACCCTTCCCTTATAATGACCGAGGTCTACACGGGTTCTCGATTGCATCAAGGCTCAGAACAAACACGCTCGCAGGCTTCAGCCATGGCAGTTGATCCCAACAGTGCAAGGCCTGGAATCGAAGTGGCGAGCCTGACCGACGTCGGCCTGCAGCGTTCCAACAACGAAGACTGTTGTCTCTACTGGGAGCCCAGTGGCGACGAGGATTTCCGCCGCAAAGGGCGCCTCGCCGTCATCGCCGACGGCATGGGCGGCTACGAAGGCGGGCAGGAAGCCAGTCGCCTGGCCGTCGAGACCGTCCGGCATATCTACGACAGCTCCCAAGAGAGCGATCTCCAGAAGGTGCTCATCGAGGCTCTGGGATCGGCTCACCGCAATATTCAGCGCTATGCCGAGGAGCATCCGCAGTTTCAGGGGATGGGGACTACCTGCACGGCGGTGTCCATCGTGGGCCGCGAGCTCTGCTTCGCCCACGTGGGCGACAGCCGCTTGTACCTGGTCCGCGAGTCCTCAGTCTCACGCCTCACGCGCGATCATTCCTACGTTGGCCGGCTGGTCGAGAGCGGCATCGTGCGCTCCGAAGACGCCGAGTCCCATCCGCAGCGCCACATTCTTACCGCGGCCCTCGGTTCGGGCAGGGAAGTGGAGCCCGACGTCCCCGAGCATCCGATCGTTCTACAGGAAGGCGATACGCTCGTGCTCTGCACCGACGGCCTGTGGAGCCTGGTCGGCGAGCAGGAACTGGGGGCGGCCGTGCAGGGCCACGCGCCGGCAAAATCCTGCCTGGCGCTGGTGAAGATGGCGCTGGAGCGGGGCGGCCCGGACAATATTACGGTGCTGATTCTGCGAGTTTCTGCCTGATGCAAGTCTTCGAAAGTCCCCGGGCTCCCTGGAACTGCATTCACAAATTGGTTCTTAGGTAGGGCACGGCTTCAGTTTCTAGCCTGCCCTGAGCGAGCGCGGCGAGCCGAAGGGTGCCGTTCAGGAATGCAGAATAATGCGGGCGTTAGCCCCTGAGGGCTTGGCACTTGTCGCGCGCAAGAGTATTTGTGAGACCAGTGCTGGAATGTTTCCCTTTCAACTGCATTCTCATGCACACTGCTGCTGACGCCGGCACACCGGCCGCGGCCAAGTGACTCACGGGCAAGGTCCAGGTAATCCCCTCTGTCCACAGACGATGGAATCTCACGTGCACTGGCTCTCCGCGCCATAAAGTCTAGTAACATAATGTACTTTATGGAATAATGGCACATTAAGATTACGGCGATGAGAATCCTAGGCTCTGTGGGCTGTTGGCGACGGCAAATCCGACAAGAACCATCCCACAGCACCCTCGCCATGGCGGTTGGAGCACGCGTGCTCGCACGATTTCTTGTCATTCTGTTGTGGCTCGCGTCGGTGGCTTCGGCATGGGCTCAGGGCAACTCCGGCACCATCCGGGTGGGCGCATTTCCCAACATAACCCATGCTCAGGCGATGGTCGGCAAAGCGAATGGATGGTTCGACAAAGCCATGGGCCCGCAGGTCAAGGTTCAGTGGACAAGTTTCAACGCTGGCCCGTCCGCCATTGAAGCCCTGTTTGCCGGCGCGATTGACCTGACCTACGTTGGTCCGAATCCCGCGATCAATGGCTATGTCCGCTCCGGCGGCGAAGCCCTCCGCGTCGTTTGCGGCGCGGCCAGCGGCGGCGCTTCTCTGGTGGTGCGCGCCGATTCCGGCATCACCGAGCCGGAGGATTTCCACGGTAAACGCGTGGCTTCTCCGCAATTCGGCAATACACAGGACGTCGCTCTGCGCAACTGGCTCAAGGATCACGGCATGAAAACTACCGACAAGGGCGGCGATGTCCAGGTCATTCCTGTGGCGAATCCTGACCAGTTGACGCTATTCCTCAAGAAGGATCTCGACGCAGCGTGGGCTCCCGAGCCTTGGGCTACGCGCCTCATCCACGAAGGCAATGGCCGCCTCTTCGTAGACGAGCGCACTCTCTGGCCGAACGGACAGTTCGTCATCGGCCTGCTCGTGGTCAACACCAAGTTCCTCAAGGCCCACCCCGATCTGGTCAAGAACTGGATCCGCGCCAACGTCGAATTGACAGACTGGATCAGCGCTCACCCCGCCGAAGCCAGGAAGCTTCTCAACGAGCAGATTCAGCGCGAGACCGGCAAGGCCCTCCCTCCCTCCGTTCTCGATGAGGCTTTCTCCCGCATGCAGGTGACCTACGACCCGCTGCACTCCGCCTTGATGACGGCGGCCCGGCAGGCCTTCGACGACGGTTTCCTTGGCCGCCAGATGCCCGATCTCTCCGGCCTCTACGATCTCTCGCTCCTCAACCAGGTCCTGGCAGAAAAAGGACGAAAGGCGATTCCATGAACGCCAGCGCGCAGCATATTCCAACCGAGCTCCCGAATTCGGTTCAGCCCTTCCGGCCAACTCCGCCTGGTAACTCGGGCGGCAAAGTCGTGGCGCTCCCCCTGGAGCTTCCCGCGCCGCGGGCTCTGCCGGTCATTGCTAAAGTTGGCCTCCGCGAAATCTGCCTGCGGTATCGCACGCATACTGGTGATCGTCTGCTCGCCCTTGATCGCATCAATCTCGAGGTCAAGGCCGGGGAGTTCCTCTGCGTTGTCGGCCCTTCCGGTTGCGGCAAGTCCACGCTGCTGCATTTGATCGCCGGCCTTCAACCGCCAACCTCCGGTCAGATACTGGTTGACGGCAATCCGGTTGAGGGTCCGGGGACCGACCGCATCATGATCTTCCAGGAGCACGGTCTGTTCCCATGGCTCACCGTAGGCCAGAATGTCGAATTCGGTATGAAGATGAAGGGCGTCGGCCGAGCCGAAAGGGAAGAGAAGACTCGTTACTACTTGCGCCTGGTTCACCTGGCGAAGTTCGAGAAGAGCTACATCCACCAGCTTTCCGGCGGCATGCGCCAGCGCGTTGCCATCGCCCGCGCTCTGGCCACGGAACCCGACGTTCTTCTGATGGACGAACCTTTCGGCGCGCTCGACGCCCAGACTCGCGACCTGTTGCACGACGAGTTGGAGCGCATCTGGAGCGACACCGGTTGCACCATCATTTTCGTCACCCACAATGTTCGTGAGGCAGTTCGCCTCGGCGATCGCGTCGTTCTTCTGACCTTTCGACCGGGCCGCGTCAAAACTGAATTTCCCGTGGATTTACCGCGGCCGCGCCATCTCGAAGACCCAGCCGTCGCGCGTGCCGCTGGCCAAATCCTTGTCCAGTTGCGCGACGAGATTAATCGCTCGCTCGAAGCCGAATATGCGGAAGGCGTGAAGCCGCGCATCGAGCCCGGAGTGGAAGCATGAAGACCAATCAAATCATGAAACGCGCCGCCCGCTACGTCATCTTCTACGCCGCTCTGTTCGGCCTGTGGACGCTCCTTGCCGAATTGAAGATCTGGCCGCCCTATCTGTTCCCGACGCCGTGGGGCGTGGCCGAAGCCCTCTATGCAGGATTCAAAGATCACACTTACTGGATTGCGATGCGCGTCAGCATGGAGCGCGTCCTTATCGGCTACAGCATTTCGGTTGTGCTTGGCATGATCCTGGGCCTGGGCGTGGCCAGCAACAAGTTCCTCGAACAGACGATGGGTGGCCTGCTGGTCAGCCTGCAAAGCCTTCCCAGCATCTGCTGGTGGCCCCTGGCGCTGCTGTGGTTTGGACTGAATCAGAATGCCATTCTCTTCGTCGTCATCATGGGCTCTCTGCTGTCGGTGACCTTGGCCATGGAGGATGGCCGCAAGCAGATGCCCAAAATCTTCGGCATGGCCGGACGCAACCTCGGAGCCAAGGGATTCAAGTTGTTCTGGTACGTGCTGCTGCCGGCCTGTCTGCCCTTCATCGTCTCCGGCCTGAAGCAGGGCTGGGCCTTTGCCTGGCGCTCGCTGATCACGGCCGAAATGCTCTATCTCAGTCTCGGACTCGGTCAGGTTCTGATGATGGGCCGCGACTTGAACGATATGAGCGCGGTCGTCGCCGTCATGATCCTGATCATCGCCATCGGTTACATCATCGATGGTGTGGTGTTCAAGGGGATGGAGCGCCACCTGCAGAATAAGTGGGGGCTGGCGCCGGCCACCTAGAGACTTTCGGCCTCAGTTTTCGCCGGGAATCTCCGAAAATTCACAATCTCTTAACACAAAGAAGGCGGGGTCATCCACTAATCTCTAGTAAGCCAATGATAGTAATAATAGAACTTGGAGTTGCGAAGTGCGACCTTTTTGGCGGCCGCGAATCCCCCAGCCGCCGATTGCTTGTAGCAGTAACACCAGACAAAAGGAGAGGACTGTTTTCCATGAAACCGACCAACAATCTGTTCCTTGCCGCTCTCACGCTGGCCGCATTGACGGCAGGCGCGTGGGCGCAGACTGAGACAGCATCGAACACGCCTCCCGCAAGGGAATATCCACCCGCAGCCGCGGCTGCAGCTGCGCCGCCAGTTACCGCCGCCGATATTCAGGAGTTGAGAGACGCTCTCGCCGCGCAGCAACTGCAGATTCAGGCGTTGCAGCAGCAACTCCAGCGCAAAGATCAGGCATTGCAGCAGATCCAGTCCGTGGCAGAGCCGCCGGCAAGACCTGGACCGTCGCAGATGGCAGCGAATTCGTCGCAACCGCTGGCGAACGTCGCCAACTACAGCATTCAGGAAGAAAACGTCGCCAAGCCTGCGCCCGACCAGGAAGCGCCACAGACCTTCAACAAGGAAATGGAGGGCCCGCTCACGATCCACTTCCGAGGCATCAACATTACCCCGGGTGGATATGCCGCTGCCGAATTTGTGAGGCGGTCGTCAGCGCTCGCAGCCGACGTGGCTACGCCATTTAACTCCGTGACCATGCCGGGCGCTTCCCAGAGCAAGGTACCGGAATTTTTCGGCTCCGGCCGCCAGTCGAAGATCACCTCCTTTGTCGATGGCCGTCTGAAGAACGTCGATCTTTCCAGCTACGTCTCAGCCGACTTCCTCTCGGCCGGCGTTACCTCGACCTCGACCTCAACTAATAGCTATACCCTCCGGCTCCGGCAGGCCTGGGGGCAGGTTAAGTTTGAGAATGGCCTGAGCTTCCTCGGGGGCCAAATATGGAGCCTGGTCACGGAGAATGGCAAAGGAATCTCCCCCGACGACGACCTCGGCAGAACCAACGATGCTCGGCCCAGGACGATCGACTCGTCTTACAACGTCGGCTTTGTCTACACGCGCCAGTATGGAATACGCGTAACCAAGACGTTCGGTGACAAGGTTGCCCTGGCCTTCGCGGTCGAAAACCCGCAGGCCACGCTCACTTCGCATGGCAACGCGGCTAACTATCTGCTCGGCGAGGCCGGCGCCAGCAACAGCTACAACACCGCCGCGACCTACTCGTTCAACCCGTCACCCGATATCATCGCCAAGGTCGCTCTCGATCTCGGCTTCGGACACTACGAGATGTTCGGGATTCTCGATCGCTTTACCGGGCGCGCATTCCCCTGCGTGGAGAGCTATACGATTACCACCACCACTCCCCCGACGGTTGTAGTTTCCCCGGCCTGTCCTGCCGCTACCGACGCCGGCACTGCGGCAGCCGCCTTCAACAGTTCCAAAAGCGGCGGCGGAATCGGCGCAAGCGCACGATGGAACTTCGCCAAGCGCGTCACGTTTGGATTGAAAGGTTTCGGCGGCGGCGGAGTCGGGCGTTACGGTCCGGCTGGGCTTCCCGATGTCGCGATCAACGCCGACGGCACCGTTCATCCGGTCAAGAACCTGATGGGACTGACCACCCTCGAATTCCACATCGGCAAGAACCTTGACATCTACGGCTACGGCGGAGTCGAGTATGCCGCCCGCACTTATGGTTTCGATCCTCTCGGGAACAAGGGCGCAGGCACACTGGTAGGCTACGGCATTCCCAACTCCAACAATATCGGCTGCTACGCGGAGGCACCGCCGAGCACCACTACTGGTTCGGCGGGATTCAACCCGGGCAGCCTCGCCAACTGCACCGCCGACTCTCGCGTCGTGATCGAAGGGACTGCCGGATTCTGGTATCGCTTCTATCGCGGGCCCAGAGGCAGGTTCCAGTTCGGCACACAATACTCGTATGTGACGCGAAATACATGGTCGGGTTACGGAGGGTTAACGCAGCCAGTCACGAGCGGTCTGGAGCCGCACGGAATCGACAACATGATCTTCACATCATTCCGCTACTACTTGCCTTAGGGCGCGGAACGCTGTGAGAGTGATGCCTTCAGAATCGCCGCCGGCCCGGTCGGATTACTTTCCTTCTCCCGGCCGGCGGACTTCTATTGCTTGAAGAGATAACAGAGATTCCGCGACGAGCGAAGGCGGGGAAATCGACGTAGTCCTTGAACGGCAAAGCGCTACCGACCCAATGTCCCGCAGGCATGCGGACATTACGGTAGCGCCGCCACTGCTGAGCACAAAAACTACAAGAAAGTATAGAAACAATGGTTGCACTACTAATAGTGCATTGCTAGGTACTGGGTAGTTATTACATGATGGGTAATCGTGGAATCTAAGAATGGTTTCACGAATTTCCTGGCCAGGACCTCAGGGGCTAAAGCCCGCATTGTTTGCGGTCCTAACGGCACGGCTGAAGCCGTGCCCTACCCCGAGGCTATTTGTGAAACCAGTTCTAGGTCTTCTCCTCCGTGCCCTCTGTGCCCTCTGTGGTGGCGTTCTTCTCCGGCCGCAGCAGCGGGAACAGAATCACATCTCGGATGGTGTGCGAATCGGTCAGCAGCATACAGAGCCGGTCGATGCCCACTCCCACGCCACCCGCCGGCGGCATTCCGTAAGACAGCGCGCGGATGTAGTCTTCATCCATCTGGTGGGCCTCTTCATCGCCGCGCTCGCGTTCTTTGATCTGTGCTTCGAACCGCCGCCGCTGGTCCTCCGGATCATTCAGTTCGCTGAAGCCGTTCGAAATCTCCATCTGCCCGGCGAAAATTTCCCAGCGCTCGGTCCAGTCCGGCTCGTCCGGCTTCTGCTTGGAGAGCGGTGAAACCGCAGTCGGGAATTCGTAGATGATCGTAGGCTGCGTGAGATGCTCCTCGGCGACGGCCTCGAACAGCGCCGCGATCGTCTTGCCTGTAACCGCGTTCGGATCGTACGCCATGTGTGCATGAGCCGCGTTGAATCGCTCCACCATCTTTTTCACACCCTCGCCGCTGCTGAAGTCGCTCATCTCCGGCTTCGCGCCGGCCACGTCGAGCCAATAATGAATGATCGCTTCCCGCATCGTCATCCGCGTCCAATTCGCCCAATCAATCTCCTGATCGCCCCACTTCGATTTCGTCGTGCCATTGACCGCCTTCGCAGCTTCGGTAATGACCTCCTGCGTGACATTCATAATGCCCAGATAGTCGGTGTAGGCCTGATACGCCTCCATCATGGTGAACTCGGGATTCCAGCGCCAGCCCAGCCCCTCGTTGCGGAAGTTGCGGTTGATTTCATACACGCGGTCCAATCCGCCCACCACCAGCCGTTTCAAATAAAGTTCGGGCGCGATGCGCAGATAAAGATCCATATCGAGCGTGTTGTGATGCGTCACGAACGGCCGCGCCACCGCGCCGCCCGCGATGGGCTGCATCATGGGAGTTTCGACTTCGATGAATCCATGCCCATCGAGCGTGCGCCGCACGGACTGCACCAGCTTGGTTCGCTTCAGAAAAACTTCGCGCACTTCCGGATTCATTACCAGATCAACATAACGCTGGCGGTAGCGCAGTTCGACGTCGGTCAGTCCATGCCATTTCTCGGGCAGGGGCAGCAGGTCCTTGCTGAGAAAGTCGAGGTGATCCACATGAACCGTCAACTCGCCGGTGCGGGTGCGAAACAGATATCCACTGACGCCGATGTGGTCGCCCAAATCAAGCAGCTTGTACAGTTCGAAGCCCTTCTCGCCGACCGCGTCCTTTTTTACATAGATCTGCAGCCGCTTGCCGTCCTGCTGTAAATGAGCGAACCCGGCCTTGCCCATCAGTCGAATCGCCATGATGCGTCCGGCAACGCGCACGCTGACACGCGTCTTTTCCAGATCCTCCGCGGTTTTCGCGGAGTACTCCGCCAGGATCCGCTCCACCGTGTGAGTGAATTCGTATTTGCGCGGGTAGGCCTGCTGGCCCAGCGCCTCAATCTGTTTCAGCTTCTCCCGCCGCAGGTTGTAAATATGGTCGTCGAGTGCCAATGGGTTCCTTTTGTTGCTAGTGATGGAAGGGAGATTATAAACAATCGCTTCGCAGCGTAGTGCGCCTCTAGTCTCGATGATAGTCTCCGCTTCCGCGCTGATGGGATCCGGCGCGGAATGGCGCTTGTACGATTCTAGGTACCATGGTACATTGGTACACATGGCCGACGATCCCAAACTCGAAATCGAGCGCGTGCAGACCGGCGTGCGCATCGAAAAAAGAATCCTCAAGGTCCTCAAGGCTTTCGCCGAATACCACGACATCACCCTCGGAGACCTGCTCGAAGGCATCGTGCTCCACGCTTTCGACGGCAAGACTCCCTTCAGCCCACCCTCACTCGAACGCATTCGCGAGCTCAAGAAGTTCTACGCACTCGACCTCGACTCCAGCGCCAGCCACCGCCTGAAAGAAATCAAGGCCCGGTCCCCGCGCAAGCGGAATGCCGGCAAATAACAGGAGACTCCATGAGCGCCTCGCAAACGAAACTCGCCCTTACCGTGCTGCAATGGGTCCTGGGCATCGTGATTCTGGCCGAAGCTGTGCAATTCGTGCTGCCTGGCGCGGCTCATGATTTCGCCCGAACTCATCTGCCCGGCTTCATCCGGCTGCTTGTGGGATGGGGCGAAATTATCGGCTCCATCCTGCTGCTGATTCCGCCCACGGCCATCCGGGGCGCGTGGATGCTGGTTGCCGTCTTCACGCTCGCTATCGTCATTCATCTGCTCCACGGAATGTATGGCGTCGGCAATCTCGTCATCTACACGGCCGCCGCTTTCGCGGTCGCCACCGGCAAGGGAAATTAGCGAAATGGATCTTCGCCGCCACGGGCAAAGGAGTGCGCGAGTTGCCGCGCTGGCGCGCAACGGATTTTCGTAGGTTGTGTGGGTCCGGGTCTTAGACCCGGACAGGCCGAGCGAAGCTCGACGGCCCGGTGGGCGCAAGGCGTTCAACGGACCCTTGCTCCGCCACGGCATCCGCGTTACGATGGCTTGCTCCGATTGATGGAGGAGTCGGCCACACCATGCCGCAAAATTACGTCCCCATCTTCATCTTCATCGCGGTGGTCGGGAGCCTGCTGCCGATCACGTTGCTCCTGGCCAAGCTGGTGCGCCCCTCGAATCCCAGCAAGGTCAAGCTCATGCCTTACGAGTGCGGCATTGACCCCATCGACAGCGCCCGCGGACGCTACACCGTCCGCTACTACATCATCGCCATCCTTTTCGTTGTCTTCGACGTGGAAACGATTTTTCTCTTTCCCTGGGCGGTCAAATTCAAGGCCTTTGGCGTATTCGGCCTGGTCGAGATTCTGATCTTCCTAGTGATCCTGATCGTGGGCTACATCTGGGTCTGGAAAAAAGGCGCGCTCGAATGGATCTAAAGATCTTCCGCACTGCATATGGGCACAGCCGCGGTTTATGTGGGGACAGCCGCCCCCGGCTGTCCAAAGGAGCGAAAGCTCCGCCGTTCGCGAACTGACCATGACTACCACGCCCGCCAATCCTATGGACTCCTCTCCCGCCGAAACCTTCACGGCCAGCCGCTGGACGCAAGGCAATTTTTTCTTTCCCACCCGGCTCGTCATCAGCCCGCAGCGCGTGTCTCGCGTGAAGTCGCGCCTGTTCGGCAGCAACGAAGAAAGCATTGCCATGTCGAAGGTCGCGTCGGTACACATTTCGACTGGTGTCATCTGGTCCGAGATTGTCATCGAATCCACCGGCGGTGCCGATCCCATCACCAGCCACGGCCACCGCAAACGGGACGCGCAACGCATCCGCGATTTGATCGAACAATATCAGGCGCAATCACGCGTCTAGCGCATTTCTAGTAATGCTGTAGAGTGCGGGCCCTCAGCGGCTAAAGCCGAAACCCATTGCGGCTCTGGGCGGCACGGCTGAAGCCGTGCCCTTCCCGTTGTTGCCCTCCCTCCACAGTAGATCGAGAAATGCTCAAGGCGGAGAGAGTTGCCCAGTTGACAGGGCTATCAAGACACCCTGCGCTCAGTTGAGTTGTGGAACGTCAACCGGTTGTTCCCGATGCTTGGCAAACGTCGCCGGGTCAAAGGTAGCCAGCACGAGCCGCCGATCCCGTTTGTAGAGGATGGTTAACTCGTCGCCTGTGAACGATGCGACCTGGATTTCTTGTACCTCGTTTGCGACTTCCACGATCCTCCTTCCGGGCAGATCGAAAAGGAGGAGTCTGCCTGTATCTGGTCCTCGGCCGCCCGCCAACGGCTTCACCAGAACCGCAGTGGCTACAGTTTGCTTTTTGCCGGTGTCTCTTTCTGCATCGAGGCTTTCATCGATGACGTGATCATTGTCCGGGAGCAGCCAGCGGGCGCTTTTGTCGCCTGGTTCGATGAACAGAATGTTCCGTATTTCCGTAGTGTCGCCGCTGCTGCCGAACTTCGCACCTTCACCGTTGCGGACAAGCTGCGCCCTCATCACGCTTGTTCCCTCAAGGGCTGCCGCGCGTGTCAGCGACAGTTCGGCCATTTCGTCGGAATGCCCGACCGGAACCCCCGCTTCCTCGTTGTTCCGGCTACGTTGCACTTTGTTGGTGTAGAATTCCTGCACTAGATATGACCCGACCACGAGCGTAATCGCCCCTGCCGCTATCAAAATCAGGACTGCATTGATCCGCCACACGTACCGGAAGAATCTCTGAACTCTGTTCATGACGCGTACCTCATCGGGCGTAATTTTGTATCTCAGCATCCAACGACGGAAAGCTACCACAGAATTCCGCCGCGGCGCGTTGACACCCGCACTCCCAAGCTGATAAAAGTGATCGTTCTTCCCGAATGCACACTGCGCCGGAGGTTTGGGCCTTCGCGAGCTATGCCGGACGAAACTAAATCTCCCTCGTCACCGCCGCCGGAAGGCGAGCCGAAGCCGGCGGCGGATCAGCCCGCGACTCCGGGCGAGGCGAAAGCTGCTTCCTCCGCATCGGCTCCATCTGAGGCGAAACCATCTGAGGCGAAACCATCTGAGGCGAAAGCCGCCTCCGACGCGCCTGCCAGCGCGCCCCCAACTCCTCCCAAGCCTGCGGCCGCGCCTCCGGCAGCGCCGGCCGCCGCCAAACCGGCCGCACCCGCGGCTGGACATCCCGCGCCGCCCAAGCCTACAGGCCCCGTCCCGACTCCGTGGGATTCGCCCATGGTCGCGAAGTTCAAGCGCGAGTACGGTTCCGGCGTCGAGCCCCTGATTCATCTCGGCCAGAATTACATGGTCGTGGACCGTTCCTTGATTCCCGAGATTCTCGAGCGCCTTCGCAACGAGGAACAGTTCGACTATTGCGTGGACATCACCGCAGTGCATTATCCCAAGCGCGAGAAGCAGTTCGATGTGGTCTGGGTACTCTACTCATTCCCGCGCAACGAGCGCATTCGCGTGAAAACGCAGATTGCCGATGGCGAAACCCTGCCGAGTTCCGTTCCCATCTGGGCGACCGCCAACTGGCTGGAGCGCGAAGTCTTTGACATGTTCGGCATCAAATTCGACGGCCATCCCGACCTGAAGCGCATCCTGTTACCTGACGGCTGGAAGGGACATCCTCTACGCAAAGATTACGGCATCTTGCAGCAGGATAACGAATGGGTGCAGATCAACCTGGGAATCGAGAGTGGACAATGAACGGGAAGAAGATCGGAGTACCCCTCGCGAGGTCCCTCGCCTCGCTGGAGAAAACCCGAGGCTTCGGGATGACGCCCCGTTGGAGCAGGATTTTAGACAAGAGGCGATGACCGATCCCAAAACACTCTCGCCGCCCTCACTCGAAACGCACGTCGCCGCCCACGACGACACCTTTCTTGACACCAACGAGCTCGTCATCAACATGGGTCCGCAACATCCTGCGACCCACGGCGTGCTGCGCGTCATCCTGCGCCTGGACGGCGAAAAAGTCCTTGGACTCGAATGCGTCATCGGATACCTGCACCGCGGCGTCGAAAAGATCGCCGAGAACCGCACCTACACGATGTTCAATCCCTACGTGGACCGCATGGATTACGTGGCCGCGGTCTCGAACGGTCTGGGATACTGCGAAGCCGTCGAAAAGCTGCTTAGCGTAGAGGCCCCACCCCGCGCCCAGTACATCCGCGTGATCCTGACCGAGCTGAACCGCGTCGCCAGCCACCAGCTCTGGCTGGGGACGCACGCGCTCGACATCGGCGCCATCACGCCGCTTTTTTACACCTTCCGCGACCGGGAAGAGATTCTCAAGATTTTCGAGAAATATTGCGGCGCCCGCCTGACCACGCACGCCTTCCGCATCGGCGGCCTGCAATATGAGGCTTACGACGGCTTCGAAAAAGACGTCAAGAACTTCCTCAAATTCTTCGCCCCGAAAATCGACGAATACGAAGAACTGCTCACCACCAACCGCATCTGGCTGGAGCGAACCAAGGGCGTGGGCGTGATTTCCGGCAAAGACTGCATTGCCCTCGGCGTAACCGGCCCCGTGCTGCGCGCCAGCGGCGTCCAATGGGACATTCGCAAGGCTCAGCCCTACGCCAACTACAAGAATTTCGATTTCAAAATTCCCACCGGCGAGCACGGCGACACCTACGATCGGTATCTGGTCCGCATGGTGGAGATGCGACAGTCGTGCCGCATCATCGAGCAGGCCGTTAACGCCATTCCCGAAGGCCCCATCATGGCTAAAGTACCCAAGGTGATGAAGCCGCCGGTGGGCGAAATCTACCACTCGATCGAAGCCCCGAAGGGCGAGCTCGGATACTTCATCGTCAGCGACGGCTCCACGCAGCCTTATCGGGTACGCGTGCGGCCGCCGTCTTTCGTGAATCTGCAGGCTCTCGACCTGATGTGCCGCGGCCAGTTGGTCGCCGACGTGATCGCCGTCATCGGCACGCTTGACATCGTTCTGGGTGAGGTGGACCGCTGATGCACGAGTTCCTCGACTACATTCAGTCCTACCTCCGCAATGACGTTACGGTGTCGCCCGGCGCCGCCCCGAACGGCGGGAACATCTTCTGGGCTTTGGTTTACATCCTGCTGGTTTTCGCGGGCGTCTCGCTGGGAGTCATCTGCATGAACTGGCTGGAGCGCAAGATCCTGGCGCACATGCAGGTGCGGCTCGGACCCATGCGCGTCGGCCCGCACGGCCTGCTGCAGCCCATCGCCGACGCCGTCAAACTGCTTATCAAAGAAGACATCATGCCCGCCGAGGCCGACGCTGTGGTCTTCTGGGTGGCCCCGTTCATCGTCACGCTCGCGGCGTTCACCGTATTCGTCGTTGTCCCCTTCGGTCCGGCGCACGCCATCACCGACATGAACATCGGCATTCTCTTCATGCTCGGCGTCTCGTCCCTGAGCGTGCTGGGAATCGTGACCGCCGGCTGGGCCTCGAACTCGCACTACCCGTTGATCGGCGCCTTGCGCTCGAGCGCCCAGATGGTGTCCTACGAAGTCGCCATGGGACTGGCCGTGGTTTCGGCGATTCTCATGACCAGCCTTCACGGAGTCGGCCTCTACGGTGTCGGGGGCCCCGGCACATCGGGTATTGGCACGCTCAGCATGATTGACATCGTGAAGATGCAGGAGGAACAGCACGTCTGGTTCATCTTCAAATTCTTCCCACTCGGCCTGATCGCGTTCGCCATCTTTGCCATCGCCATGATCGCCGAGACCAACCGCGCTCCCTTCGATCTGCCCGAAGCCGAGTCCGAACTCACCGCCGGCTTCCACACCGAATACAGCGGCTTCCGCTGGTCGCTGTTTTTCCTGGCGGAATACTCGGCGATGATCGCTGTCTCTTCGATCGCCGTGACGCTGTGGCTCGGTGGATGGCTGCGCCCGTTCCCTAACATGCTGGGCGGCCACGCGTGGGATCTCGTTTTCTCGTTCTTCCCCGGGCTCGCGTTCTTGTTCTTGGCGGGCATGACGTTCTACAACGTGCGGCGCATGCCCCAGCATCCGTTTTTCAAGATTCAAACCATGGGCCTGGCCGCATTCGGCGCCACGCTCGGCCTGATCGGCCTGATCCTGTTTATTCCGCCGGTGCGGGACCGCGTCGGCGACATTTTCTGGTTCGTGGCCAAAGTGGCCGCGTTCATGTATCTCTATATCTGGTATCGTGGCACGTTCCCGCGTTACCGCTTTGATCAGCTCATGAAAGTGGGATGGAAAGTTCTTCTGCCGCTCGGGTTGGGTGTGCTCATCCTGACGGCAGGCGCAGGCATCGTCGGGCTCGAGATGGCGCAACGCGTTACGCACTGACTTTGATATGCAACCTGTAGCCACACCGTTTTTCTTTTACTTGCTGGCCGCGACCATGATCATTGGCGGCATCCTGGTGATCACGCGCAAAAACGCCGTGCATTCGGCGCTGGCGCTGATCACCGCGCTGCTGGCCCAGGCTGGGATCTATCTCATGCTCTACGCCCCCTTCGTCGCCGGCGTGCAAATCATCCTGTATGCCGGCGGCATCATGGTGTTGTTCCTGTTCGTGATCATGCTGATCTCGATCGAGCGCACGATGAAAGAGCGCCAGTTCAACCAGCAGTGGCTGGTTGGCATTGTGGCGGCAGCGGCGCTGGGCGGCCTGTTCATCGCCGTCTATACCAAAGGGAAAACGCTTTTCCCCGAAGGCCGGTTGCTGTCCTACGCCGAAGGACAAAATACGCAGGGCGTAGCCGCGCTGCTCTACGACCAGCATACCGGCATGTACATGTTTTCCTTCGAAATCGCCTCGCTGTTGCTGTTGGTGGCGATCATCGGAGCGGTAGTGATGGCGAAGAAGAGGATCTAGTGGTGATGGCGAAGAAGGGGATTTAAAGGTGAATGCCGGCAGCCAGATTGTTGTCATTCCGAAACGGCGTTTAGCCGTTGAGGAACCTGGTGTTGCTTGCAACGCCGATGGTACCGGGGGGAAGCAGATTCCTCCCTTCGGTCGGAATGACAAGGATTAAGGATTGGGGATTAAGGATGGATAGTTTGCTCCACATCTCGACCCTGCACTACCTGGTTCTGGGCGCTGCCCTGTTCCTGCTGGGCGTGATCGGCGTGCTCACGCGCCGCAACGTGGTCATTATTCTGATGTCGATTGAACTGATCCTCAACGCCGTCAATCTGAATCTGATTGCGCTCTCACGTTATTGGCAGGGAATGCCCGCCCGCTCGGGCGGAGGCCCCGCGGCCCTGCACGGCCAGGTCTTCGCGATTTTCATTATTACCGACGCCGCCGCCGAAGCCGCGGTCGGCCTCGGCATCCTGATCGCCTTCTTCCGCAACAAGGAGACGGTCAACGTGGACGAAGTGAATTTGTTGAAGTGGTAGAAGAGCAGCTGTCAGCTATCAGCTATCAGCGCTTGCGGAGGTGAGGCGGGCTAGTACGTCTCGCTTGGACTGAATGTTTTGGCTGAAAGCTGAGGGCTGACAGCTGAGAACTTAAATGCTATTTCTGGACCACATCTACCTGATCCCGCTGCTGCCCGCCTTGGGCGCGACGCTGATGTTCTTTTTCGGCCGCCGGCTGCAGAAGTCCGCGGTGAGCGCGGTTTGCGTCGGCGTCGTTGTGCTCGCGTTTGTCATGGCCTGCGGCGCGGTTTGGCAATACACCACCTGGGCCGCCGCGCACGACCACCAGCCCTACGAGAGCATCGGCTATACGTGGCTCGGGACTGGTACTGGTCACCTGACCTACGCAACTCAGGGCGGTAATCAAGCCGCCTTCCAGCTCGACGCCAGGCTTCTCCTCGATCCTCTTTCCAGCATCTGGCTGCTCTTCGTCACCGGCGTCGGCATGCTGATTCATATTTATTCCATCGGCTACATGGGACATGAAGGCGGCTACTACCGCTTCTTCGGATACCTGAATCTCTTCATGTTCTCCATGCTGACGCTCGTGCTGGCCAACAATTACGCGCTCATGTTCGTGGGCTGGGAGGGTGTGGGCCTGTGTTCGTACCTGCTGATCGGTTTCTATTTCCACCGCAAGTCGGCCAGCGACGCGGCGAATAAGGCGTTCATCGTGAACCGCATCGGCGACGCCGGATTCATCCTCGGCATGCTTTTGATCGCCTGGGTCTGCGGCTCGCTCCGCTTTATTGACGTGACCGGATTCGCCCGCGAGCACGCCGCCAGCTTGATGGGGACACCTCTCATCACCGCGGCCACGCTTCTTCTCTTCGTTGGGGCCTGCGGCAAGTCGGCGCAGCTTCCGCTCTACGTCTGGCTGCCCGACGCCATGGAAGGCCCCACGCCCGTCTCCGCCCTGATCCACGCCGCGACCATGGTCACCGCCGGTGTTTACATGGTTGCGCGGTCGAACGCCCTGTTCGTGCTCGCACCGAAATCAATGCTGGTCGTCGCCGTGGTCGGCGCGCTGACCGCCATCTTCGCCGCCTCGATCGGCCTGGTTCAAAATGACATCAAGCGCGTGCTGGCGTACTCGACCGTCTCACAGCTCGGCTACATGTTCCTCGCGCTCGGCGTCGGAGCCTTTGCCGCCGGCGTCTTCCATGT
>Ga0187818_10000197_pt1 | contig 19069 bp, 15 predicted proteins | sample NC_wetland_sal_i_14_FD_130581 | JGI IMG/M metagenome (GOLD analysis project Ga0187818, IMG submission 130581) | Wetland sediment microbial communities from Neuse River Estuary, North Carolina, USA - SO4_3 | ecosystem: Environmental > Aquatic > Freshwater > Wetlands > Sediment | place: USA... | reverse complement strand
ATCTCCGAAATCGTCGAGGCGCCCAGCTTTGCGCAGGCTTGCTTCCATGGTACAGACTTCGACGCGTCCCCGATGACCTGTATCTTGCCGCCGACCGCTTCGAGCTTATCCGCGCTCGTCCCGAGGGATGGCGCCACTACGTCGAGCAGCTTGTTCAGCGCGCTATTCGATGCTCGCCGCGTCGCGCTGCTCACGCCGCCGCTCGTCGTCGAGCCGCCGGATGCCCCCGCGGGCGGCAGGCTCGAATCGCCGATGTTGACCGTGACCGCTTCGAGCGGCAATCCCAGCGTTTCCGCAGCCACGATTCCCACTGTGGTTCGTGTGCCTACGCCCAAATCCTGCGTGGCCATGTTGATTTCTACCGACCCGTCCGGATGGATTGTGCAGTTGCACGTGCTGTTGTTTGCGCTGCCTGCCCACGTGTGCAGGGAAACGCCCAGTCCGCGCTTTATGAACCCCGGCGTCTTATCGCCGCGGCTGTGCCATTTCTTCTGCCAGTCCATCAACTCCGCGGCCTTCGCCAGTTCCTGTTCATAATCTTTCGTTCCGAACCCGCGATTCCGCTCCCCGGCGTACTGCATGTTCTTCAGAAGAAATTGCACCGGGTCCAAGTTCAGTTTCGCGGCGAGGTCTTCAAAAGCAGACATCGTCACGAGACAGGCCTGCGGATGGTTCGGCGCGCGCCACGCGCGGGCCGGGCCCACGTTATTGTGCACGGCTGTGTGCCGCCGTTTGTAGGGCAGGTTCACCTGAATGATGTAAGGCAGGTTTGCGTTCCCGCCACCCGTCGGTCCGGACGTTCCCCACGATTCCGAATCCCACGCCGTCAGCGTCCCGTCCTTCTTCGCCCCCACTTTCACCTTGGCGTAAAGCGAAGGCCTCATCCCCGCGACCATCAACTCCTGGTCGCGGTCGAGCATCATCTTCACGGGTCGTCCCGCCTTCTTCGCTAGTACCGCCGCAGAGATGCCCCACGTGTCCGCCGCGAACTTGCTCCCAAACCCGCCACCCATGACGGGACTGAGAACCCGGACATTTCCAGCCGTCGTCGGAATGCCCTTGGCGGTGAGACTTTGGGAGTACTCGCCCGAAAGCCCGCTCACGCTCTGCGTCGTAGCCCACACGGTCAGCTTGTCGCCATCCCATTCCGCCGCCGAGCCATGCGCTTCGAGGCAGCAGTGGGTGATTGTCGGCAAGCCATAATAGCCTTCGACCACGGCGTCCGCCTGCGCAAAACCCGCATCCGCGTCGCCCTGCGTTTGTTCGTTGAGCTGTCGCGTGTATCCCGCCGCCTTATCCGGCGTGGTGTCCGCCACCAGGTACGGCATCACCTCGTAATCAATCTTCACCGCGCGAGCCGCGTCCCGCGCCTGGTCGTCCGTTTCCGCCGCCACCGCGACGATTTCTTTCCCCGCCCACAAAACTTCTTTCCCGACGCCGACGTCGCCGATAATGTCCACGGCCTTCACGCCCGGCATCCGCTCGGCCACGCTGGTGTCAATATTGGTGATCTTCGCGTGGGCGTGCGGCGAAAGAACCATACGCCCGAAGAGCATATTCGGGCGGTGCACGTCGTAGGTGTACGTCGCGCTCCCCGACGCCTTCCACGGCCCATCCACCCGCGAAATGCGCTTCCCAATCAGGCTGCGCTTTTCAACCGGAGGCCACTTGTAATCAGCCATTACGCGTTACCCCCTTCCTGCACTGAGCGGAGCGAATGTGTCCCCGCCGCCATCTTTGTTGAAGCTTGCACCACGGCTTTCCGCACGCCCATGTACGTCCCGCATCGGCACAAATTTCCGCCGAGCGCCGCTTTCACCTGCTCGTAGGTCGGATGCGGGTGCTTGTCAATATAGGCCTTCGCGGACATCACGAATCCCGGCGTGCAGAATCCGCACTGCTGTGCGTCGTTGTCCACGAACGCCGCCGACACCGGGTGCAGTTGCCCAGCGGGCGCGAGGCTTTCAATCGTTTCAATCGCCGCCGAGGGCGCTCCCGGCCGCTCGGCCACGTCAATCGCCAGCACCGAGCACGAATACATCGCCTCGCCATTGATGATCACGGTGCACGCGCCGCACGTTCCCCGGTCGCAAACTTTTTTCGCGCCAGTCAGGTAAACGCGGTCGCGCAGCGCGTCAAGCAGCGTCACCCGCGGCTCGGCCACCAGGACGGTCGGCTTGCCGTTGATCCTCAGCGTCATTTTCACCGGCCCCGGCCCGATAAGTTTCGTCGTCGCCGCGTCCGGCGCTTCCTGGGGTTCCGGCTCCGCCTTCAGCAGGCCTTCGCTCGCCAGTACGCCCACGGCGACGCTCGCCGTCCCGGCGAGCTTTACGAACTCACGCCGGCCCAGCCCCGCACGCTCGGCATCGTCGCGGCCGTTATTTTTCTTGAGGATTTCCTCTTCCGGGGGTTCTGTTCCCGGGCGTTTGGCCATCGTTCACCTCCGAGAATTGCAATCGCTAATGATGACGAATCATTGAAGAACAATCAGCGGATGCGGGTGCCGGCGGGTGGGCAGGCAGCCCAGCCGGCGCGATTCACTTGCGAATCATACATCCGGTGAAGCGCCATCTTACGTCGCCGCAAATCTGAAAGCAATCCGCCACTTGTGAATCTCGGTTTTGGGTCATGTTTATGACGCATTCACCCCGGTCTGGCGTTGCAGCCGCGGCAGCCCCGCGCCTCAAATTGGTGTCTAACCTTAAAGGTGTGGGAACGAGCCCCGCGCGCGAGCCGTTGGGCGGGCGAAGAGAGTAGAATCGCCCCAATTCGGCTTCCTGTTCCGCCGTGGATATCGGCCACGCTGGATTTGCTGTATGGCTTGATGCCCAACTTGATTGATGATTCTGAAGAGAGGACGCACATGAAAAAGCACATTCCAACGAAATTCGCCGCGATTGCCTTACTTGCGCTGTTCGCCGCCGCGGGGCTCTTAATCGCTCGCGGCATCTCCGCGCGCGCCGCCGCGCAAAATCAGGCGCAGCCATCGCCTGGTCAACAGGGCGGCCTGCACGAAACCACGATGTCCGACCAGACCGACCTCGCCGTCACCGTCTATAACTCGAATGTCGCCCTCATCCGCGACCAGCGCGAGATTTCGCTCCCGTCGGGCGAATTTCAGCTTCGCTTCATGGACATCGCCGCCACCGTCAATCCCGCGACCGTTCACATCCGCTCGCTCGCCGACCCCGACAAGCTCAACGTCCTCGAGCAGGATTACGAGTACGACCTCCTCGACGCCGCGAAGATGCTCGATAAATTCGTCGGCAAGGAGGTCACCCTCATCCGTGCCGTCCAGAAAAACGGCTCGACCGAATGGGAGGAGACCAAGGCCACGCTGCTGGCAAATAACCCGGGCGGCCCGGTCTGGAAGATCGGCGATGAGATCGTCACCGGCATGGCGCCCAGCGGCTACCGCTTTTCCGCGCTGCCCGATAATCTCTACAGCCGCCCCACGCTCGTCTGGATGCTCTCGAACACCGGCGCGCGCCGCCAGAAAATTGAAGCCTCCTACCTCGCGAATAATATGTCGTGGAACGCCGACTACGTCATGACCGTCGCGCGCGACGACAACTCGGCCGATCTCGACGGCTGGGTCACGCTCGTCAACAACGCGGGCACTGCCTTCCGCAACGCAAAGTTGCAGCTCGTAGCCGGCGAACTGAACCGCGTTTCCACTTTCGAGGGACTGCCGCGAGGCCAGATTAGCCTGGCAACAAATGCCGCCGTGCCCGCGCCGATGACCCAGGAAAACTTCTCCGAATACCACCTCTACACCCTCAACCGCCGTACCACCATCGCCGACAAGGAATCCAAGCAGGTCAGCCTGCTGCGCGCCTCGAGCTTTCCGGTCGAGAAGCGCTTCGTTGTCAACGGACAGTCGTATTATTACCGCAGCGCGATGACTCCCGGCTCGCCCGCCAAAGACCCAGTCATGGTCTATTACCGGTTCAAGAATGAGGAAAAGACCGGCCTCGGCATGCCGCTTCCCGCGGGCACCATCCGCGTCTACCAACCCGATTCGCACGGCGGCGTGCTCTTTATCGGTGAAGACAGCATCAAGCACACGCCCAAGGACGAGCAGCTCGACATCCACGTCGGAAATGCGTTTGACATCGTCGCCGAGCGCAAGCAGACCGACTACAAAATGATCGGTGGACGCACCTATGAAATGGAATATGAGATCACCCTTCGCAACCACAAAGACTCGGCCATCACTGTTGAGGTCAACGAGCCCATCGGCGGCGACTGGGAAATGCTCAAGTCTTCATTTCCCTACACGAAGACCGCGGCCTTCGCCGCTCAATTCAAAGTCCCGGTCGCGAAGGACGGCACCGCCGTCCTGACCTATCGCGTCCGCGTGCGCTACTAGGGCCGCGCACGATTGATTTGGATTTCGCAGGGCTCGCCTTCAGGCAGGCCGGCACTCCGCCGTGATGCGCGTCCGTTATTGATTACGGCGCTGCTTTTTCCGCGACGAAGATCATGTCCGGAGAATTGTCGCCGAGCGGCGAGCCGTCATAGTCTCCATAAAGCGCAACCAGGCGCAGGCCGCACCGCGCAAGAAGATGTTCGACCTCGTAGCGGAAGAAATACCGAATCGGAAAGGCATGCACCAGCCGCTCCGCGCGGCCGTCGGGGTGTTTGACGTAGTAGATCATTTCTACGTCATTCGTTTGCACGGCCCGGTGGAAAGCCACTGTGCGCTCCTTCATCGTCACACACCGGCCATCAGGAAGACGAAACTCATGCTGAGATCCGGACTCCTGCAGAAAAACAGGGTCGTGCATCCGGCGGGGATCGGTCTGAAAGAAATCCAGGATGAGTTGTCCGCCGGGCGCGAGGTGGCGCCGGACCGCAGCGAGGCAAGCCGTCTGTTGCTGAACTTCCAGCAGGTGCTGGAAGGGACGAAATGGGATTGAAATCAGCCTGAATTTCCGGCCCAGGTCAAAGGAAGTCATATCACCCTGGATAAGTTCGGCTCGCTCGCGAACCTCGGCCGGTTCATTGACGAGCTTCTGGCGGAAGCGCGCAAGCATCTGGGCCGAGAGATCGAGTCCCGTCACATGCAGGCCCGCGCGCGCGATCGGCAATAGAACCCTTCCTGTGCCGCATCCCAGTTCGAGCACCGGTTCGCCCTGGCGCCGCGCGGCATTCTGATAGAAATCGGCATCGCGCCGCTGGTTGTAGAAAGGGAGGGCGTCGTAGAACTCCGGAACAAAATCGGGATATGGATGCGTGCCGGAACTCGCAGCCACTTGTGAAATCCTCGGTGAGGGGGTGCGCTCGCTCATGGCGTGAGGATCGCTTCGGCCTCAATCTCGACGAGCATTTCCGGCGAAACCAGCTTGCTGACCTCGACCATAGTAGTTGCCGGGCGGATGGCCTTGAACACTTCGCCGTGCGCGCGCCCGACCTTTTCCCAGTCGGCGATGTTGGTCACGTAAATCCGAGTGCGCACAACGTCGCGGAGGCTCGCGCCCGCCATTTGCAGCGCGGCCTCGATATTCTTGAGCGCCTGCACCGTTTGCGCGTGGACGTCGCCCACGCCGACGATTTTTCCACCGGGCCCCGTGGCCGTTGTGCCGGAAACATGAATCACCGAGCCGACGCGCACGGCGCGCGAGTAGCCGACAATCGGTTCCCAGGGCGTGCCGCTCGAATAATTGTGCCGCCGTTGCATGGTTTTTTTCCTCCGAGGTATTTCAAATCGGCGAAGGAATTCTACCGCACAGCAGTGAGGTGTTCGCAGAAGAAAAGAAGACCGCAGCGCCGTAGAGAAGGGCAATTTGGCGTGCTAAACTCGATTCACTGCGGCCGTCATTTCCGCTTCACCAAAGCCGCAAGTCATGACATGGCTCACCTCGGGTGAGTCACACGAGAGAAGATAATCGCCATGAAGTGCGACAGCATTCTGGATGCCATCGGGAAAACGCCGCTCGTCCGGCTGCGCCGCATTACCGCGGGCCTCGCGCCGGAGGTTTACGCCAAATTGGATTACATGAACCCCGGCGGCTCCGTGAAGGACCGCATCGGCGTCACCATGATTGACGACGCCGAGAAGCGCGGCCTTCTCAAGCCCGGCGGCACGATTATCGAAGGGACGTCGGGCAATACAGGCATGGGCCTCGCGCTGGTCGCGGCCGTGCGCGGCTACAAAATGGTCTTCACCATCACCGACAAACAATCGAAGGAAAAAGTGGATCTGCTCAAGGCGCTCGGCGCGGAAGTGATCGTGTGCCCAACGGCCGTCGAACCCGACGACCCGCGCAGCTACTATTCGGTCGCGAAGAAACTCGCGCGCGAAATCCCGAATTCGTACTATCCCAACCAGTACGAAAACCCGATGAATCCCGAAGCGCATTACCAGACGACCGGCCCTGAAATCTGGGAAGACACCGAAGGCAAGATCACGCACTTCGTTTGCGGCATGGGCACGGGCGGCACCATCAGCGGCATCGGGCGATTCCTGAAAGAGAAGAACGCCAACATCAAAGTCATCGGCGCGGATCCCATCGGGTCGCTCTACTACGAATTCTTCAAGACCGGCAAAGTCGGCAAGGCGAAGACCTACGTCGTCGAAGGCATTGGTGAAGACATTTTCCCACCCACGATGGACTTCAAGTATCTCGATGACGTCGAGCAGGTCACCGACGAGGAATGCTTTGTCTGGGCGCGGCGCCTGGTCAAGCAAGAAGGACTTTTCACGGGCGGCTCCGGCGGCGGCTGCTTCTCCGCGGCACTGCGCGTGGCCAAGCGCTGCAAGAAGGGCGATGTGGTCGTCGCGTTCCTGCCGGACACCGGCATGCGCTACCTCAGCAAGGTGTTCAGCGACGAATGGATGCGCGAGCGCGGCTACGCCGACGCCGAAGTCACGCTCAAAGCCGAAGACGTCGTCCACGCCAAGCACAAAAACGGCAAAGACCGCGAGCTGATCATCGCCCGGCCCGAGCAGACCGTCTATCACGCTCTGCACACCATGCAGAAGCAGGACATCTCGCAGTTGCCCGTGTTCGAGGACAAGATTCCCATTGGAGCGATCTTCGAGGACCAGATCCTCAACCTCGCGCTGCAAGGGAAAGATTTGCGCAAGCTCGTGATCCGCGAGGTGATGGGGAAACCGCTGCCCTCGGTGCCGAAGGACGCTCCGGTCGAGCGCGTGACGCACTTGCTGAGCCATGAATCCCCCGCCGTTTTTGTCGAAATGGGCGATTCGCGCTACGACATCCTTACTAAATACGACTTGATGAGCACGATCGCCAGCATGGCCGAGCACATGCGGTAGGGCGCCCCGCTGTTCAACTTCACGCCAAGCCGGTTTTTTCTTTGCGAAGAGGATAACTCTTCTCAGGTTGACGCACTTGATGGAGGATAGAAGACTCGCGGCATGAGAATTGATGACTTCAACTCGCGGCTGCAAGCAGCGATCCTCATCGCCGATGGCGCGATGGGATCCTTCTTGCACGAATCCGTCGGCGCGCAACGTTGCTTCGAGGAGCTGAACTGCACGGACCCCGAAACCGTATTCCGCGTCCACCGCGCCTACATCGAAGCCGGCGCGGGCATCATTGAGACGAATACTTTCGGCGCGAACCGCCTGAAGCTTGCCGCCGCGGGCCTCGCCGACGAGGTCGTGCGCATCAACCATGCCGGCGCCAAGATCGCGCGCGAAGCCCGCGAAGGCGCGCCGCACGAAGTGCTCATCGCGGGCTCGATCGGGCCATCGGGAATCGCGCAGCACGTGCGCGAAATCCCCGCGGAGGAATTGCGCGCGGCTTTCCATGAGCAGGCGCAGGCGCTCGAGGAACGCGGCGTGGATTTTTTCCTGCTCGAGACGTTTTCGGATGCGGCGGAACTCGGCGCCGCGATTGACGCGATCCGGTCTTTCTCAACCCTGCCCATCGTTGCGCAGATGACGTTCTCCGAGGAAGGTACCGCGCATGGCGGGATGCGTCCGGTTGAAATGGGTGCGCGGTTCGCGCTGAAAAACGTTCAGGTTGTCGGGACGAATTGCACGCTCGGGCCGCAATCGCTGCTGCCCATCCTCGAAGAGCTTGCGCGCGGCGCAGGCCCGCTGCCGCGAAGCGCGATGCCCAACGTCGGATTTCCGCGGCGCATGGGCGACCGCACGGTTTATCCGAAGTCTTCGCCGGAATACTACGCCGAGTTCGCGCGCGAAGCCGCGGCGCTTGGCGCGCGAATCATCGGCGGGTGTTGCGGCACCACGCCCGACCACATTCGCGCGATGGCCGAGGCGGTGAAAAAACTCACGCCCGGCCACGCGGTTCGCGTTGCGTCCGGTGTAACCGCCGTGGCCGAAGCGCCGCTGCGCATCGCCAAGCGCGACCCGGAGAGCGGCCTCTGGAAAAAAATTCGGGCTGGGCAATTCGTCACATCGGTTGAAATAGATCCGCCGAAGGGGATTGCGCTCGACCGCGTCTTCGAGCAGGTGGATCGCATCATGGCGAGCGGCAAGGTGGACGCAATCGACATCAACAGCGGCGCGATGGCGCGCGTGGGCATGGACGCGCTGATGGTTGCGGGCGCGCTCGAAGCGCGCGGCGTTGAAACGATCCCGCATCTCACCACGCGCGACCTGAATTTGATCGGTTTGCAGGCGGCGCTTCTCGGAGCCTGGACCGTCGGCGGCGTGCGCAATGTTCTGGCGATCACGGGCGATCCGCCGTCGGTGGGCGACTATCCCGAAGTGAGCGGCGTCTTCGAGGTGGATTCGATCGGACTTGTGAAAGTGCTCGCGAAATTGAATCAGGGCATGGACTGGACCGGGAAAAATCTCGGCGGCGCGACGAACTTCACCATCGGCGTGGCGGTGAACCCCTCGGCGGAAGACCTCGCCTATGAAATTGAGCGCTTCCACGCGAAGGTGGAAGCCGGCGCACACTTTGCGATGACGCAGCCGCTCTTCGATCCTTCCCACTGGGAGGCGTTCTTGAAGAAGCTCGGCGGGCCTTGCCCCATTCCGGTGCTGCTCGGCGTCTGGCCGCTGACAAGTTACAAGCAAGCCTTGCGGCTGAATAACGAAGTGCCCGGCATCGTCATCCCCGAGCCGGTGCTGCGCGAAATGGAGTCCGCGGGCGCCGCGGCGCGGGAGCGTGGCTTCGCGCTTGCGAAGCAGATGCTCGATTGGGCGCGGTCAGCGCCCGCCCGGCGCAGCGGGATGGCAGGCACTTATCTCATCGCGCCCTTCAAGCGCTACGAAGAAATCCTCGAAATCTTTGCATAGTTGAAGCGGTGCTTGATTATCACACCCCGGCGGGCGCTTATGTGCGCTGTGAGTGGTCTTCTCTCCTCCTACAAAAACGAATTCGGAGGTGTGACGTGCGAGCAATCACGCGAAGCGCGGCATTTGCTGCATCACAGGTTGCAATGTTCCTGGCGCTGGTCTCATTGCCGCAATCGGCGAAGGCGCAGCAGCAGGGCGATTATCTGGCGCCGCCTCTTATTTTCGTTTCGGTGCGCGTCAAAAAAAGATGAAGCGTTTGCGCTTGCGGAAGCCGCGCGAGACGTCTTTTTCCGGGGGCGGGTCCGGCAAGTAAGGAATCGGCTCGCCTTGGAACGCGGCGAGGGGATTCGCGCAAAAAAGAGCGTAGGCAACGTCATCGCCGCGGCGCTTCGCGACGAGTTGATATGCTTCGCGCAATTTCAGCGGGCGGCCCGTCAAGTTGTGCGCATCGCTAGCGACAAAATGAATCCGCTCCCGTTCGAGCCAGTCCATCACAACCTTTGCTGTGCCCGTCCCAAACCGTCCCAATAAGGATTGCGCTGTCACCTGCACGAGGCAACCCTGGCGCAGCCAGCGCCAGAGTTTCTCGGGCTGATGGCGGATCAGGCCGTTGCGCTCTGGGTGCGTGATGATCGGCTGCAAGCCGAGAAGCTGCAGGAGATGCAGCGTGTCGTCAGTGTTCGGCGGGATGGCGAAGTCGGCGAATTCGACGAGCAGGTAATTCTTCTGGTTGAGCGTGTACTTCGCTGGATTGGTCTGGACGTCCTGTAAGTTCTCATAGCTCAGATGAAAGTCGCAACCGGTCGCCAGATGGAGTCTCTCTCCGACGCGGGCCTGCAATTCCTCACGGCGGTCGCGTATCAAATCGGGACGAAAAGCGTATTCCGCGTTCGAATGTGGTGTTGCGATGACGTGCGTAATGCCATCAGCGATGGCCATTTCAGCCATTTGGACGGATTCGTCGAAAGTTTTTGGCCCGTCATCGAGGCCATACAAGATGTGGCAATGGATATCAACCATTGATAGCAAACGATATAAGAAAATACGCTGCGATGACAATGCAAAAAGTCACCAAAGAGTTCATCGAGGCGCGGAAGGTGGAACACGACGTGCACAATCATAGGGCAAATCGGCAAGTTCCGTTTCATTCTGGGAAAACAGTGAGGAGCTCGCCGACAATGTATTCGGAGGGAGGGGTGGAGAAGTGGGCAGAGCAAATGTTTACCTGGTGGCAACAAACCGACTGATGCGTGAGGCTCTGGCCCGCGTGCTTCGCGCTAGAGGCGACCTAATGGTGAGCGGGGCAAGCGCACCGGAGCCGGGTACCGTGAAGTCAATTCAGGCGGCGCGGGCGGAGGTGTTGCTACTCGATGATGCCGGAACGGGGCGGCCCGATGCCGGAAAGATCCGGGAGTTGCGAAAGGCCATGCCGGCGCTGCGAGTGGTGCTGATCAACATGCCGGAGGAGGAGCGCGCGTTTCTCGATTCAGTCCGCGCGGGCGCGATGGGATATGTGCTGAGGGACGCTTCGGCGATGGACGTGGTCGCAGCGGTGCGCGCGGTGATGCAGAGCGAGGCAGTGGCGCCGGCGCGTTTGACGCAGGCGCTCTTCCAGTATGTGGCGCGACAAACGAGCCACATGCCAAGTGCGCGACTGCGCATGGAGCTGGGGCTGACGCGGCGCGAGCAGCAACTTGTCCCATTGATTGCGGAAGGCAAAACGAACAAAGAGATTGCGGCGCAACTGAATCTTTCCGAGCAGACAATCAAGAACCACATTCACCGAATGCTACAACGCGTGGGGGCGAGCGGCCGGCTCGAGGTTGTCGAGCTAGTGCGTGTGCAGGGCGCCTATCTCGACTAAACGGCGAATCCCCGGGCAAGAGCGGAGCCAGCGCGGACGGGGACGGAGCGGCGCCTGTCAACAAATCGCGCGAGCCCTTCTTCCAGAGAAATCCGAGGCTGAAAGCCGAGCAACCGCCGGGCTTTTGCGATATCCGCGCGGCTGAAGGGCACATCGCCGGGTTGCGCTGCGACATGCCGGATCTGTGCACGCCTGCCCATAGTTTGTTCCAACAATGAAATGAGTTCGTTGATCGAGACCGCGTGCGAACTGCCCAGGTTCAAAACCTCGAATGGTTCGCTAGAAAAATCGGAAGGGCTATGCTCACTTGATATGCTTCCGCCGTTGGAGGAGCCGCTGCCATTTGACGCGGAGCTTTCGATGCCGGTGTGAAGTTCGAGCGCCGCAAGGATGCCCGCGGCGATATCGCCCACCCAGGTGAAGTCCCGCTGCGAAGAGCCGTCTCCGAAAACCGTCAGCGCCTCGCCCGAGTCGAGCGCTCGACTGAAATTATGGATGGCCGCATCCGGGCGCTGGCGCGGCCCGTAAACGGAGAAGAGACGCAGGCAGAGTATGCGCAGGCCGTACGTGTGCGCGAAATCCCGCGCGAGGCTCTCGGCTTCGAGTTTTGTGACGGCATAAGGTGAAATCGGCCGAAGGTCGCGCAGGTCCTCGCTGAACAGGACGGGGGAGACGCCATAAACCGAGCTGGACGAGCCGAGCACAATTCGCTCGACGCGGAATTCGCGGCAGAGCTCGAGGACGTGAAACGTGCCGGTGACGTTCACGTACCCGAAGGCGAGCGAATCCACGAAGGACGCGCGTACGCCGGTCTTGGCGGCGAGGTGGATGACAGCTTGCGGATTCGACGCTTCAAATGTTTTCCGGAGCGCGTCCAGATCGCAGACATCGGCTTCGTGAAAGGCAAAATCTGCGGCGCGGCGGACATCCTGCAAATTCACGCGCTTCGATTCGCGCGAATGAGCCGGATCGAGATGATCAACAATCGTGAGGTGCGCGCCGCGGGCGAGCAGCGCTTCCGCGACGTGCGAGCCGATGAAGCCCGCGCCGCCGGTCAAGAGGATTCGCGTTGGAAACCCCTTGCTTGCCGATTGAGTCATGCGATCTGGCTCCTTGTTGATAGGTCGAGACTCGCGATGAAGGGCCTTCGGCAAGATCCCAGGTGATTGCCCTTCCGGACAGGCGGCTGCGGTTAACACCGAAGCGGCACCTGTCCCGGAACTAAACCCCAGACCAGCATATTTCTCTCGCAGAATTTCCTACCCTTCGCAAGTAGGCCGCTTTCGAGCGGCGGCGGATTCTTTTGCCCGGAGGGACCCATGCGTGCCATTCTTCGGACGGCGATTTTCCTGTCTATCTTATTGATTACAAAGGCTTTACCGGTTGCGGCGCAGGATTGGCAGCCGATGGGGCCTCCGGGAGGCGACGTCCGTTCGATGGCCGCCGATCCCCGGGATCCTGATTCGCTCTACCTCGGTACGGTGGACGGGCACATTTTCGCGTCGAAAGACGGCGGCGCGCACTGGCGGCTGATTGGCCGCGCGGGGGAGCGAGCCGATACAGTGGTGATGGCGCTGATGGTGGACCGGCGTGATTCGCGGCGCGTGTATGCGGCCACGCGAGTGCTTGGCGAAAACGGCGGCGGAGTGTACCGCAGCGATGACAGCGGCGCGACGTGGCGCTTATCGGGACTCTCGGGGCAGGCGGTGCGCGCGATCGTGCAGTCGGAATTGGACCCGAGGCTGATGTTCGCCGGGACGCTCGATGGCGTTTACCGCTCGCGCGACGCCGGGGCGCAGTGGCAGCGAATCTCACCAGCGAATCATGAAGACCTGCGCAATTTCGATTCGTTGCTTGTGGACCCGCGGAACACCGACGTGATTTACGCCGGAACGTTCCACCTGCCGTGGAAAACGATGGACGGCGGGGCACACTGGCAGCCGGTGTCCGCCGGGATGATTGACGATTCCGACGTGATGAGCATCACGCTCGACCCGAGCAACCCGGACCGCATTTACGCGAGCGCGTGCTCGGGCATCTATCACAGCGACAACGCGGGAACGAAGTGGACGAAGTACAGCGGAATTCCGTTTCCTTCGCGCCGCACCCAAATCATCCGGCAGGACCCAACAAATCCGGCGGTTGTCTACGCGGGAACGACAGATGGATTGTGGAAGACAACGAACGGCGGTGTGAGCTGGGCGCGCGTGACCGCGCCGGGCTGGACGATCAGCGCGGTGATTCTGGACACGCGGCGGCCGGGACGCATCATCCTCGGCGTGGAAGGGCTGGGAGTTTATGTGAGCCGCGATTCCGGCGCGACATTTTCGGCGTCGAATGACGGCTTCACGCACCGCCAGGTGCGCGAGGTGGCCGCCGATGCGCAACGGCCCGAGCGGATGCTGCTCCTGCTGACGAATGCGGTCGAACCGATCTACGCGACTTCGGACGGCGGACGCACGTGGACTTCGATTTCGCATGGCGCGAACACGCAAGTGTGGCGGCACGTTTTCGCCGCGCCCGACGGCTGGTGGGCTGCGCCACAGGCGGGCGGCTTATTGCATTACGATGCGGCGAAGTCGAGCTGGGTGCCGACAGGCGTAGTCGTTGCAAGGGCGGCGTCGGCTACTCGGACAACGAAGACCGGAACGAAATCATCTGTGCAGGCTTCCGTGAAAACGGTGCCGGCGCCGCATCCGGCGGCTGCGCCATCGCATCCGCTGCGCTCGCAGGTGTATGACATGGCGTTCAGCCGCGATACGTGGCTGGCGGCGACCTCGGAGGGGCTGCTCGCTTCGCGCGATCATGGAACGACATGGTCCGCGTACGCTCCCTATGCTTTGATCGCGGCCAATTCGCGCGCGACGGTGCGCGAAGTGCGCGCGTCGGCGGATGGCCGCTCGATCTGGGTGCTTTCTGATAATTCGCTCACGATTACGCGCGATGCGGGCGCAAGCTGGGCGACAGCCGATCCCACATTGCATCCGAAAGAGGTTGACCGGCTCGTGATTGCGGATGATTCGATGGTGTTCGCGCTGCGAAGCACGGGGGCGTTGATTTCGCGCGATTCGGGGCTGACGTGGCGCTCGCTCAACATGCCGGACACACAAGTGGAGGATCTGGCTGTGGAAGGCGCGGACTGGGTGATCTCAACAAGCCATCACGGCGTGTTTGTTTCCGAGGATCAGGGCAGAAGCTGGAAGAAACTCGCCGGGCCGCTCGGCGAGGGGCATTTCCCGACGCTCACGGCGCAGGCAGGACCGCGGGTGGTGATTGCGGCGTCGGCGACGGAAGGGCTTTTCGCCCTGCACACGCCGATTGGGGCGTCTTCGGCCTCGGTGCAAGCGGGCGTGGGAAATCAGCAGCAGTAGGGATCCGGTCTGATCACAATTGCTGTGCTGAGTTCTCTGAAATCGGTGATCCGCCGCTCTGTTGTACCGGCGACCTTGCGGCGGACGGTTTCGAAGGAAACCGGCGCCTGACATAAACAAAGAGTTCTTTCTTAGGCAGGCAATTCCGTTGCGTCCGCTGCGGTCCGTTCGGAATCATCCATTCCGCCGGCCGGCGGCCAATATTTGAAGAGCGCATAACCGAGGAATCCGTAACAGACCCTGATGATCGCTTCATTCAGCAGAGGATCCTGCACAAAAGTATAGCTGGCACTGGAGAACGCCCAGACGTTGTGCAAGCCGTGAACGAGAACTGCGGGCCAAATTGAGCCGGAGCGCATCGTCAGCCAACCAAGGACATAGCTCATCGTGACGCAGAGGGCGAGGCGCATGACTAACCTCATAGGGATTTGAAAGTCGTCGCGCGTTCCTTGGAAATCCCCGACGAAATGGGATGCGCTCCAGGATAGGCCAATCAGAAATATTCCACGCAAGGCTCCGTACCGCTCAACGAAGCGTGGTTGTAAATACCCGCGCCAGATAATCTCTTCCAGAAAAGCACCCGGGAAGTACCAAAAGTAGAATGGGGCCGGAAACTGAAAGTACCGAGCAAAGATCGGCGGAGAGTACTGCCCAAACCCATGGATGCCCCACTGAATACGGTCAAATACGTACGCGACAAAGTTCGGAATCAGGTTAATTGCAACGGGGATTGCCACAGCAAACACGGCGAGCTTGACTCCAGACAGGCGGATGAACTCCTTGAAATCCTTCGAACGGTTTTCTCCGACAGCCCATGCCGCAACAAAAACTAGGAGACCTATGCCAACCGCGGCCATGACGGGGACTAGAGCAGGAAAATTCAATACCCTTGGCTCGAGCCCATAAGCTGCAAGGAATAAGGCGCCTGTAACAAGGTTTACCAGGAAAATACCAATCATTGAAGTCCAGACAAGAATCTCAATTCTCTTCCATCCGCCATCGATGTGTAGAGCCGACCCGTCTGAGTGTGGAAGCGAAAGCGGTAGCGATGTAAGTCCCAGGGCCTGGCGCGAAAGAAAAATGAGCACCAATGCGATGCCCAGGACACTCATATGCAGCGCCGGCCCCATACTCCACCACGTATGAAGCACCCATGATTGGCTGTGAATGCGATGCTCGAAGATGCTTACAGGCGGAGAGTTCCAATGCTCCGTGAAAGTCAAGAATCGCGAACAAAGAAGTGCAAGTCCGGCGATCGATGGAAGGCAAACAAAAAGGAGGCTCCGCCGCAGCGGGCGGGGGCCCGGCCGGAAACAAATGAACAGACCGGCTGCGCCAGCAAACACAATTGGCAGGCGCGCGCAGATGGAAAATATGAGCCAAGACTGTTGTGCCCTCGCGAACTGGTCATCGAATAAGTAGCTGGGAAGGGTACTTGAGCCGGGCGCGTAGTTCTGGCTTAACGGAATGCACCTCAATTGCATGCAGATGAGAAGAAGAGTGGATCCGACAAGAAACAGCAGTTGAGCCGGATCTTGAGGAATGACGGAGCGGAGAAAGCGAATCAGGCGATTCACCCGCGACCTCTCGTTTGCGTGCGGATTATGCCCTAATTGTTCGCTCGTTGATCAGTAATTTAAGAGCTTGAATATCAGCGGCAATCCGGATGAGGGATTGGGCCAATGGGAGGATTCAGCGCAGCAGCCAGGCGTAAGCGATTTGCAATACGCCGAGAATGAAGAGGAACATCGCGAAGACGCGTCTCATGCGGCGCGGTGAAAGTCTTTCGGCGAGGCGGCTGCCCGCGAGTCCTCCGAGAAAAACCCCCGGCATGATGAGCAGGCCCACGGTCCAATTCACTTCGTGCGCGCGCGAGTAATTCAGGAAGGCCAGCAGACCGACGGGGGGGACGAGCGCGATGAGACTGGTGCCCTGCGCGACGTGCTGGTCGAAATCGAAGAGCAGAACGAGCAGCGGCACGAGCAAGACTCCGCCCCCCACACCAAAAAGTCCCGCGCACACACCCACGCCGCTTGCAACGAGCAGGATCGCGGCAAGCCGAACGGGGCGGCTCACGCCCGGTGCAGCAGATGGGTCAGGCATTGGGGCCGCCCTCTGTTGGTTGCGGACGCGATTTCCACCACAGAAGCGCCGCCGCGACGATAATGAAGACGCCGAATGCTCCGCGCAGATCGCGAGAGTCCATCCCAATAGCGATTTTGCTGCCGAAGTAGCCGCCGAACAGAAAACCCAGCGCGCAGGCGGCGCCCGCCCAGAGATCCACGTGCTTCGCGCGCCAGTAAACGAGGAGTGCGCCGAGCCCCAGCGGCGGAAGCTGCAGAAAAAGAGAAGTCCCCTGCGCCATGTGCTGGTCGAACGAAAGCAGATAGACCATCGCGGGGACGAGGACGACTCCGCCGCCGATGCCCATGAGTCCGACGAGCACGCCGACGCCCAGACCCATCAGGATCACTTCCGCGTACCACATTATCCGGCCATCCTCCCGCGCGCCATCTTGCTTGAGTTTTCGCGGATGGGCAACCGGGAATCGGGGCTAACCGTTCCGCGACAACCAAGTCCAATCGTTTAGGAGCTTCTCCTTGACAATTGACAGGTGTCCGTAATCGCTTACCAGCCGTTGACCTCAAATGGTAAACAATAGAGCACTTGACCTTGTCAATTTTCGGCCAAGGTAACGGATAATGGCCCTGCTATGCGAGCGTGGGGCTCTTCAGACAGGAAGCGCAGCATTGTCTTCGATTTGGTCGCCAATACGCTAAATGCTCTGGTTGTGTCGTTTTTCCTATTGACCGTCTGCGGAGCGGTCTGGGAGTACTCGACGCGGGAATATCTAAACGGATTTGCGGATGGAGTAGTTCCACTGCAAGCCTCCCCCGAGCAAAAAGTGCAAGCGATTCTTGGCTGGATGGATCGCGGGCCAGCCCGAAAGCCGGGTGGACCTGATGGTGATGAGGCAAGCCGCGATCCGGAAGACACCCTTAATTACAGATCGCTTCTCCAGGTGTGTGGAGGGGCGGTGAATGGGTTTGTGAATCTTGCCGATGCCAGCGGCTTGGAAGCGCGCAGGGTGCTATTGCTTACTCCGGCTCTCGCAACGAGTCACGTTGTCGCCGAAGTTCGCTTAGATGGCCGCTGGGTGGTTGTTGACCCGGTTTATCGGGCCATCCTAAGGGATGCCTCGGGGCGTACACTGACGCTGAAGGAGCTTGCGGATCCGGCGACCTTTCGCCAGGCTACGGGGAAAATCGCCAAGTACAACCCCGAGTACAAATATGATTTCACGACCCACATCCGATTCTCGGCCCTTCCGTTCATCGGGCGAACCGCGCAGGAGAAGTTGGATGCGGTTATGACGAACTGGGTGAATTTTTTGAATTGGACGCTGGTCTTCGAGAGAAGATCGTACGCGGTTCTGATTTCGGGATTTGGGTTACTTCTCTTGTTTTTGCCGTTGAAGCTGGAAGTGGACCGTTGGGGCGCGAAGCGCTATCCATGCCCACCGTTACCATTGTGGGATTTGACGAAGCGCGGAGGGTTGTCACTTTTCGGTTTTTCCGTTAAAACTTGGGGGCAAGAGCCAAAGACGAAACGCATCTGATTTGATGGACTCTGGGTAATCGGGAAGGAGGCCTGGAGGAATATTCCGGTTTGCAAACACATAGTGCTTATCGGATCACCTTTCATCTTGGAGGCAGGGAATCATGGCTGCATTTATATCGGGAATGGCGTTGGGTTGTTTGATAGGGGTTTGCGGCACTTATATCGTTCTTCTCCTAGCCGCGGTGACCCCGCCAACATTCCCAAACCTGGTGACAGAGTTTTCTGCGCTGAAGGTCGTAGTTTCCAGCCTTGTGATCTGCGCGGTGGGCGTGACCTGCTTCAGATTGAGCCTCCACAAGTCCGTGACCGCGCTCTTGCTTCTCCTGACGATTTTCATTATCGCGCGGCTCTTGGGGATAGCCATCGGCCTATTTTCATCGGTAGTTGCCGCTGCACTTTTGAGCTTCCTCTTTCTGACCCCCATCGGAAGTCTGCGGATTTCGCGTCCCAGCGACCAATTCATGTTGGCTGTTTTTCTTTTGAGCTCTCTGTTGGGCTGCCGAATGATTGGCAGAACCAGACAGATTGCCGATCATGAATCGTAATCATTCTCACTGAGCAATCAGCCGGACAGTCCTCTTGCATCCGATTCGACGTGGCCCCAGGATTTCTCTGCTTCCTGATTGTGTGTCTCCCCTTGCGGTTGTATATTCGTGCGTTCCCGGAGGAGCAAGATGAACCGCCTTATGCCTTTTTCGCGATGGAATGCAATGATTGGTGCGACGCTGGCCGCTGTGGGGATCTTTGCAAGCATTCTCCCGGCGCGAGCGCAGGAGATCCCCCAGAAAGCTTTTCAGGAAATGCGCTGGCGGAATGTTGGCCCGTACCGCGCGGGGCGCACGCGCGCCGCCGCCGGCGTCCCGAGCCAGCCGAATGTTTTCTATATCGGCGGCGTGGATAGCGGCGTCTGGAAGTCGGACGACTACGGCGAAACGTGGGAGCCAATCTTCGATAGCCAGCCCACCGGCT
>Ga0187818_10000195_pt1 | contig 19092 bp, 12 predicted proteins | sample NC_wetland_sal_i_14_FD_130581 | JGI IMG/M metagenome (GOLD analysis project Ga0187818, IMG submission 130581) | Wetland sediment microbial communities from Neuse River Estuary, North Carolina, USA - SO4_3 | ecosystem: Environmental > Aquatic > Freshwater > Wetlands > Sediment | place: USA... | reverse complement strand
TCCCGCAGTGGTGGCAGCTCGATGTGGAAAACATTGAGCCGGTAGAAAAGGTCAGGACGGAACGTGCCCTCTTCGATCATGGTTTCGAGATTCCTGTTGGTGGCGGCGACGCAGCGAAAATCCACTTTGATGACCTGGTTGCCGCCGACGCGGGTGATCTCGCGCTCCTGCAGCACGCGCAACAGATCGGTTTGAGTCTTCAGGCTGATGTCGCCAATCTCATCGAGAAAGACAGTGCCGCCCTCAGCGATTTCGAATTTCCCCTTCTTGCGGTATTGGGCGCCGGTGAAGGCACCTTTTTCGTGGCCGAAAAGCTCGCTTTCGAGCAACGTCTCAGTCAGGGCGCCGCAGTGGATGGCCACCAGAGGATGAAAGCGGCGCATGCTGCCGGCGTGAATGGCGCGGACCACCAGTTCCTTACCGGTGCCGCTCTCGCCGGTGATGAGCACGTTGGCGTCAGTGGGCGCGACGGTCTCGACGGCCTCGAAGACCTTTCGCATGGCCGGACTCTGTCCCACGAGATCGCCGGGGCGGGTGGCTTCGGCAACTGCCTCGCGCAGGCGAACGTTCTCTTTTTCGGCGCGGCGATGGGCGAGGGCTTTTTTCACGAGGTGCGCGATTTCGTCGGGGTCGAGTGGTTTGCTGACGTAGTCGTAAGCGCCGTTCTTCAGGGCGGTCACGGCGGTTTCCACCGAGGCGTAGCCCGTCATGATGATCACGATCAGGTCAGGGTCGAGTTCATGGAGGCGGCGCTGCAGTTCAATACCGTCGGTGCCGCGCATCTTGATGTCGAGCAGAGCAAGGTCCCATTTGTTCTCGGCCATGCGAGTGAGGGCGTCGCTGGCGCTTTCGGCGGTGCCGACCTCGTAGCCTTCCTCGCGGAACCATTTTCCGAGAGAATCGCGGACGCTGAGTTCATCATCCACGATCAGTAGCTTGCCTTGTGCTTCCACGTTGATCACCTCCGGCTCGGGGCAGCGGCAATTTCACTGGCTGGGGACGAAGCGGTGGTGTCCGCTTCGGCGTCCCAGGGCAAAGTTATGGTAAAGGTCGTGCCGCGGCCAATTTCGGATTGCACTTCGATGCTTCCGTTGTGACGCTCGAGAATGCTGTGGCTAATGGCGAGGCCCAGCCCCACGCCGCGCCCCGTCTCTTTGGTGGTGAGAAAGGGCTCGAAGAGATGAGGCAGAATTTCAGGCGCGATACCGGTGCCGTCGTCACGGACCACGATGCGGACACAATTGTCTTCGCGGCTGGCGCTGCTGATGATCCACAAATTGCCGCCCTGCGGCAGGGCATCCATGGCGTTGACCACCAGGGCGACGAGCACCTGCTCAATCTGCGCGGCATCGCAGAGAACGTGCGGCAGAGCGGGATCCAGTTGCGGCTGCACGTGAATGCTGGCGAGGTCGAGTTGGTGCTGCATCAAGCGGACGCTGCGATCGATGACCTGATTCACGTCGGTGGCCTGCAGGTTCATGGGGGTGGCACGAGAGAAAGTGAGCAGGTTCCTGACCAGATCGCCGCAGCGGCGGCTCTCGCTGGCAATGAGATCGAGAGAATCGCAAATCTCCTGGTAGCGGCGCACGCCGGCTTCACCGCCGCTTTTCTGGCGGTCGAGTTCTTCGCGGTCGATCCACTTTCGCAGCAGTTTCGCGTAAGTGAGAATGCCGGAGAGGGGATTGTTGATTTCGTGAGCCAGTACGGCCGCCATCTTGCCGATGGACGCCATTTTTTCGGTGTGCAAGGCATGTTCGTGGGCACGTTTGAGCTCACGAGTCTTTTGCTCGACGCGCTGTTCGAGGGTGCGAGTCCAGGCCACGTTCTCGTTGTGCTCAGACTGCAACTGGCGGCTCATGCCGTTGAAGGAATCGGCCAGTTCGCCGATTTCATCCTTGGATTGCACATCAATCTGGTAGCCCAGATCGCCGGCGGCTAGGCGCTCGGTGCCGCGGCGGAGCGCGGTCACGGGAACCCCGACGATCCGCCACACAAAGAACCAGCTCAACGGACCGATCAGCAGAAGAGCGCAGGCGGTGTAAGCGATCATCCTGCGGCTGCCCTCGGCGAGCCGTACGTCGGCCGTCTGCAGAGAGAGATCGGTATCGAGCACGCCGAGGATTTGCTGCTCAGCGGGATGGGCGTGGCAGGCGGCATTGGAGCAGGCAGGCTGGTTCTCAATTGGCGTGATGATGCCCAGCACGCGGGTTCCGCCAACATTGCGATAAATGCGAAACCGGTCGGGACGATTCAGTCGGGCCAGCGGCTGCGACTGGGTATGGCAGGCGTAGCAGGCTTCGGCTCTCTTATCCACCACATGATTGAGCTCGGCGGGATCGGTGGTGTAGGTGATTCTTCCTTCCTTGTCGAAAACGCGGATTTTCACCATGCCCGGCTCGCTGGCCATGGTCTGGATGGAGCGGTAGAGGCCCTCGCGGTCGTTGCGCAGCATGTAGTCGGTGGTGCTGTGCCGGATCACATCGCTGACGCGCTCGGCGCTTTGCAGCGTGATCTGCTCCAGATGCTGGCGGTGCAGACGGACGTTAAGGTAGCCGAGCAGAGCGAAGATGATGACCATCGTGCCCAGCAGAAGCAGGTTCAGCTTGGCGCTGAGACTATGCGTCAGGCGCAGCCAGCGAAAGCGAGTTGGCTCAGTCTCCGGCATGCTGCGGCACCGGTAAAACGGATGACGCGAGAACGTTTCCCGCAGAAGGCCTCTGAATTCCTTCTTCTTTCGGGAAGATGGGCAGATACTGCACTGCCAACCGGAACAGGAAGAAGCCCATGGCGACGATCATGAGAGTGACGGAGAACTCCGTCCACTTGGGCACATAATGGTGCCCGAAGTAGGTCTCGAGGCCGATGAGGCTGACATTCAGGCGATTGGTGATGAAGCCAAATAGGCAGATGACCGACGCGAGATACAAGCCGTTGGGTGAGAGCCTGACTTTCTTGAAACTGAGCAGGGTGATGGGAATGACAAAGGATAGCGCCAGTTCGAGCCACAAAAAGTAAGCTTCATAACTGGGTTTAACGATTTCACGAAGCATGCCGCGACGAAAGTAGTCCTCGAAGCGCAGCAGGGCGTTGACCCAGAGGGCGACCAGCAGGGCTCCGCCCAGCCGGACCAGGACCGAAATTTCGAGGTGACGCCCGAGGGCCTTGGCGCTTTGGGTGGACTCGAAGATGGTCATGGCCAAGCCCACCGCTACCGCCGAAGCGAAGAAGAAGAACGGCAAAGCGGGCGAGTACCAGAACGGATGCAGCTTGCTGGGCATGATCAGATACAGCGACCCGAGTGAACTCTGGTGCAGTGTGGAAAGCAGAATGCCGGCCACGATTAATACCGGGTAGATCTTGTGAATCCACTTGATTGGTGTTTTGAGATTGAAGCGCTCGAATACATTGGGAAGAAACTCAAAGAACAACACGGTGGTGTAGGTCATCACGCACATGCCCACCTCAAACATGACCGAGTGCGGGTTCATGTAGATGAGCTGGTGCCAGATAAACCAGGGACGGCCAAGATCGAAGAGCAGCCCCACGATGAAAAGCAAATAGCCCAGGAACGCCGTCAAGACCGCGGGACGCACAACGCTGTGCAGGCTTTGGACGTTGAACAAATAGACTGCGCCCACCATGCAGAAGCCACCGGCAGCCAGCATGACGCCGCACAGGCAGTCGAAGCCGATCCAGAAGCCCCAGGGGAACTGGTCCGTCATGTTGGAGACTGCCCCCAGCCCGCGGGCATAGCGAATGATGGTGGAATAAAAGCCGAGGGCCATGATCACCAGGAATACAACTTTCCAAAAGGTAAGCTTGATTTTCATCGTGCGCCCCCGTTCTTCCTTTCTTCCGCTTCAGCCGCAGCTACTTCTTCGCGACGATGTGAAATCCAATAAATGCCTCCCAACACCAGCGACCACACTGGAATGAAGTCCGGAACTCTCTCCATCACTCGCCCGGTGTACTCGGGTATGGGAGTGTCTCCGATTTTTTCCGTTGCCGGATAGCCGAATTCCTCGACTTTCACGCCGGCAAGAATGAGCACGCACGTACCGCCAACTTCGTTGAGTCCGTATACGCGAGGCAGGTAGGTGGATGGATTCTGCCGGATGCGGTCTTGCGCTTCCTTCACCAGGTCGTCGCGATCGCCGAACTTGGTGGCGCCCGTGGGACAGATCTCAGCGCATGCCGTCTGCTTGCCGGCGACGACACGGTCGGGGCACATGATGCATTTGCGCACGCGCGGATTCAGCGAGCCCCATTCGTACTTGGGCTGGCTGAAGGCACAGGACACCATGCAATAACGGCAGCCGATGCACTTCCACACGTCATATACGACGGGCCCTTCTTTCGTCTTGTGGAAGGCTCCAACCGGACAAACCGAAGCGCATGCGGGGTGCTCACAGTGCATGCAGAGCCGCCGCATGAACTTGTCGCCTTTCGTCATGACGACCGTGTACTTGTGTTCTGATTGCCGCTCTTCGGCGGCAATAGCGTCGTTGTAAGGAAGTTTGTTCTGACTGGCGCAGGCCACTTCGCACTGCTTGCAGCCGATGCAGATCGTGGAATCGTATAAGATTGCTTTGCTCATGAAGAATGTCTCCTCGGCCGTTCGAGCAAACAGACCCTCCCCGAAAAATCCCTTCGACCGACGCCTTGAGCTGGATGAGGGAAAAGGGAGCGATTACCGGAGTAACCCAGGACGGAATCGGACCGATAGTGAGCTGCTAACCTCATCAGATCAGAGACTGTCGCGAAATTAAGCAGCTTCAGACAGCTAATAGTTTCAACGATTAAACCTACCTCAGCCGTGACCGGCGTCACTTTTGTACGTGATGCCGATCAATATGTCTTCAAGGCCCTGGCAAGGACGGCCTGGGCGTTGTTTTTCGCAGCAGCCCATGATGCGGATCGCATCAACCGCGGATGTACGCTCCAACTCGCTGATACCACACTGTTTCAGACCATGCAGCCACACGAGCACGGCGGAATCCCATGGTTTCTTGTTGTGACTTGCAACGGCGTTGACTGCTTGAGTTCTTGCGCAGGTCTCTTCTCGACGGAGAGTCCGATCACGCTATCTTATTCACAAATCAGCAGATGCATGTGAGCAAAGGATGATTTCGTCGGTCAATTCTGGTTTGGCCTAGGGATTGCCTTTAAGAAAAGTGACGTGCAGCCCCGAAAGAAGAGGGTGCTCTGGGCGAGGTGAGTTATGACAGTCATCCTGGTACTGCTTACATTCGGCATCTTTCTAATGATTGATTATGTGCGTAGTCAGAAACTGGCAAAACGACCAGTTCTGCAAACTGTTCCCCGTGAAGCGCCGCCGCGCATGGTTCCGGCGTTGGTCTCGGGCTTTCAGGTTCCTGAGAATTTGCGCTATCACGCCGGCCATACCTGGGCGCTGAGCGAAAGCCGCGACCTGGTGCGGGTGGGAATGGATGATTTTGCGTCGAAGTTGGCAGGGAAGATTGACAGCATCGCTCTGCCGCAGCGGGGGCGCTGGGTGCGGCAAGGACAGAAGATTTGGACGATCTTCCGCGACGGCAAGTCGGTGGACATGATCTCGCCGATCGAAGGCACGGTCAGTGACATCAACGAAGCTGTGATGAAGGATCCACAACTGGCGCGGAAAGATCCATACGGGGAAGGCTGGCTGGTGGCCGTCCAGGCTCCCGACGCCAAGACCAACTTCCGCAACCTGTTTGGTGGCATGCTGGCGCGGGTGTGGACCGAAGAGTCGGCGCTGCGGCTGCGGAAGAGAATGCCGATCGCGATGGCGAGCGCGCTGGCGCAAGATGGCGGCGTGGCAGTGGACGACATCACGCAGCATTTGCCCGACCTGGATTGGGCCACGCTGACCAAGGAATTCTTTCTCTCATAAGCCGTTGTCCTAAGTAGGCGACGGCCGGGCAAGCCTCGCCCGAACCTCCTGTATTCGCCGCCCGGAATCGATCCCGGGCGGCTTTCTTATCTTCGGGAAAGTTCAGTCGGACAGCGCGTCTTCCGGCACGGGGCGTGAGAAAGAGCGAAAAATCCAGGCGCCGACCACAACAGCCGATGTCAGCATAACCACACGCAGGTACTGGGCGGCGGGCAGAGCGGCGTCGCCGAAAATGGTGCGCAGCAGGCCGAAGCTTGCGCTGCTGGTACACAGGACGAAGTAGAGCCGCTCCGGGGCGCAGCGCGAGATTCCCACCAGCCAGGCAAGGATGGAGGCGACGATGACGTAGATCGCGACCAGAATCATGCTGGAAACTGCTCCGGGAGCGTGAAGCGACAGCGCAAGCCGGGGCGAGAAAAAGCCGTGGAGCGCAATCCCCAGGAACACGAAGGAGTGCACGAGGGCGATCACGACGCGCTTGCGGTTCGTGAGGATGGCGAACTCGTTCATAAGCAACTAGTTGAGTTTCGCCTGTCTGGTAGGGATTATGTCGTGATGTTTGGTACGGCGCGTTGTGATTAGGATCACAAAGATCGGGTGGTTTGATCAATGTAAATGTAATGGAAGAGGTCGAACTGCAGACCTCAGCGGCCGAAGCCGCCACTCAAAACAGACTGCTTATCGCAACGCTGAAAGCGCTGCGCCACCCAAAATCCAAACCACCTGTACTCCTCCAAGCCCGGCTAAGTGTGGTATCAGGGGGAAATGAGGTGGTACCATCGCGGCGATATGACTACTCGAAACTTCACTTTGCTATTGCCCGGCATTCTGCTCTTCGGGTTGATGCTGGCGGCTGGCGGGCAGACGCCGGCTGCGCCTGCCCATCCGGTTGTGTTGCACGCGGTTCGCCTGCTCGACGTTAAGACCGGCCACATGGCCAAGCCCGGGGAAGTTCTGGTGCAGGGTGAGCACATCGTCGAGGTCGGAAGTTCGGTAAAGCATCCGGCGGGAGCGGAAGTGATCGACCTGGGCGATTGCACCCTGCTTCCGGGACTGATTGATGCGCACATCCATCTTTTTCTTCATCCCGGCGCGGAGGACTTGCAGACGGTACAGGAATCGGTGCCGCAACGCACGATCCTGGCGACGCTGGCGGCACGCGATGACCTGATGGCCGGTTTTACCGCCGAGCGCGACATGGGGACGGAGGGCGCGGGGTCGGCCGATACGGCGGTGCGCAATGCGATCAACGACGGGCTCATCCCGGGACCGCGGCTGCGCATCAGCGGAAATGCGGTAAACATCCTGGGCGGGCATGAGGATGCGATTGGCTACAACCCGGAGCAGCACGTTCTGCCCAATGCCACCTATGCCAACAATGCCGACGAACTGGTCTCCGTGATGCGACAGCAGTTCAAGGAAGGCGCGGACTTTACCAAAATCTATGAAACTGGGCCGGATCGGATTCGGGATGGGAAGTTCACGACCGTGTATCAGTACACGGAGCCGCAATTGGAGGCTGCGGTCAAGGAGGCCGCACGCATGGGCCGAAAGGTTGCGGTCCATGCGACCGGAGAACCGGGGACACTGTTCGCGGCGCAGGCGGGTGTGGCCTCCATTGATCATGCCAACCAGCTTGGCGACGAGACGGTGCGGCTGATGAAGGAGAAGCAGATCTTTGCCGTGCCGACGTTTACGATATTTGAATATTTTGCGGAGCACGCGGCTACGGCGACGCAAGCTGCGCGTGAGCATGAGATGCTCGATGTGAAAATCCATGAGTTCAAGAAGCAAATCGCGGCGGGAGTGCCCATGGCAGTCGGGTCGGACGTGGGGCCGTTCCCGCACGGCACGCAGGCGCGAGAGTTCGTGCTGATGGTGAAGTACGGCATGCCGCCGCTGGCCGTGCTGCAGGCCGACTGGCTGAACGGCGCGAAACTGCTGGGGTGGGAAGGGCAGATCGGGGCGCTGGAGCCGGGGTATCTGGCAGACGTGATTGCAGTGCCGGGCGATCCGCTGGAGGACATCGGAGTCTTGCAGAAGGTCAGCTTTGTGATGAAGGGCGGCGTTATCTATAAGAAATGGGCGGAGGCCGCGAAGCCCGCCTCCGCAGCCGGCGCCAAATCGGGTACTAGCAAGAGCAATTTGGTCGAATGACAATGGGTTTGCGCCCGGTGAGGCAAAAACTTGGCCGCGAACCTGCAAAACTGTGCACAGTTACTCTCGATCCTCGAAAGAGGGAAGAGCCTAAGGGATTGATTCTGCACCAGTTGTGGCAATCCTAATGCTGGGTTGCTGGAGGACCAATTGCGCCTTCACGGGCGCTGCGCCGATCACGGCGAGCGCCTATGACTTCCCGCAGATTGTCAGAGTTGCTTCGTAGCACCGCCGTGGTACTGGTGGCGAGCTGTGTTTTTTGTCCGGCGCTGTTCGCACAGGGGCCTCTGCCCGACGCTCCGTTGCCCACGGGTGAGCCGACGCCCACGCCCGCGGTCGTGATCACCCCGACCGGCGAATTTGGTCGGCACAAGTTCTGGGACAAGCAGAATTGCGCGTTGTTTGCTGTCTCGGCGGCTTTGAGCGGGGCAGATTTCGCGGTGACGCGCGCCAACCTGCAAAGCGGCGGACGAGAACTGAATCCGATGGTTCGCGTATTCGGCCGCTCGACGGCGGGCCTGGCCGTGAACTTTGCCGCCGAGACGGCGGGAGTGATCGGCCTCAGCTATTTCTTCCACAAGACCGGTCACCACAAGCTGGAACGGATTGTCACCATGGTCAACGGCACCGCCTCCGCAGGGGCCGTGAGCTACGGATTGGCAAGCCGGTAGGACTTTCGGGTTCACACCGCCTTCCTGAGATGGTCCGCCGGGCGAGTTTCCTGAGAAGCAGAGTAAAAAGGCCGCGCTCAACCAGCGCGGCCTTTGAATTACGCCCCGAAGGACGCCCACAATTCTCAAACAACCACTCGATTAGAAGTTGACACGGATTCCCATCTCCATGGTTCGCGGGGTAGTTCCCTCGGTCGAGAGCTGCCCGAAGCTCGTCGGCGTGTTGGTGGCGGCGAGAGTTGGGTCCAGCAGCTGGTTGTGGTTCAGAACGTTGTTGACGCTGAGGGAGGCCTCAACATTAAAACGTTCTGTGATCCGGATATTCTTCTTTATCCCGAAGTTCAAATTCCAGTACGGCAGGCCACGGAATGTCCCATACCCACCGCTTCTGGTATCAGCGCCCATGACCAGAGGACGAAGCGTGTTGAACACCGCAGTCGGATTCGCGAAGATGCTGTAAAGCGGAGGAGTCGTGCTGGTTGCGGGGGTTACCAGGTGAACCGACGACGATGGTGCCGGTGCCGTCTGTACACAGTTCGCGTCGGTGTTGAGGTAGATGCCATCGGCGGAGCCAAAGTCCTGACCGCCACTGTAACCTTCCTCAGGGAAACCTGAAGTGGGGGCGCAGAACAGTGCAGCGCCGCTGCCGGCCGCGAAAACAAACGAAGGGGTCCAGCCTCCCAGAATGTGCCCCACAACGCCATGCTGGCTACGATAGAACGGTGACTGGTAAACCAGGAACATCGTGTTCACGAACTTGCGATCCGACGGTTGTGTGCCGTACTGCTCGTTGAAGTTGAACGGGTCCACAACGGCTTGACTGCTGGTGGCTTGAACGACGCCTCCCAACCCCAGGTCTCTGCTCCAGGTGAAATTGTTCTGCAGGGTGATGCCATTCCACTCATTGAGCTTCACCGTGGCAAATACACCGTTGTAATTACCAGTCCCCAGACTCGTAGTCATGGCGACGTTGCTCCCCATTTGTCCTGCAGGTGCAAGGGATGATGCACTGTTCATCATGCTGACGGGGAAATTGAATCCCGGCGTAGTTCCTCCGGTGTCCAGCAATGACCACAGTGAGAACACGCTTTGGCTTTGCAGCATAGGGAATGCAGTGGAATTATTGATTAACGCTTGCGTGCAGTTCGCAAAACCGTTGCAGAAACCGGTTCCCGCGAGTGCGGTTTCAAAGAAACGCTGCGGGGCAAGGCCCGACAGCGCCGCTGGAGTGGCCGCCTGGCAGGCAGCGAGTGAGGTCGTACAACCCATTGCGGCTTCGATGTTGGCATAGGCCGCATCGAATCTCTGCCCCCCCAAGGTCATCATGTGAGGCACCGAGTTGAGATTGACCGACAGAAGTTCGTTGTGGATCCAACGGCTAATGCCGCCCAACTCCAGAGAGATCTTGCTGGAAAACTGGTGCTGAATCGTGAAATCAAACGAGTCAGCAGAATTCGGGCGGAACTTCGGGTCCGTGGGCGAAGCCGTGGCGGCGGGAGAGTTCCCGTTGACGCCGGGGTAAAACGGCTGCGGCAGCGTCGTGCTTGCGGGTGGAATATAAGCCGAAGTGCCATCCGTTCCAATGCGGAAAGCGTTCGTAGCCGTAAGTCCAGAGGTAGCACACGATCCATCGGGCGGCGGCGTGCTCAAAACAAAACCGCAACCTACCGGCTGGATAAGGCCGGGGCTGAGCAGTGGACCCAGCACCAGCCCCACGCCGTTCAAGCGCCCATAGATTCGCCCGTAGCCGCCACGAAAGACTGTGTTCTTTCCGCCGAGTCTCTCACCCAGGTCTGGGTTCCAAGCTACGGCAACGCGCGGGCTGAACGCTTTATAGAACGGGTCATACTCGTACTGCGGGTGTCCGGCGACATTGCCTATCAGGGCAAAACCGATTTCCGGATTGTAGACGTTCCCTCCGAGTGCTGCCGCCTTTCGTTGTGCCAGGTAGGACTGAGTAGAGATTTCCTGGCCGTTTGGACCCACAACAAACATGACTTGCTTGCCAGTCTGCTCCTTTGGCGGCATCTCCAACGCCCACCCTAAACCGTAGGTGACGGTGATGGACGGTTTCATATGCCAGGTGTCATTGAAGTATAGGTTGTAGTAGGGAATGGTGACTTTGTCGAATGCCGGTACGAGCGGCGCATTCAGGGTTAAGTTCGAACCAGAGCGGGTATACGCCTGCTGCGTGTCGGTCACGATACCCAGGACTGCGGCCGCCTCGCGGGAAAGAGGGGGGGTGCTAAAAAGGGAGTTTAAGCAGGTTCCGCCGCACGTCATGTCTACGTTGCCGGAGCCAAGAGTATCTCCCAGTTGGTATACAGGGTAGTAATTGATGCCACCGCCGTTGTCCGTGCGCTGGTGATAGTTCCAGTTATGCTGGTATTGCCCGCCAAACTGAACCAGGTGGTTGCCTTTCAGCCAAGAAACGTCGTCGCGCAGAAAATTGTCCCTCCCATTCCAGAACCGTGTTCGTGTCTGCTGGGTGTTGACGTTGTAGGGAGCGGCAACATCATTCCGCTGCTCGCCAAACGGCTCGAGAGCCGCGCCCAGATTTGAAAACTGCGCCGGGTCGCCCTTCGATCCCCATTGCCACCAGTTGCGCAGAAAGCTGTAGCGGAAGTCATTGGTTACGTTCGAAGTGACGTTCGTAGTCATCCCCAAGACAAGGTACCAGGGCACTTGTGGACGGCTGGTGAGGGCAGCTGGAGTGCCCAACTTATCGCCGGAGAAAAATCCTCCGATATCAATCTGATCATCGGTGGTGCGGATCAGATGGTAGTAGCGGTAGCTCGACATGAAGTGCCACTTCTGTCCAAAGTCATGGTCAAGGCGCACCACCGAGAAGTTGTCGTTCTGCGGAATCGCCATGTTCGCCTTGAATGCCAGTGTGTTTACGCCGTCGCAGAAACCGTCGCTCGCCAGCCCATAACAACTCCCTCCCCCGGAGGTGGTGGGAGTGGGGAGCGGCATGTACTTGTTCCACAACTGCTGCACGTAAGTATTCATCCCAATGGGCGTGCCCCCAACTGTCCGTGGATCGAGGATGTTCAGGTTGTAAGAAGTTGTCGTAGGGTTGGCGGGATCGTGCAGGATCCCGGTGCGCATGTCAGCACTGGGCACGAGTTTGGTGACGGTCTCAGAGTTGGGCCAACGCGCGCCCTGGTAATTGAAGAAGAAGTAGGTCTGGCCGCCAAGAACCTCTTTGGGAATGATGGGGCCGCCAATCGAACCTCCAAACCAGCTTCGATGCCAGTCCGGTACCGGCGTTCCTGATTGATTATTGTCCCAAGTATTGGCCGAGAAGTTATTGTCCAAATAATATTCGTAAAGAGTGCCATGCCAGGCCTTGGTGCCTCGTCTGGTAATGATCGAGACCTGCATGCCTGACGAATTGTTGACGTCGGCAGTCTGGTTCGTGGTCGCCACTTTGAACTCTTCCACGCTGTCGACCGGAGTGGGCATTACGCCCGAGGGCTGGCCCCCGTTGATGCCGAGGTTTATTCCGCTGATCTGATTATTCTTGTTGGAGAACAACCCGCCGGCGGGATCGTCGCCAAAATTCGGGTTGTAGACGCCCGAACTGCCGTCCATGTCGTTGCTGTTGCTGCCGCCGTCGAGCATGAAAGCGGTTTGGTCCACCACCGTGCCGGCAGCGCTGCCGTCAGGGCTGACGCCAGGCTGCAGGGTGACGAACGAACTGGTATCGCGGCCCAGGGTCGGCAAGTTCTCCAACGCGTTGGACGTGACCGTATTGCCAATCGTGGAATTCAGCGTCTGCAGTTGGTTTGCCGCGGCCTGCACTTCCACCGTCACGCTCTCGCCACCGATCCGAAGTGACAGGTTGGCAGTAGTGCTTGATCCGACCTGTGCCTCTAGAGAAGTGGTCATATTCGAAAACCCTTTTTTGCTAGCCACGAGATTGTACTTTCCCGGGGTAACGTTGACGAAAACGTAGTGCCCGGCGTCATTCGTGTTCGTGGTGCGCGTGACACCGGTAGAGGTGTCGGTGATGGTGACCTTCACGTCTTGAACAACGGCGCCCGAGGGGTCGGTGATAGTGCCGACGATGGTTCCGGCATTGGTAGACTGGCCCAAAGCGGGCAGAGTAGCCATCACAGCAACGATCAACATCGCAACCAGCGTTGCGAAAACTGAACGCACTTCGTATCGAACTTGCATTGTCCAACCCTCCTGGAAAAGAACCCGCAGTCACGCGGGAAGACTAAGTCGTAGGGGACTTCTCAGAGCCGAGTGGGAAACTGGCGAGGCGCCAATCCGAGCAACTCGAACGGTCCCTATGGCCCAGTTCTCTAAATTTAGGTTGTAAACCTACCATCTTTGACAGTCCGAAAACAAGTTGTGATAGTCAGGATCGGAAGATTTCATTTGTCGATGGCTCTAACTCATTGACAGATCAATCAGTGTTATAAGGGTTATGTTGTGCCCGTTATGTTGTGCGCGTGGCCTGCGACGGCGATTTCCGGGAGGGACAAGGAGGAGAAAGGGCAGTGGGCAAAGTAGCGGTGGGAAGTCAACGCCGGAGCCTGGCGGGGATGTTAGCCTGTAGACTGGTTTTTCAGAAGCTCGAGCGCGACAACTCAGGACGGAGATCTGCTCATGAAAATCGCGAATGACGTTACGGAGTTGATTGGCAATACGCCGCTGGTGCGGCTGAACAAAGTTACGGCTGGTTGCGTCGCGGAAGTGGTGGCCAAGCTGGAGAGCCAGAATCCGCTGCACAGCGTGAAGGATCGCATTGGCGTGAGCATGATTGTCGAGGCCGAGCGCGCGGGGAAGATTCAGCCGGGCAAGACGGTGCTGATCGAGCCGACCAGCGGCAACACCGGGATTGGGCTGGCTTTTGTGGCGTCGGTGAAGGGCTACAAGCTGATCCTGACCATGCCGGAGACGATGAGCCTGGAGCGGCGTGTGCTCCTGCTGGCCTTCGGGGCAGAGATTGTTCTCACGCCCGGTCCGCGGGGAATGCCGGGGGCCATTCTCAAGGCGAAAGAGATTCTGGCCAATACTCCTGACGGCTACATGCTGCAGCAGTTCGACAACGCCGCTAATCCCAAGATTCACTTCGAAACCACGGGGCCTGAAATTTGGAACGATACCGATGGCCGGGCCGACATTCTGATTTCGGGTGTGGGCACGGGCGGGACTCTCACCGGCGTGTGCCAATACATTAAGCCGAAGAAGCCTTCGTTCAAGGCGGTGGCCGTGGAACCGGCGGACAGCGCGGTGCTGTCGGGCGGCAAGCCGTCGCCGCATAAGATTCAGGGCATCGGCGCCGGTTTCGTTCCCAGCATCCTGCGCACCGACTACATTGATGAGGTCATCACGGTAACGAATGACGAAGCCATCGCGATGGCGCGCCGGCTGCCACTGGAAGAAGGGCTGCTGGTTGGGATTTCTTCCGGCGCGGCGGTGGTTGCGGCTCTGAAGGTCGGGCAGCGGCCCGAGAATGCGGGCAAGCTGATCGTCGTCATTCTGCCGTCTTTCGGCGAACGCTATCTCAGCAGTATTCTGTTTCAGGAGCTGCGCGACAAGGCGCTGCAGATTCCCACGGCGTCGCTCCCGGCCTGAGACTGTCTACATTCGAACATGCCGCACCTGCTGTCGCTAATTCGCGAAGACGTGGCCACGGTGATGGAACGTGATCCCGCAGCCAAATCGCGCCTGGAAGTGTTCATCTGCTACTCGGGGCTGCATGCGGTGTGGTTCTACCGCGTCAATCACTGGCTGTGGAATCATCGCCTGTTTCTCGCGGGACGATGGCTGTCGCAGGTCGCGCGTCTGCTGACCGGAATCGAGATTCATCCCGGGGCAAAAATCGGACGCAGATTGTTCATTGATCACGGCATGGGAGTGGTGATCGGGGAGACGGCAAGCGTGGGCGATGACGTGACCCTGTTTCAGGGCGTGACGTTAGGAGGCACGGGCAAGGAGCACGGCAAGCGGCATCCCACGATCGAAGATAGCGTGGTGGTGGGTGGAGGCGCGAAAATTCTGGGAAATATCATCGTGGGAAGGAACAGTCGCATCGGAGCGGGCTCTGTGGTTTTGCGCAATGTTCCCGAGCACTCGACGGTAGTGGGCGTGCCCGGACACATCATCTTCCGCGAAGGAAAGCGCGTTGTCATTACAGATCCCAAGCAGATCGCCGACCCGTTGTCGGAAGCGCTGGCGGCAGTGGCGACCGAAGTGAGCAAGCTGCGCGAGCGCGTGCAGCGGCTCGAAGGAGCGGAGGCGAAGAGCGAACCGCTGCCCGCGTCGGTACAGCAGATTATGGAAGACATTGACTATCAGATTTAGCTTTCCTCTCTAGCGAGACGCATGGAGTTGCCCACCACCGACACGCTGGAAAGCAGCATGGCTGTGGCAGCCATGATGGGATTCAGAATTCCGGCGATGGCGAGGGCGATGCCGACGGAATTGTAGAAGAAGGCCCAGAAGAGATTCTGGCGGACGAGACGCATGGTCTTCCGGGAGAGGTCGAAGACATCAAGAATCTTGCGCAGCGAGCTATTCATCAGGACGACGGCGGCGGCTTCGATGGCGATATCGGTGCCCGAGCCCATGGCGATGCCGAGATCGGCCTGAGCCAGGGCGGGGGCGTCATTGATGCCGTCACCGACCATGGCCACGGTCGCGCCTTTTTCTTGCAGGCGGCGCACTACTTCGACTTTTTCCTCGGGGAGGACTTCGGCTTCGCAGGAGTCGGTTCCGAGACATGAAGCCACCCATTTTGTGGTGGCGCTCGCGTCTCCGGAAACAAGGTGAACTGCGACGCCTCTGCGTTTGAGTTCCGCCGTCAACTCGATCGCTTCCGGCTTCAGCTTGTCGCCGAAGGCGGCGAGAGCGCGCAACTCGCCGTCCCATCCGACGAAGGAAACGGTCTTGCCTTCCTCCTCCCAAGAATGAGCCTGCGCATCGGCAGCGTCGTTGATCTGGACATCAAGCTCTTTCGCGAGGCGGCGGTTGCCGGCAAAAACATGATTGTCGCCGACGATGCCGGTGATGCCGCGGCCCTTATGAACTTCGAGAGCGCTCGCCTCACGCAGAGTTGTGCCTTGCTGGCGAGCAAACTCGGCAACCGCCCTGCCCAGAGGATGCTCAGAATACTGTTCGAGAGATGCGAGAAGGAATAGAGCTTCGTCGTATGACTTGAAAGCGAGTGCGTGGCCAGCGGAAAGATTGGAAGCAGAGGACCACGACCCGCGGACCTCAGAAGCATCACAACTGGTCCCATAAATGGTTCCCGTGGGTCCGATGCCGGACCCGCAGGGGCTAAAGCCCACATCGCTTGCGACTCTGGGCGGCACGGCTAAAGCCGTGCCCTTCCCAAAACCATTTACGAGAAAGGTTCTAGTGGCTGCTGCTCCGGCTGTTACTGGCTGGGCGCAATGCTCGCACGATACAAGCTCCAGCAAGGAAAACTTCCCTTCCGTAACCGTGCCCGTCTTGTCGAGGATGACGGTGTCTATTTTGCGCAGGGTCTCGAGCACGCGACTGTCGCGAATGAGAATGCCGCGGCGCGACGCCGCGCCGAAAGCGGCCGTGATGGCCAAGGGAGTCGCCAGGCCCAGGGCGCAAGGGCAGGCGATCACCAGCACGGTGACAGCGCGCATCAGGGATTGAGCCAGGCTGGCCGTGTTAGTAATCCAGGTAAGAAAAAATGTCAGCAGCGCAACCAGCACCACGGACGGAACAAAAATGCGAGAGACGCGATCCACCATCCGCTCAATCTCGCAGCGGCTGCTGAGCGCCTGCTCGACCAGGGTGATAATGCGGGATAAGGTCGAATCGCCGGCGGACTTGGTGGCGCGCACACTGAGAACGCCGTCGAGGTTGACGCTGCCCGCGGCCACGGGCTCACCGGGACACTTGCCTACGGGAACCGATTCACCGGTCAGCAGCGATTCATCCGCGTGGGACTCGCCTTCGACGACGATGCCATCGGCCGGAATGCGCTCGCCGGCCTTGACCATGAAGACTTCTTCCGGCTCGAGTGCGTCCACGCTGACAAAGCGCTCGGAGCCCTTCGCCAGCAGGCGAACTTTGTTGGGCATCATGCGATGCAGGAGGGAAATCCAGCGGGAGACCTTCTCCTTGGCGCCGTGTTCGATGAGTTTCCCAGCCAGCACCAGGACCACGATGACCGTGGCGGTGTCGAAATATAAATGGATTTCGCCGCGGAACGCCTGAGCTACGCTGTAGCCGTAGGCAGCAAGGATGCCGAGGGCCAGCAGACTCTCCATGCGAATGGTGCGGTTCAGCAGGCCGCGCCAAGCCAGGCGCAGGATGGGCTGGGCGCAGTAGAAGACCACCGGCGTGGCCAGGGCCATGAGCACGAAAGGAAGGCCGCGGCGCACGCTGCCCGAAATTTGCTCGAAGTAGCCGGCATACAGGGCAAGGCTGAAACTCATGACGTTGGCCCAGAGAAAGGCGGCCAGGCCGGTGCGGATGATCAGGTCGCGGCGTTCGGAGTCGGCGGCATCGGTGTCGCTGGCATACTGCTGAGCTTTGTAGCCAAGACTGGCGATGCGGCTGAGGATGCGTTCCGGGGGAAGTGCCTGGGGATGGTATTGCACCTTCACCAGGTCGGAGGCGAAGGAGGCCTCCGCCTTTACGACTCCGGGCAGAGCCGCCAACGCGTGCTCGATTAGCCATGAGCAGGAAGTGCACCACATGCCGGAGACGTGCAGGAGCAATTCTTCTTTGGCGCCGTCGAGAACGTCGGGAGCGGAACCAGGCGCAGCATCTTCACGGGCGGGATTCGAAATCAGTCCGAGCTGAAGACTGCGCCGGAAGAGTTCGGTCTGGCGAATATCCTGGCTGGCGCGGATGGCGCCGCTTTCCCACAAGATCAGAAAGACGTTCATGCAGCCGAGACAACAGAAGTGGTGGTCGGCGTCGCCGACGCGCTGGCGCAAGGGATGCTTGCCGCATCCCAGGCTGCACAAATCGCATTCTCTGCCGGTGGTCATCTCAGTGTGAGTGCCCGGAACCCGTGGTTACAGGCTTGCCATGCTGGTCGAGAAAGACTGGGTTCGTGCGCCTGGTAACGACATAGCAGAAGACCAGAATGCCGATGAAAAGCACAAACACAACGCCGAGGAAATAGGCGAGAGGGGCTGGTTTTCTGCGTGGGTGATTTGATCCGATGGCCATGCTCATGCTCCAACTCCTAAAGCTAGACTAGAGAGCTGTGCCCCCGAGCGTACTGCGGAGCTTCGCTCCGCCGGACAGCTGATCACCCCGCCACGCCAAAACCGGGCGTGTCGGGGACCCTGACCGAGGGCGGCTGTCCCCACATGAGTGGTCTTATCGTGAATCGGCGAAAGGCGTAATAAATGTCTCTTCCTCCGAGTCTGTTTCATTTCCCACGCGGCTGACCAGGCGAAAGTGATTGACGCCTGGGGCCAGGGATGCCGAGGGCGGTGCGGCGATGTCGAATTCGCGCTCCATGGTCTGCCCGGGATCGACCACAACGGCGTTCTCAAAATCGGCAAAACGGGTGCCGGGCAGCCCTTCGATCGAGAACTGAGCGATGGCCTGCGCGTGTCCGCGATTGGCCACCTGCACGCGGAAACGGTTGTAGATGGTTCCATCTTTGCCGACGCGGTACATGGTGGTGCGGTCGGGCGCGATGCAAACCAGCACGGCGCGCCGCATGGCGAGAGCGGTGAACAGGCCCGTCGCGTAAAAGAGGATGACCAACAGCACGACAACACGCTTGGCGTTGCGCAGGCCGATCTTCTGATACCACGAGTTGTCGCCGGTGCCGAGCTTTTCGCCCTGCTCTCCCCAAACGTAGTGGATCAGGCCTTGTTTGCCCAGGCGGCCGAGGACGTCCACGCAAGCGTCAATGCATTCACCGCAGTGGATGCATTCAATCTGGTAAGGCGAAGTGCGGATATCAATGCCCATGTGGCAGACACGCACGCACTTTTTGCATTCGATGCATTCACGGTCTTCGTCGCGGTACTGAACGATAAGAGTGTCGTTGTCGCCGAGCATTCCCTGCAGGTACCCGTAGGGACAAACGGTGGTGCAGAAGCGCTGGCGAAGAAAGAGGAAATCAAGCAGGGTGAGAAGCGTGGTGGTGGCGCCTGCGATGCCGCCGGCCGTCTTGATGTCGAACGCCAGCAGGCGATGCAGAAGGTCGCGCGGTTCCACGAAATAAGAAATAAAGACAAACGCGAGGACGACAGAGACAGCGGTGGCGATGGCGTAGAACAGGAACCGGCTGAGGAATTTCCGCGGCCCGGCGCTCGAGCGCACGTACTTGTTCACGCTGCGGGTGAGCTTGCTCTCGAGGGCGATGGAGGCTTCGCTGAAGATCATCTGCGGGCAGAG
>Ga0187818_10000194_pt1 | contig 19275 bp, 15 predicted proteins | sample NC_wetland_sal_i_14_FD_130581 | JGI IMG/M metagenome (GOLD analysis project Ga0187818, IMG submission 130581) | Wetland sediment microbial communities from Neuse River Estuary, North Carolina, USA - SO4_3 | ecosystem: Environmental > Aquatic > Freshwater > Wetlands > Sediment | place: USA... | reverse complement strand
TGCCGTGGAGCATGAGCCGGTTACCTCAGGGGCTAAAACCCGTATGTCGTCATTCGAGTGGCCCTGGTTCGGGTTGCGGCGCGGCTGAAGCCGCGCCCTTTCAAAGCATCCGCGGCCTGCTGGCGCTTGCGGGTTTGCTCTGCTGCCTGATCTTCCCGATCGCGGCCATGTTGTCGGCGCAGCAAGGCCCGCCCACAGCATCGATCGGCCCCGCTCCCGTGCAGATCGCGCCTCCACGTCCCAACTATCCTTTTCCCGATGGACGGAGCTACGTCTATGCGGCGGAGTGGCATTTGATTACCGCCGGGACCGCTGTCGTGAAAATGGAAGTCGCCGGGAACGAACGCAAAGTCACGGCGTCCGCCGAATCTTCAGGAGCCGTCAACGTCATCTTTCCTGTGCACGATCGCTTCGAATCGCACTTCGATCCACGGACGTTCTGCTCGCTCTCGATCTTCAAGCACAGCGAGGAAGGCGCGCACAAACGCGAGACTTCGATCCACTTCGATTACGCGAGCAAGAAAAGCACGCTCGATGAGAAGAACCTGAAGACTGGCGAGACCAAGCACGTCGAAAACGATCTTGCCGGCTGCGCCACCGACGTCATCACCGGCTTCTACTACCTGCAGTCGCTGCCGCTGCAACTCGGCGCCAGCTACGAGTTCCCGATCAGCGACGGGAAGACGACGATCGTCCACGCCACCGTGGACAAGCGCGAGCAGATCAAAGTGCCGGCCGGAATATTCTCGGCCGTGCTGGTGACGGCTGAAGCTACCTCTGGCTCGCTGCAGTCCAAGGGTAAAGTGTGGGTGTGGTATTCGGAGGATCCAAGTCACACGCCAGTGCAGATGCGTGCCAAGCTGGGATGGGGCACGCTGCTGTTTCGCCTGCAGAGGATCGAGAAGTAAATCCTCACTCCATCGCCGCCAGAAGGGCGTCTGCCACGAGCTTCCTGGTCTGCTCACCCATCTCCGATGGCCCAGCTTTCAGGCTGGCCTGGCTGGCTAAATGCTTGTTTTTGATCCCGATATAGATGGCGCTGTAGGCAGTTTCCCCGAGGTTTTCCACCTTGTGCTTGAAGGGCGGGAACCACCGGGGCTCGCCCGGTTTGGCAAACACCTCTTGTGTCTTGCCGCTTTCATCGGTAAACCGGAGATGCCCGGCAGTGAGAACGACGACCACGCCTCCCATATGCGCGTGCAGGCTCGACTTCTCATGCGGTCCATAGTGGACGTTCACCACCTGCACATACTCATTCTCAAAAGCCAGCTTGTAATGCGTGGGCTCGACCTTGGTGGGATCTTGCGCGAGCGCCACGGCGCAGAAAAACAAAACCAGCAACGCGGCGCAGAACGGCCTGCGATACGCAGATTTCGTCATTAGACGACCTCGGGGCCCTGCTTTCAAGCCGTCCACAAGCTTATCCTGCCCCAAGCAACTGTCAATGATGGAAACGAAGGCTCGGACCAAAGTGGTAAGAAGGCAACTGTGCCCAGTAACCTCTACTGCAGTCGGAAGCGTTCATTCATCAGCCGCTGCAGCCGCGGCCGGTAAAGAAGATCGTAGGCAAGTTCTTTATCGGGAAACAGGCTCAGGGCAGCGCGGCGGGCATTCGCGGCCATTTCCGCCGCCTCTTCCAGCGTCAGATCGGGATCCTGGCTGATCACCGACATCACCATGCTCATCATCACCTGCAGGCGCCGCAGTCTTCGGGCCTCCTCCATGCGCTCCTTGTGTTCTCCGCCTGGTGGTTCGGCCCGTTGAACTTTCATGCTGCCCCCGTGCTTATTGGATGTTGACCGCGTCCCCCGCGTTGCGCCCCAGCCGCCATTGTGCCAGTTTCCGCGCGCGAATCAAGCTACCCTTGGCCGTACACCTTGGTCATCCGCAAGACAGAGGTATAGTGACTGCCGTAATCTGTTAACAGGCAGTTTTGCGGAGGACGTATGCCAGAGCCGTCTAATGCCTCGCCTCAACCCGAGCCCAACGAGAAACTCGTCAAGATTTTCGACACGAAGCAGGAAAACGAAGCCATCGTCGTGCAGGGCTTGCTTGAATCTGCCGGCATCGACTCGGACTTGAAATCCATTGACGCGGTCCAGGACGCGTTTCCCGGCGTCGGTGGAACGGTCATTCTTGTGCGCGAAGAAGACGCGCCCGAAGCGGAAAAGATTATCGAGGCGTACCGCAAATTGCCGCCCCTCGATGACGAGACCGCCGAGATCACTGGGTGAGGGGGCGTCCAGTTTCCCGTAGAGACGGGGCTTGCCCCGTCTCTACATGTGTGAGATTAGTGCAGAAGCGGGACGTCTGGAGTCACGGACTTGCCGTCCAGGTAGAAACTGACCGCGCCCTCCTCGTCGGTACGGTAGGTTTTCACCCCGGCCCGCTGTAGCCGCTCCAGCACTTCGCGCCGGGGATGGCCGTACACATTCCGCGCGCCGACGGAAATGACCGCGAAGTGCGGATGAACGGTCGCGAGCAGTTCGGCGGAAGTTCCGCTCGCGCTGCCGTGATGCGCGACCTTCAGCAGCATCGCCTCCGGATGCTCTTCCACGACGCGCCGTTCCGCGGGACGCTCCGCGTCTCCCTCGAGCAAAGCGGTCGTCCCGGCAAAAGTGGCCGTAAACACCAGACAATCGTCGTTGGGCCGCATCGACCCGGTGACTTGGTCGCGTCCGGGAGCGAGCATGTGGAAATGCGCGCCACCGTAATCGAATTGATCGCCCTCTTTTTTTACCGAAACTTTCATCCCCGCTCTCTCGGCTTGCGCAACGACCGGCGCCAATTCGCCTACCGGCTTGTCGATACTCAGCCAGAGTTCTCGCGGGTGGAAATTTGCAATCACCGCGGGCATTCCGCCGAAGTGGTCGGCATGAGGATGAGTGATCGCGACCACGTCGAGACGATCGATGCCGCGATTCCAAAGATAAGAAGAGACCACCTGTTCGCCGAGATCAAAATCCGAATGCATCCACTGCGGAAGGCCTCCGGCATCAATGAGCAGGGCGCGGCGCTCGGGCGTGACCAGCAAAATAGAATCGCCTTGTCCGACGTCAATGGCCGTCATCTCCATCACACCGGGGCGAAGGTGAGGACGAGAGGGGACAAACGCGATCCAGACGGCAACGCCGAACAGCAACACCACGGAAGCGAACGCGGCCAGGCGCGTGCGACGGATCTGCGCCGCCAGCATGGCAAGCAGCAGCGCGGCGCTCGAGGCCAGGATCATCGTGAGCGAGGGCATGGCCACCCGCAGGTCGGCGATTGATGTTCCGATGACCTGGGCGCCGCCCAGCCAGTGCACCGTGCCCGCGATTCCCTCGATAGCTAAGCCGGAAACCCAAACCGCCGGCTTGGCGAGCGCGCTCGATATGTATCCCAGGCCGACAGCGGCGGCGGCGGCGGGCATCAGCACCTGGGTGAGCGGAATCACCGCCAGGTTGGCCGGCATTCCCATGGTGGTCGCGCGATGAAAGTGGTAGGCCATGAGCAGCGCCAGTCCCGCCTGCATCAGCGCCGAGATGAAGATCAATTCGCCCAGACCAATTGCCACCCGCATGAGGATCACGGGCAGTGCGCGGCTGAGGCGGTTGCCGATGAATCTCGCCAGCCGCCCTCCGACCAACCGCAGATCGAGTCGAAACTGCGCCACCTCGGGAGCGACGTGCAGATCATAGCTGGTGGCTCGCAACAGCCGTAAACCGCGCGCGTAGGGCAGCGTTGTCCGCTCGAGAATCGGCGAGCCGACGCCCGCGATGATGAAGACGGCGAGAAACGTCAGCTGAAAACTGGCGCCAAACAGGGCGCGTGGATCAGCGATCAGAACTCCCAGCCCCGCCGCGCCAATGGCGTTCATCATGTTGCGTTCGCGATACAGCAGACGCGCGCCTAAATATGTCGCCAGCATCAGCGCGGCGCGCCACACCGGTGGGCCGACCCCTACCACAAGCGCGTATGCGAACGAGACCACAACCGTGGTAATGGCCGCCACCGCGGGATCCACGCGAAACTGGCGCAGCGTCCAAAAAATGGCGCACGCCAGGATGCTCAGGTTCATTCCGGAAACCACCAGCACGTGATACGTGCCCGAGCGCTGGTACTCGGTGCGCGTCGCATTACGCAGGAAGGATTCTTCGCCGAGTACCATGGCGTCCATGAGCGAGGCCTGCGACGCAGGCCACAGTTGGTGAATTTTCGCAATGATGCTGCCATGAACGCGCGTCCGCCAGAGTTCAATCCGGTTGCCGGCAAACCCGGGAAGCCGCTCAATGTCTTTTGCCTCCGCCGACCCCAGCACGCTGATGCCGTTGTCGCGCAGATAGCCTTCGTAGTCGAAGGCTCCGGGATTGCGGTAATTGCGCGCCGGATGCAGCTTCGCGGGGATGCGCAGCCGCGTGCCGTAGGTGAACGCCGGTGGAGCGACGGGCGTCTCGCCCGTCCCGCGTGCGCTTGACGGAGAAGTGGTGTCGGCAGAACCGGGGTCGGCGGTATCGTGGCCGGGCGAGGACGCCCCACGCTCCACCGCCTCGGAATTCTCCACTTTCTCGTAAATCGAGAGCCGCACCCCGGCCCGCACCGGCCAGCTTTTACCCTGGCTCGCGATCTCTTCCGTCTCCACATCAATGGATTCACGAATCGACCGCGGCCCCGCGGCCCGCGCATATCCCTCGCGCATCACACGCCCCGTGAGTGTAACTGCACGGCCATCCGCCAGGGTAAGAATGTGAGGATCGCCGGGGTGTGGGCCGCGAACCTGAATCAGAAAAGCGCCCAGAAGAAACCACGCGCCCAAAGAGAGCGCCTTGGCCAGCCAGGCTCGCTTCGCAAGAAACCATGACGCCGCGAAAACGAAGGCCACGACCGCGACCACCCACCACGACGGCGGCCGCCAGGCGCGCACACCGGTCCACAAGCCGAGCGAAAATGCCAAGGCCGCCCAGAACAACGGCTGCCGCGGCGGCTTGTGGTTGTGGGTCATGGCTTTGATCTCCAGTGGAGAAATGGGGCTTTGTCCGTCTGTCGCCTGCGCTGCGGGGCGGGCGCATCTCGGTCAGACTCGGAACAAACGGCCGGAAACAAATGAGAGAACGAGTGGGGCCCTGGCGCGTGCATTGCTTTTGCCAGGGCCCTCGGCCAACCCACCCGTCTTCCAGGAGGAACTGGGCGACGTGAAAGCGGTCAGCGCGCCAGCAGCATCACCGATTCGACGTGAAACGTCTCGGGAAAAAGGTCGAATAGGTGTGCTTCCTCGATGTGATACCCGGCCGCCAGGAGGGGGGCGATGTCCCTGGCCAGCGTCGCCGGATTGCACGAAACATATCGGACACGGGGCGCTCCGAGTTCCACCAGAGAGCGGATCACCATCTTGCCAGCGCCGGTGCGGGGAGGATCGAGCACGACCAGGTTAGGTCTGTTTCGCACCGGCCGGCCTCTCAAGTAGTCGCTCCTCAGGTAATCCTCGGTTCGCGCGCCAGCCGCTTTCACGTTCGCAGGCACATTCTGCACAAAGTCGCCATGCGATGTCTGTGACGCCTCTACACCAAAAATGTGATGAAAACTCCCCGCCAAGGCCGCCGAAAACAATCCCACTCCGGCATACAGGTCGAGTGCAACGTCTCCGCTGGCATTGCCGGTCACGACCGAAACCAGTTCGTCCACCAGATAACGGTTCACTTGGAAGAAGGCTCCGGCGCTGACCTGATACTCATGGTTCTTGGTTCGATAGCGAATTGCCTTCGCGCCCGATTGCGCCAGCGATTTCGGATCCATCGGCGCGTCATCTTCCAGTCGCTCCTCCGATATTCGCTCCCCCGAAGATCGCCGCCCCGAAGAGAAAAACGTCACGCCGCTGATTGCCGGCAACTCGCGCTGGAGCGCCTCCGCCCAACGCAACAGATCTCTCTTGTCAGCCTCGTGCCCACAGAATGCCCAGGCCAGCAAACGATCATCCGCCGCATCCGCGAACAGCTCAATCTCTTCAACTGCCGCCGGGCAGTTCAATCCGCGCAGCTCAAGCAGCCGAGCCATCACCCGATTGAGCAGCGGCGAGCTGATCGGACATTCGCCGACTGGAAGAAATGCGTGCGAGCCCATCCGGTAGTACCCCAGCGCGAATCCGGGGTCCCCAGAACGGCCGGTTTTGGCGGTCTGGGGTGGAAATTCTGGCGCACTCTGCACCCGCAGCCGCGTCCGGTTGCGGTAGTTCCACGGAGGCGAAGCATGCAGGCGAATCTCAGATTTCAGCTCAATTTTCGCAATCCGCTGCAGCGTCTCGCGCAGAATTGCAGCCTTGAACTCCAGTTGCCGCTCGTAAGCAATGTGCTGGTAATGGCATCCGCCGCATTGCCGGAAGTAAGGACAGCGAGCTTCGACGCGATCGGGCGACGCTTCGATCAACTGCGCCACCGACCCGCGCGCGAACCCCGGCTTTTCTTGCCGAATCTCGGCCTCAACCCGCTCCCCCGGCAGCACAAACGGCACAAACACCGCCATGCTGCGTCCGTCCGCACCGGCCGGCGTTCGAGCCAACCCGTCACCACCGTAGATTAATTTTTCGATGGAAAGAAGCAAGTCGTTAGTGTAGCGCGGGCACTCCTGCCCGCGTCGAGCCATGGCAGCTTCCACCAAGCTGATTCTTGCGAAGCTGCGGACGGTGGGCGGACAGGAGTGTCCGCCCTACACAATCTAATGCATATAAAACAAACTCAACCTCGGCACGCCGCACCGCTCCAGCAGCCGCTTATGCACGTACTGCTTGTGCAGCTGCTCAATCTGCGATGCCGTCATGTTCCGCCGGTAGGGAACAAGATCCCGATCCGCTTCCGCGCGAACATTCACCAGATCTTCATCCGGAGTCGCTGCCATCAGCACCGCGAACAGCTTTTCCTCCAGCACCGTCAACCGCCGCTCTAAATCTTCCAGCCGGGGAAGTTTTCCGCTGCGCTCGATTTCCTCAGCCATCTCGCGCAGCGAACCTGCTTGTTCCCGCGCCAACGCACCGGTCGCGAATCCCGCGCGCTCCGGCAGCTTCGCTTTTTCGAGCGTCTCGGCATTCCCCCGTAAGAACGCCGCAATCTGCGCCGCTTCAAATCCGGGCTCTCGCCGAGCTTTTTCTTCGCTGGTTGCACCCACGGCCGCTTCCTTCATATCCTCCGCCGCAGCCAGCACGGCCTGCGAGCAGTACGCCAGGCTGTTCACCTTTTTCGATTTCGAGGCACGCTGATCGTACTTGTCAAACGCGTCATCCACCCCGCGGAGCACGGCCTCCAACGGTACGCCCGCATTCTTCCAAGTCTCAATCAGAGCCCAATCGAGCGTCGAAAGCAGCAGATGAGCGCCCCGCCGCCGCAAGTAGTGCTCTTCGATTTCCGTGAAGTAGTTGAAGTAATTTTCCACGACAAGTCTCTGGAGAGGTCAAAGGTCAGAGGTCAGATTGAAGAGGTGAAACCCTGGGTTCTAACCTCTGCAATCTGACCTCTGACCTCTCACCTCGTTTTAGGAGACTTCCCCGAGGGCCACGGTTTCGCATTGGCATCTGAAGGCCTGGCCGGTACCGGCGACTTTGCTGCTTTCGGCGCGCCTTCGCGGCGGAAGGAGGACGACTGGTTCCGATCCCAAATGATGCGCAGCCCTTCAAGGGTCAGAAACTCGTCCACATCTTTAATGAAGTGGGAAGCGGTGCCAAGCAGCGATCCCAGCCCGCCCGTCGCAATCACGTGAGTTTCCGCGCCCAGCTCATCCATCAGCCGCTCCAGGATGCCGTCGACCAGGCCGAGATACCCGTAGTAAAGTCCCGACTGCAAACTGCCCACCGTATTCGAACCAATCACCCGTGCCGGCTTGCGAATCTCCACCCGCGGCAGCCGTGCCGTGCGTTGAAACAGCGCGTCCGCCGAAATCCCAATCCCCGGACAAATCACGCCGCCCATGTACTCGCCCTTCTTCGAAATACAGTCGAAGGTCGTCGCCGTGCCAAAGTCCACGATCACGCAAGGCCCGCCATACTTTTCAAACGCTGCCACCGCGTTCACGATGCGGTCCGCGCCCACTTCCGCGGGATTGTCATACAGCACCTGCATGCCCGTCTTCACGCCCGGCTCGATGAACAGCGGCTTGATGCTGAAATAACGCTCGCACACTTGCCGCAGCACCGAATCGAGCGGCGGCACCACCGATGAAATCACGATCCCATGCACGTCCGAAACTTCCAGGTTGTCCATCGAGAAGAGGTTGCGGAAGATCACTCCGTACTCGTCGACCGTGCGGGTCAGATGCGAGCCGACACGCCAGTTCGCCACCAGTCGCTCGTAACGCGCCGCTTCCGTGGTCACGTCCTCGCCCGGACGGTGCGCCACCCGCTCAAAAACGCCCAGCACCGTATTCGTGTTGCCGACATCGATGACTAGAAGCATAGTCGTAGGAAAATTTGTGATTGGTAATTGGTAATTGGAAAAGGCGGTGTTTTCAAATTACCAATTACCAATTACAAATTTTCAATGGTCCTCACCGTTCCACTCACCACCGTCCGTAACCCCTCCGCCGTTCTCACCCGCAAAAATCCGCGCTCATCCAACCCCTCGGTAACGCCCGCCAGTCCGCCGTTCTCCTCGATGCTCACTTTTCTGCCGCGCACCGACGAAGAGCTCTCCTCGAATCGGCGCAGGATCGCATCTCGCGCTCCCGCATCCTCAACCAGGCTCCGATACTCCCGGTCGAGCGATTTTAGCAAAGCGGCGCAGATTTCCACGCGCGACCACTCGGTGCCCGTCTCGATCCGCAACGAAGTCGCAATTTCGCGCAGCTCAGCCGGAAACTTCACCTGATTCACGTTGATCCCCACTCCCACAACCAGATGGCGCACCCGCGTTGCCTCGGCATTCATCTCCGTGAGAACGCCGCAGAACTTCTTGCCGCCCAGCAGCAGGTCGTTCGGCCATTTGAGATCCGCCAGAAGCTGCGGCGCAATCTCCGCCACCGCCGCGCGCACCGCCAGTCCCGCAGCCAGCGAAAAAATCAGCGCATCCGAGGGCGGCATTGCCGGGCGGAGAATCACCGAGCAGTAGATGCCCGCCGACCGCGCCGAATGCCAGGTGTGCGCGCCACGTCCGCGCCCAGTCATCTGTTCTTCGGCGAGAAACACGCTGCCTTCCGGCGCGCCCTCCGCCGCCGATCGCATGGCCTCCGAATTGGTCGAGCCGATTTTGTAATAGTGATGGATCTGCCTGGCAGCGCCTGGGGTACCTCCAAAGACCGTGCCCTTCAGCGACGGAGCCAGCATCTCTGGCAGAAGCAAGTCCGGAACCGCACGCAGCTGATAGCCGGTCGCCGGATGTCCAGCGACATCCACGCCCAACCCGCGCAGTTGCTGAATCAGCCGCCAAACTTCCGACCGGCTCGTTCCGATCTCTTCCGCAATCTTCGTGCCGCTGACGACAACGGTTGCGTGGCTCATGAGCAGACGTATGATGCGGCCTAGGCGAACATCTGTCACCTTGTGCACAGACGGCAAGCTGCGAGTTTTCGTGGAAGTGGAGATGGAGGGATTATAAACAGTCGCGTTGTTCGCTGTTCGCTATTCGCTGTTCGCCGACGGCCTTGTTTTGCGAACAGCGAACGACGAACAGCGCGCAGCCAGCGACCCAGCCCTACGCCGCAGTCACCCGCAAACTCATATCCACCGCGGTCGATGAATGCGTCAGCGCCCCCACCGAAATGAAATCCACGCCCGTCTCCGCGTACGACCGCACGTTCTCCAGATTGATTCCGCCCGCGCACTCCAGCGGAATCCGCCGCGGCTGCCGCGAACAAATCTCGGCCGCCTTGCGCACATCCTCAACGCTCATATGGTCGAGCAGGATCGCCTCCGCCGCGTGATCCAGCGCCTGCCGCAGTTCTTCCAGCGATCGCACTTCAATTTCTATCGGCTGCTGGCCCCGCCGGTTGCGGATCGCGCGCTCCAGCGCCGGAATCGCGCCGCCGGCCAGCGCAATATGATTGCTTTTGATCAGCACGCCGTCGGAAAGATCCAGCCGGTGATTCTGCCCGCCACCGCGGCGCACCGCGTACTTGTCAATCACGCGTAGCCCCGGCGCCGTCTTGCGGGTGTCGAGAATCCGCACGCGCGTGCCCTCCACCGCATCCACAAACTTGCGGGTGGTGGTCGCGATTCCAGCCATCCGCTGGAGAAAATTCAGGATCACCCGCTCACACGACAGAATCACCCGCGCGTTATGCCGGATCACCGCGATCTGCTGCCCCGGGTGCACGCGGATCCCATCAAAAATCGAAGGATGGCTCGTCACCTCATAATGCGAAGTGACCGCCCCGTCCAGCGCCGCATAGACGTCAAGAATCCGCGGAACGCATCCGAGGCCCGCGAGAATGCACTCTTGCTTGGCGATAATCGTCGCCGAAGCACGTTGGTTGGGATCGATGCAGGCGTAGCTGGTTGCGTCGCGCGTCGCCCGGTCTTCGTTCAGCGCGTTCTCAAGAATCGCGGTAATGCGGCGTGAATTCCAGTCCATGTTCGTGTAGGGACAGCCGCCCTCGGCTGTCCAGCGGCTCGCAGAGCCGCAGCCTCGCTGCAATCGAAAAACCCAGTCGAGCTTCGCCCGACTGGACCGCCGAGGGCGTCCGGGCCTACGTGCTTCCTGCCTCCCCCAACTCCCTTAACTTGGCGAGGATCTTCTCTCGCAGCATCGTCAATTCTTCAACTTGCTTGCGCAATCCTTCCACCACGTGCGCCGGAGCCTTGCTCAGGAATTGTTCGTCCCCAAGTCTGGCTTCCGCACTCGCCAACTGCTTTTCAATCTTCGCCAACTCTTTCGTTAGACGCTCACGCTCGGCCGCAACGTCGATCTTTTTTTCATAGATCATATGCACATCGAAGCGCGACGTGCTGCGCGCGCCGGGCAATTTCGCCAGCGAGCTTTCCACAAACGTGATCTTTTCCACGTTCGCCGGACGATCCAGCAGAACCGCGCCGAGATTCGTTTCGAGCATCGCGCGAATCTCCGGCTCGTGGGCAAACACCTCGATCGGCACCTTGACCTTTGGCTCGACTTTCAATTCCGCCCGCAGATTGCGCACGCTGACGATCAGGTCCTGCATAATCGCCATCTCCGTCTCCGCGCCCAGATCGATCTGCTTTTCATCCGCTGCAGGATACGCGGCGAGTGCAATCGACTTCAGCGGCGGCTTGCCCTCGTAGATCGCGTGCCAGATGTCTTCCGTGATGAACGGCATCACGGGATGCAGCAGCCGCAACGACGCCTCGAACAGATTGACCAGATTTGCACACGCAACTCGCGCCGTGTGGGGACGGGGCTCTGCCCCGTCCAAGGCGGGTCGAAGACCCGCCTCCACACCTTCCTCATTCAGCCGCGGCTTGATCAGCTCGATGTACCAGTCGCAGAACTCGGCCCAGAAAAAATCGTAGATGCGATTCGCCGCCTCATCGAAACGATAAGTCTGCAACGACTCGTTCACATCTCGAGCCGCGCGATTAAATCGCGACAATATCCACCGGTCTTCAAGCGAAGCAACATGAAATCCGGCAACACCCCCGCTTGTGGAGAGACGGGCGTCCCGCCCGTCCCCGGGCCGCAGGCCCGGATCCACCCGATCCACATTCATGAACATGAACCGTGCCGCGTTCCAGATCTTGTTGGCGAAATTTCGATAGCCCGCGGTGCGGCTTTCGCTGAACGCAATATCCGTCCCCGGCGCCGCCATAGAGGCCAGGGTGAAGCGCGTAGCGTCCGTCCCGTATTGAGCGATCACTTCGATCGGATCGAGCACGTTCCCCTTCGTCTTCGACATCTTCTGCCGGTCGGCATCGCGCACCAGCGCATGAATATAGACATTGCGGAACGGAACGCTGTCGTTCTTCTTCTCCGCCCAGCCGCTCGCCTTCTTCATCGCTGCGTCCTGCTCATGTCCCGCCATAAAATGGCAGCCGAACATGATCATGCGCGCCACCCAGAAGAACAGAATTTCGTAAGCCGTAATCAGCAGCGTCGTCGGATAGAACACCGCCTGATCGCGCGTTTGTTCCGGCCAGCCCAGCGTAGTGAACGGCAGCAGGCCCGAGGAGAACCACGTGTCGAGCACGTCCGTGACCTGCTCAAGTTTTGCGCTGCCACATTTCGAGCATTGAGCGGGCGTTTCCCGGGCAACGACCACTTCTTTACAGCCCTCGCAGATCCAGGCCGGAATGCGATGCCCCCACCACAACTGGCGCGATACGCACCAGTCGTGGATGTTGTACATCCAGTTCAAATAAATCTGCTTGTAGTTCTCCGGAGTGATCGTGATCTCGCCCGACTCCACCGCCGCGATCGCCTTCTTTGCCAGCGGCTCAATCTTCACGAACCACTGCTCCGACAGACGCGGTTCTACCACCGTGCCGCACCGGTCGCACTTGCCCAGCGGTACCGTGTAATCCTTCTCGGCGACCAGGAAGCCCTGTTCCTTTAGATCGGCCAGCACCGCTTCGCGCGCCTCGTAGCGATCCAGGCCCTTATACGCGCCCGCGTTTTCGTTCATGCGCGCGTGCAGATCCATCACGTCGATCTGCGCCAGGTTGTGCCGCTTCCCCGCCTCGAAATCATTCGGATCGTGCGCCGGAGTGATCTTCACCGCGCCCGTACCAAACTCCGGCTTCGCAATCTCATCCAGAATGATGGGAATCTCCCGCTTCATCAGCGGCAGCAGCACTTTCTTCCCGTGCAGGTGTGTGTAACGCTCATCGGCCGCGTTCACCGCGACCGCCGTATCGCCCAGCATCGTCTCCGGACGCGTCGTCGCTACCGTGATAAATTCATCTGTCCCACTTCCCCTTCCAATGACGGGATACCGGATCTCCCAGAGCTTCCCCGCCACCTCTTCGTGCTTCACCTCGAGATCCGAAATCGCCGTCTCGCATCGCGGACACCAGTTCACGATGTACTTCCCGCGATAAATCAGCCCCTCTTCATACAGCCGGACGAACACCTCGCGCACCGCACGCGAAAGGTTCTCGTCCATGGTGAAGTACTCGCGCCCCCAATCGACCGACGCGCCCAGCCGCTTCATCTGGTCGAGGATCGCGCCGCCATACTCGCGCTTCCATTCCCAGACGCGCTTCACAAATTCTTCGCGTCCCATCTCGCGCCGCTTCTTGGCTTCTTTCGCCAACTGGCGCTCGACCATCATCTGCGTCGCAATGCCGGCATGGTCCGTGCCCGGCAGCCAGAGCGTGACAAATCCGCGCATGCGATGCCAGCGCACGAGAATATCCATCTGGGTCTGGTTGAGCATGTGCCCCATGTGCAGCCGCCCCGTCACATTCGGAGGCGGCAAGAGCATCGTGAACACCGGACGCGAATCTTCTTCGGACGAACTGGGCGCGGGCGTCTCCACGTGAAACAGTTTTTCCCGGACCCAATATTCGGCCCAGCGCGCTTCAATCGCGCCCGGTTCGTAAGCTTTCGGCAATTCGTGCGGCATGTTTGAGGGCACTCGGCAGTCAGCAATCAGCATTCAGCCAATAACAACGATGCGCCTCCACAAACCTGAGCGAGAAAACCTCAAGCTGAGTGCAGATGAATGAATGCTGAGAGCTGGAACTTTTGATCTTACAGGCGCAAGAAAAGAAGGGTCAAACGGGAAGCCAGCGGTCACGAGCCTTGAGTCGGTCGTCACTTGATGAGTTTTTCACTACAAAACCCATGTGCGCCGGTCATATCAAACATGTTCGGTACACAAGTAAAACGGCAGGGCCGACCCCCTGCCGTCTCGCTCTCATGCAAAAGTCTGGGGCCCCTACTTACCTTTGTTGACCACTTTCTTGAGTTCGTTCCCGGGAGTGAATTTGGCGACTCTACGAGCAGCGATCTTGATGGTGGCACCCGTCTGCGGATTTCGGCCATTGCGGGCCTTGCGCTGCGAGACGGAGAACGTGCCAAATCCAATCAAGGCTACCCGGTCACCTTTTCTAAGGGCAGCGGTAACGCTGTCCACGGTGGTGTCGATCGCGGTCGTCGCCTGGGCCTTTGAAATGTTGCAGGCTCCTGCGATCCGGTCAACCAGATCAGCTTTATTCATGCTCTCTCCTGACACATAGTCGTTACGGTTCCCGCGCATCGGCCGGGGAGGAAAGCTCAAGGCGCGAGCACCGGCGATGGCCATTCTCGCCTGTGTTAAGGGATTGTCAATGGGAAACACGTGCCAGTTGCCGGGTTTGACACCTAAGGCGAGCGGGTGTGTGTAGTAATTGAAGAATGAGTCGAAAGTGCCAGTTCTTGTCTGTGATCGGCGGCACGGCAGTTTTCCTCGCTTCTCCACGGTTCTCCACAATCCGCCGCCGCTCTCCACAGGATGTGCACAGAGAGGAAACGGTTTCGAGTTGCGGCGCCGGCAGGTTCGGGTGCAGAGTCTAGGTATTAGGGACTAAATACAGAACTATGAAAACAGCAGCCGAAGTTTGCCCCCTGTGCGCGGGCTCGGGATGGAAGCCGGTTCCGGGAGTGCCGGACGGCGGCGTCACCCGCTGCGATTGCCAGTTGCGGACGCGCGGCGGTGCCATGATCGCGGCGGCGCGAATTCCGAAGAGATACGAGCATTGCGAACTGTCGAACTTCACCACCGATTTCCCGGGGGCCGATCGCTCGATTTCGCTGGCCCAGATCAGCGCATCGCGCTTCGTGCAGGAGTTTGATCCGCGAGACGGCGCTGGGCTGCTGCTGGTCGGCGGAATCGGGACCGGCAAGACCCATCTCGCCGTGGGCATTCTTAAGGAACTCATTACGGCCAGAGGATGCTCCTGCCTTTTTTGCGACTATCGCGAACTCCTGAAACAGATTCAGAATTCCTACAACGATTCCGTCCAGGCGACCGAGTTGCAGGTGCTGCGGCCGGTGTTTGAAGCCGAGGTGCTGCTGCTCGATGAGCTCGGCGCCGTGAAACCGAGCGAGTGGGTGTGGGACACGGTCAGCCTGATCCTCAACACCCGATATAACGACAATCGAACCACCATCATCACCACGAATTTTGCCGACCAGCCGGCTGCGAGTGTGACTCGATCGCTGTCACCAGCGCGGGCGGCTGCTCGCGAAGAAACCCTTGGTGACCGCATCGGCGAGCGCATGCGTTCCCGCCTCCATGAGATGTGCCGCATCGTGAAGATGGACGGGCCGGACTTCCGGCAAAAGTTCAAGAGCGCCAGCTTCGGATGAGGTCAGAGGCGAGAGGTCAGATTGCAGAGGTTAAGAGCGGCACGTCTCAAATCTCATGACCAAGGAAGATTCCAGATGGAACTTTTCAAAGTGCGATCTCCCTCGCTGCACCTCTGCAATCTGACCTCTAACCTCTGACCTCCTCTACAATCTCAGAGTGCTGACCGAACGCATCGAGTTCCATCCGGAAGCTGACGCCGAAGTCTTCTCCGCCGTAGCCGCCGCGCCCGCCGTGTTTCTTTTTCGCGGCGAAGGCGCGAATTCCGAGCCCTACGTCAGCAAGACTGCCAACCTGCGGCGGCGGCTGCAACGGCTACTTTCCGCTCCGGAAGAACGGACGAAACGGCTCAACCTGCGGCATCGCGTCCGCTGGATCGAATACACGCTGACCGGCTCCGACTTCGAATCGGGATTCGTCCTCTATCAAGTGCTGCGCGCCGCCTTTCCCAAGACCTACTCGAATCGCCTGCGGCTGCGGTTCGCTCCGCTGGTCAAGCTGCATCTGGAGAACGAATTTCCCCGCGCTTCAATCACGACGCGGCTGGGACGGATTTCGGGGAAAAACTTTTACTACGGGCCATTCGCGTCGCGGATGGCAGCGGAAAAGTTTATGAACGACGCGCTCGACTTTTTCAAGATGCGGCGCTGCGCCGAAGACCTCCATCCCGATCCCAAATTTCCCGGCTGCGTTTATTCCGAGATGAAGATGTGTTTGGCGCCCTGCTTTCGCGGCTGCACCGATGACGAGTACCGCCGCGAGGTGGCGCGGTTCGAAAATTTTCTGGACTCGCGTGGCGAATCGCTAAAGCGGCAGATGGCGGCGGAGCGCGATGACGCCTCGGCGAAAATGGAATTCGAGGCGGCCGCCGCCATTCATGCGCGGCTCGACAAACTCACGCCCGTGCTGCAGCAACTGCCGGAATTCGTCCACCGCATTGACCAGTCCCACGCCCTAATTGTGCAGAAGTCCCGGCGGCCGGAGAGCGTCGCATTGTTTCGCGTCGATGGGGGCGCGCTCGCGGGGCCGCTCGAGTTTCCGATCTCCGGCAGCGAACACATCAAGTCGCAGTCATTGTCGCGATCAATGGAAGCTCGCATCCAGGCCGCGCTGGCGGCTTTCCCGGCTGCCAAACCAGGCGGCGCGCTCGAGCGCATGGAGCATCTGGCGATCCTGAAACGCTGGTGCTATCGCGGCACCCGGGCAGGCGAAATTTTCTTTGCCGATGCCAGAGGAGAGCTACCGATGCGCCGGCTGGTGCGCGGGATCGGACGAGTGTACAAAGGCGAAGCACCCGAGGTCAGCGAGACGATTCACCACCGAGACGCCGAGGCCGCCCAGAAAAACTCGAGCGGATTCATGCAGTGATTCACCACCCAGACAGGGAGACACGGAGAAACCCAGACCAAGTTTTGCTTTTCTCCGTGTCTCCATGCCTCCGTGGTGGATTTTGATTTTGAAATGACCTCATCCCTGAAAACTTTTCTCGGCGCTCTCGGCGTCTCGGAGGTGAAAAGGTTCACGCCGCCCGAACCGGCGTTCGCTGCGGCCTCTTTCGGAATACGACCCGTAACTCTTCCCGCCAGCGCTCGTCAATCCCCAGCACTTCCCAATCGATCTCCGGTGACAGATAGCGCAGGATCATGTCGGTTGTGGGATGCACGTGCAGAGCGGGCGCGACCAGCATGAGCAGAGGCTTCTGCGGCGAGATCTCGCGTCCAGGAAAATAACCGAATGGCGCAAACTCTCCGCGGCTCTGGTGCCAGGCGACGCGCGACCAGTAATCCACGCCTTGCAGGGGAAGATGGATATCCTCGTCGGCTTTGAGTTCGATGACGGCCAGGCGGGCCTCGCGAGTTAAGGCCAGAATGTCAATCATGGCGCGGTCGGCCGCGGCGAACGCGGGCACTTGGGCATACACCGATTCCGGCCGCAGCCGCCCGTCCAGCGCCGCGATATTGGCAACGACCAGCGATTCCAGCCAACGCTCGGGATGCATGCGCCACAATGCGTGGTTCTTCGGACCGTCCTGGTGACGCACCGCCGCCGCCAGTCGCACCAGATCGGCAAACTGCGTTTCGTTCTCCGAGCTGAGAACGCGCTCCTCCGGCCCCACACCGAAAACAATTTCCTCGCTGCTCTTAAAGTTTCGGGGATCGTGCGCGATCCGCGCCTGGGCGAATTCGAGGCCATGCCTCCGGAAGGAAATCAACGCGGGCGAGAGCACCACGACTTCGGATTGCGGCAGAATGCCGCGAATGCGCGCGATCGATTCCGCAAAGCGTTCGCGCGCCAGGCCTTCATCGATCGAATGCACCAACCGGGTTGCCAGGTTGCCGTGATCGCCGGTATCTACCGGAACGAGCGAATCCTCCTGTTGATCGAATTCGTATAAATACCATTTCGTTGCCGTCGGATGCAGATGCGCCATACGCTGCCGGGTCAGGGCCACGGTACCCTTCGGCACAATAATCGCCAACCCTTCGACCACGCGGCGTTCATGCTGTGCCAGCCGGCACGCTTCGAGCCAAAGAATTCCGCAAGTCAGCGCGCCATCGACGGTCGATTGCGTTTCCTGGTCGTTCACTCCCACGATGGCCAGAGCGCGCTGTCCCTGGCGTAGCCAGCCGCGCAGGTAGGCCGGGCCAAAGGAGTGTTCGAGATCCGCACTGGTGGTGAACCGGACCACGGTCCAGCCGGGAAATTTTCTTTCGAGCGCCCGGCGCAGGCGAGGCTCGTAGGCGACGCGCGCCGCCCGTCGCGCGTCGGGCGAGCGCTGATCGCGATCACGGCAGAAGTCGAGCCGCGTCGGGCGATTCTGCCCCATGCGCTGCACCTGCAACCGGAGCGTCGTGGCCTTCACTTCCGCATCGAGCACCCGCCGCACGAAATTCCGCTCGCTCGACCACAGATGCAGCAGGCACTTGTTATACTCGCCGGAAATCGAATACTTCGACTCTGCCAGATCGAACGCAATGGCGCCATCTTCCACCACCACCGCGGCGCGTGCGCCTGCGAGGAAGTCGGAGAGCATCTGGCTGAGCGAGTCTGGGGTCATGGATTCAATGGGCAAATGGGGCGTGTGGTGACGGGGTTCGCCCCGTTCTGGCGGGACCCTTCGGCTCCGCTCAGGACAGGCTCCGCCCCGACACCACATGAGTCTTTGTTTACCGTTGAGGTATTAGTACGTGTTTACTACCCCCCCCCATTTACGACAAACTGTAGAATATAAAGGACTTAGTTTCAAGGTATTCAAGAATAATGACTTAGCTTGACTCTAAGCTCACTTTCCTTGAAAATCCGCGGCTTTTCGGGGCGAGTGGGTGGGCGCTGTTGCCTCAAATATTGTTTTCGAAGAGCGACGGCAACGGGTCAGGGTTGCAGCGCCTCCTGCGAGGCGGGCGCACCTCGGCCCTGACACATAGGTCGATCTCCATTGTTGCCGACGGGCGGATCGATGTCTGTGACGGTGCACACGGGATATTTGTGATGAAAAATGTTGAAGTCGGATGGCGGCGGTCAGTGAAAAATCCCAGGCAGTGGGCGGACGTGGAATCTCACCCTTCAAGAAACAAAGGGTGGGGCAAGCGCGAGAGGCGGGCGCCGAGGGAACTGCCCCACTCAAGCCAAAACCAGGCTTGAGTGGGCCACCCGTCACCCGTCCAAGCCAACTTCTGCAAATTTACAGCTTGCTTTGAAATGTTCTTCTATGTGGAGTATACTGTGGAGTAACTTCCACATATGCAAATCGTTCAAATCGTGCTGGATAAAAAGCTGTTACACGCCGCCGACCAAGCCGCGAAGCGCACTCGGCGAAACCGTTCCGCTTTGGTGCGCGACGCCCTCCGGGAACATCTCCGCCGGTTGGAAGTGCGAGGCAGTGAAGAACGCGACCGCCAGGGCTACTCGCGACATCCGCAAGCCGACGCGGAAGCGCGGGGTTGGGAATCGGAGGCTACGTGGCCGGAAGAGTAGCCCGAAGCGAGGTTCGGCTCTACCAGTTTGCCGCGCCCGACAAGAAACGACCGGCCCTCGTGCTCACCCGCAACAGCGCCATCG
>Ga0187818_10000193_pt1 | contig 19454 bp, 16 predicted proteins | sample NC_wetland_sal_i_14_FD_130581 | JGI IMG/M metagenome (GOLD analysis project Ga0187818, IMG submission 130581) | Wetland sediment microbial communities from Neuse River Estuary, North Carolina, USA - SO4_3 | ecosystem: Environmental > Aquatic > Freshwater > Wetlands > Sediment | place: USA... | reverse complement strand
TGCGCGCAAACAACCGCACTATCGCATTGTGGTGATTGAGAAAGCGCGCGCGCGCAACGGCCGTCCGGTGGAGGTGGTCGGGACTTACAACCCCCGCACCAACCCCGCCAGCATCGAACTGAAGCGCGATCGCGTCGAGTACTGGGTGTCAAAGGGCGCGCAGATGTCGGAGCGGGTGAGCAAGCTGGTCGCGAAGACTGCGGCTCCGGCGCCAGCGGGCTCCGCCGCCTGAGACCCAATGTAGGTGCTCCATCTTTTGGCGCGCTTTGCGGAAGGGTGGGCGCGGATCACTTTCATTTCCACAGTGAGAACAGACACTTATGACTGAGCCTACTGGAGACGTGCGCGTTCTGCTTGAACTGATTGCGAAGTCGCTGGTGGACACGCCGGACGAGGTTTTCGTCGAGCAGTTCGACGATGGCGTGATCGAACTGGAAGTCGCCGAAAGCGATGTGGGCAAGGTCATTGGACGCCAGGGCCGCACTGCTCGCGCACTGCGCGCGTTGCTGAGCGCCGCCGGCCATCGCGCCCACAAGCGCTATACGCTCGAAATCATCGAGTAGGGCCGAGTAGCTGGTCCGGCCCGGCGTGTCGGAACGGATTCGTATCAGGGCGCGGCTTCAGCCGCGCCGCTGCCGGCCGGATAATGAATTGGGCTTTAGCCTCTGAGGCCGCTTGAGTCCTGAAACAGACGGCGAGTTCATTACGCTGGCCCGTGTGGTGAAAACCCAGGGCCGCCGGGGCGAGGTCGCGGCCGAGGTCCACAGCGACGTCCCGGAGCGATTTGCCAGGGGCATGAAGCTGATCGCTCTTGGCCAGCAGCAAGACCGCCGCGAACTGGAGATCGAAGACCTGTGGCCGCACAAAGGACTGCTGGTCGTGAAGTTTCGCGGCGTGGATACGATTTCCGAGGCCGAAGTTCTGGTCGGAGCTGAACTGCAGGTCCCGCGCCAGGAGCGCGCGCGACTCGATCCGGGATGGACGTACGTCAGCGACCTGATCGGCTCTCAGGTTTTCGATCACGGCCGTGAAGTCGGCCGCATCGAAGACGTTCAGTTTGGAGCCGGTGAAGCTCCGCTGCTGATTGTTGCCGATGGCGCAGGCAAGAAGTTCGATGTACCGTTCGCCGAAGCGTATTTGGAAGATGTCAGCGTGGCGGGCCGGCAAGTACGCATGAACCTGCCGGAAGGCATATTTGAAGTGAATGCTCCGGTGACGGCAGAAGAAAAGCAGCAGCAGAAGAAAGATGAAGACGCTGTGGCGATAAAGAAGAGAAAAGTTCCTCTGCGTCCTCTGCGTTGAAGGTTTTGGGTTCGCCCCATGAAGGCCGACATTGTCACGATTTTTCCGGACTTCTTTCGCGGACCTCTGGACCACGGCATTACCCGCCGGGCCTGCGAAATGGGCCTGGCGGAAATTGAAGTCCACGATTTGCGGAAATACACGCGCGACAAGCACCGCACCGTGGATGACCGCCCATTCGGCGGCGGCGAAGGCATGGTGCTGAAGCCGGAACCGATCTTTGAGTGTTTAGAACCGCTGCAGCTTGCTCCTCGCGAACAACGCTTGGCTGGCGCAGTCAGGCAAAGCGTGATTTTGCTTTCGGCGCAGGGCGAGCGCTTCACGCAGGAAGTTGCGGCAGAGTTGGCTGTGCTTGACCGCATGGTGCTGATTTGCGGCCGCTACGAAGGCGTAGATGAACGCGTGGCCGAGTTTCTTGCCGACCGCGAGCTGTCGATCGGCGATTATGTGCTGAGTGGTGGCGAGCTCGCGGCCGCGGTGGTGATCGAAGCCGTCACGCGCCTGTTGCCCGGAGCCGTAGGCAACGAGGCTTCCACGCGGCAGGAATCGTTCACCGCTCACGGCAAGGCAGGCGAGGTTACGGAAAACGACGGTGCGGATTCGACGTGCGGTTCCGGCGGATTGCTGGATTATCCGCATTACACGCGACCGGCTGAGTTTCGCGGGATGCCGGTGCCGGAGGTTCTGATCAACGGCAACCACCGGGAAATCCGACGCTGGCGCCGTGAGCGGGCTCTGAAGAAGACACTGCGCAACCGTCCGGATTTGCTCAAGGACGTGCCGCTCAGCGACGAAGACGAGAAGATTCTGGCCCACATCAAGGCCAGCCAAGAGTGAAGAAGGTATCAGGTAGGTATCAGGTCTTAGGTGTGAGGTCTGGGGCTTCCGGCCTAAGACCTGACACCCAAGACCTAAGACCCAGAATTAGAAGACGAAGGATAAACGACCATGTCCAACTTAATCATCGAAAAACTGCTGGCCAAGACCCGGCGCACCGACATCCCCGAATTTCGTCCCGGCGACACCGTTCGCGTCCATGTGAAGATTAAAGAAGGCGATAAAGAACGTCTGCAGGCCTTCGAAGGCGTGGTGATCAAGCGCGACAACGGTCCTCAGGCCAGCTTCACCGTGCGCAAGATCAGCTTCGGGCAGGGCGTGGAACGCATCTTCCCCATTCACTCCAAGGTGATTGACAAGGTTGACCTGGTACGCTCCTCGAAGGTCCGCCGCGCCAAGCTCTACTACCTGCGCAATCTGAGGGGCAAAGCCGCCCGCCTGCGCGACGTGGAGAAGGCGTAGGAGAAACTTGTGTGGGGCCGGGTCGGAGCCTGCCCTGAGCGGATCCGAAGGGACCCGGTCAGACCGAGCGAAGCTCGGCTCGCTTTGTGATGGGCAGTGCAGTGAAAATCGCGGCCTATCCAGCCGTTGCTATCCAGCCACCGCGACCAGCGGTTCCCGCACCACGTCCCTCTGGCCGAACTCCTCTACTCTTCTCGTCTTAAGCCTGCTTAGCACGTAGCTGAGCAAGGGCCGGTCGCCGCGCCGGATTTCCTGGAACTCCACTCCCATTCCGCGGTTGTCCACCAGATACCTCACCCGCGCTTTGAGGGCCAGGCTGATGTCAAAGACGTTTAACATCAGCCGGAAATCTGTGCCCGGGCTGAACAGCTCCATGGCAGAAATGCGGGCGCCAAATTCGGAAATCTGCTGCACCTCGCCTTCCAGGCGCTGCACGCCGTCAATCACCTCCGCCTGACCTTCGACATAGAATCGCGGCCTACGACGGCGGTTCCCCTCCTGCAGGCTAAATCCGCGGCCTCCTTTGCCCTGTGGCTCATCCAGGATGACGGGTTGATATTGCTCTTCCATCTGCCGCAACTCGTCGTCCCAGGGCGTCCTGCCCTCGACACACTGCACCGTGAATTGCCCGCGCAACGGAGAGGCGGGGTCTGCGGTCCAAACCACCTGGCAGATCGCTTTGTTGCGCCCGCGTTCCACCATCACCAGGTCGCCAAGGTTCACCTCGCGTGCGCTGACGAGCCGCGCGCCGTGCGGATGAATGTCGTACGTACAAGCCATCTCCGCCGGTCCGCGCCCCTCCTGGGCCGCCAAACTCCAGCGCACGGGCAACGCCGCGTGCACCACCTTTCCTGTAAGCAGGCTGTTCTTTGGCGGATTGTGGTGGCTATGCTGCAAGACTGCCTCGCTTGCCGGACACACGTTGCTGTTGCCAAGCTAACAAGACATGTCCGGCCGGACAATGTACCCGAGTAACTCGGAAGTGGTTACTAAGCGGGATTATGCGAGTGGGGGCGAGTGAGGTTGATGGGCGAAAACTGAAAAATGTGGCTACCGTTTCACAAATGGTCTTGAGCGCCGGCAGGCGAGAAGCCCTCAGGGGCTAAAGCCTAACGTTTGTGCGGCCCTTGGCGGCCCGGCTGAAGCTGGGCCCTACCCAAAACCTATTTGTTGAAACCAGTCCAAAATGATCCGCTCAAACCTCGAACGACGGCCCGGCCCTGCAAACGAAGAAGGGAACAGGTTTTTGCACAGCCCGCACAGCAAACCCTCTTGCACGATTCGTGGCTCTCGACGAAGATGTTTGCGACTCCCGTGTCATCTGTGGCTCCATCGGTAGTTCAATCGCCGCCCGTGCGGACGCTCTCTGCCTCGGCGGCAAAGATGCGCCTGCTGAAGAAGCTGCGCTGCACGCTGCGCTATGAGAAGAAGGCCTGGCAGGCGGGAGCGCGGCTGGTCGCAGGCGTAGATGAAGTCGGGCGCGGATCGCTGTTTGGTCCGGTCGTCGCGGCGGCTGTGATTCTTGATCCGGCCTACCGGGTGCGCGGGCTGCGGGATTCGAAGCTGCTTCTGCCGGAGCGGCGAGAAGTGCTGGCCGCACGCATCCGCAAGCACGCCATCGCCTGGGCCATCGCCGCGGTGGACGCGGCTCGTATTGACGAGATCAACATCTACCAGGCGTCGCGAGTGGCCATGCGTCAGGCAGTGATGCAACTGGTGCCCTCGGCCGATCACCTGCTGGTCGATGCTGTGCGTCTGGACTGCGAGCAGCCGCAGGACGCCATCATTCATGGCGACGCGCTCTCGGCCTCGATCGCGGCGGCGTCCATTCTCGCGAAGGTGGAGCGCGACGGCATGATGTGCGAATGGGACGCGGCGTTTCCTGCCTACGGTCTAGCTTCGCACAAGGGATACTGCACGCCTCAGCACCTGGCGGCGCTGCGCGAACACGGTGCGACGCCGCTGCACCGGCGATCGTTCGCTCCGGTGTGGCAAAACCCGGCGCCGCAGGAGGCTTTTGCCTTCATGGAGGAGGATGAGGAGCCGGAAGTGGCTGCGAATGAAGATCTTGCAGGGTAGCGAGGAAGATTTTCCACAGTGTTCCTGAAGGAACATTCCGATGTATAATGTTGTACGTACATTATTGTTAGCTTCATCTAAATGCAATAAGAAGAAGGGGTTATGAAGAGCCGAAAGAAAGATCACAGAGCTAAGATCCACTCCAGAAGGCCCAAGCCGGCATCAGCCCGCGCCCGGAGCTCGAGCCGCAGGCGGAAGGCTGGGAAGCGCGGTTTCTTTACCTTTGCAGCGCCGGTGCCGGAGTCGAAGCTGCACACCATGAAGATTGCCGATTTTTACCGGCCGCTGAAGAAGCCGGTCACGCTGCGTCTCGACGCCGACGTGATTGCCTGGTTCAAGAAGGACGGCCGCCGCTACCAGACCCGCATCAACGCCGCACTGCGCAAGGTGATGGAGCGGGAGATGAGAGCGGGAGGGTAAGGGGTAAGATGCCCCGCTTCGACTCGCAGAAATTCCCTCTTCTCGCAAAGAGCGCGAGAAATGGGGCACCCGGAAGCTGACCTCGGACCTCAGACCCTGGACCTCGGGAAAGTCAACACCCCACCCTGTCTCCGCAAAAAGCGACAAACTCATGTCGCGAAGAGGCGGCAGCAGGGTGCCCGCAGCGAAGGCGATGGAAGGGCGACTAGATGTTCTTGCTAAGGCGATGCAGTTGGTGTTTCCTGATTCTCTTTCTCGGCGCATGCGGCGGATCGCCGTCGCAAAATTCAACTCCACCGCCGCCGCCACCGCCGCAATCGGTGTGTGCTACCCCGGCGGCGGGGAATCCGGCCGGCGGTGGCGGGATCTATTCGCAGATTCAGATTGATCCGGCAGTCTATGGCACTCGTGATCCGTCGAGCCTGACGGTCTTTGGGTTCAGTCAAGAGGGCCAAAACTTGCCGGCTGATCCGCAAGTGCTCGAGATGAAGGCCAACATCGTTCCGCGTGCCTGGCAGCGCTGGGACCTGGGCGGCACACAATCCTCCGACTACAACTTTGGTTATCCGGCGCAGGCCCAGGCCGCCGGAATTACGTTTATCGGCGGCAGCACCGCTACGGTTCTTTTTCAGGACGAGTTCCCCGTGGCGTCACAATTCAACGCCGTGGTCTCCTGCAACGCGCAAGGACAACCCGTGGTCCATGCTCCACTCAATTTCTACCGCGGAAGCATGGCCTCGCCAACGTATCGCCAATACATGATCGGCATCGGCGAACTGCAGATCGACGGCGGCGTTGACGGACTTTTCTTCGACGAACCCGACGAGTCCTATGAAGGCGCCACATATGGCGACGGCAATGAAGGTTTCGACGATGCCGATGTCGCCGACTTTGGCGGGTTCCTGTGCGCGAAGTACCCGAACCTGAGCGCGTCGGACTGGCAAACGCAATTCGGCGTCACGGCCGCGGACAAACTCAACTGTTCTCTGTCCGCAGATCAGTGGGGACGCACCTTCGACTATCGCGGCTATCTGGCCAGGAATGGCTGGCAGACGGATCCGCTGAATTCTTCGAACCCGCTGGCGGCGGAGTGGGGAAGCACGTACGGAGGCCATCCCGAACCCGAGAATGGGACGTTTACCGGAACCTATACCAGCCTGGTCTACTGGCAGGACATGGTTCTGACACTGCGCAACTATGCGCGGCAGAAATATGGGCGTGAGATTTACATCACCGCCAACGGAGTCTTTCCTTTTGTCGATTTTCAGATGAACGGGCTGTGGGATGGCAATCCCGACGGCCCCGGCGGCGCTTCCGCCGACTACTGCCCGCTCACGCCGGACGGTCACCTCGATGGCACGCAGTCGCTGCTGCAAGCCTTCTTGAGCATCAAGCAGCGTTCGGCGCGAATCGATGGCCGTGTCGTTCCCGTCGCCGCGTTCATTGATTGGCCGACCGGAGTTATGAGCCGGTATCTCTCGCTTCCTTCGTCAGAGCAGCAGGACTACTGGCGGATGTATGTACCGGAAGCGCTGGCTGCCACCGTGTATTTGAACATGCATCTCCTCGATACCATCGGCGACCCGACCGCTCAGCAGCTGGGTTTGATGCCGCTGTTCGAGCAGACCGCGGCGTTTTATGAATCGCCGGCCCATGCTGCGCTCTATCACAGCACTCAGGATCTGAGCGGCACTGTCACGGTGTCTGTTCCGAACATCACCACGAATCTCACCCAGTTGAGCGATGGCCGCACCGTTGCCCATTTGATCAATCATAATTATTCGCAGGGATTTCAAGAACAGGACGCGGTGGTGGTCGCCTTTCCGCTGGCTAAGGCTCCGGCGTCGGTGACACTGGTCTCGCCCGATTATGCGGCAGATGCGCCGGCGTCGTTCACGTACGTGGGCGGGCAGGTACAGGTTACGATTCCTAAGCTGATTTCTTACGTCGCGGTAGTGGTGCAGTGAAATGGGGGCGTGGATCAAGTCAGGGACCCCGAGTGTCGCAAAGAATACGAGACGTAGGGCACCCGCAAATCAAAATCCCCACCCTGGCGCAAAGAACGCGCTAGGATGGGGCACCCCTCGAGGCTAGTTGGTAAGGCGGGAGCGTCCACCCGCGAAGCAGCAAGGCCGAGATCCTACAGCGCAGGCATCGACTGACGCGGCCTGCTATTATTCCGCAGATGTCCCGGCGCGGAAAATTCATAACCCTCGAAGGGCTCGACGGAACGGGCAAAAGCACGCAGATGCGCAGGCTCGCAGCCGCGTTGCGTGCCGGTGGGCATAGAGTCGTGGAGACACGCGAGCCCGGCGGGACGGCGATGGGGGAAAGAATCCGCAAAGTGCTTCTCGACTCAGGTACAGCGGGGCTTTCTCCACTGGCGGAAATGGCGCTGATGTTCGCCTCGCGGGCACAGCATATTGCCGAGGTGATCGAACCGGCGCTGGTTGCGGGGAGCATCGTGTTGTGCGACCGGTTCACAGATTCGACGGAGGCATATCAGGGCAGCGGGCGGAAGCTGGGCAGCGAGCCGGTGCGCGAGTTGCACCGCGTGCTGTGCGGGAACCTGCAGCCGGACTTAACTCTCTTACTCGATTCGAACCCGGCCGCCAGCCTGGGCCGGGCGCGGCGCCGGAACAAACGCACCTCGAAGGGCGGCAGCCGCAGTCATGACGAAAATCGTTTCGAGCAGGAAACCAGGGCGTTCTTTGCCCGCGTGCACGAGGGATATCTGGCGATTGCCAGGCGGGAGCCGGGACGTGTGGTGATGGTGGACGCGCGGGGTACGCCCGGTCAAACGCATCAGAGGATCGTGGAAGTGGTCCGGAGAAAGTTAAAGCTGTAGAAAGTCATTTCACCACAGAGTCACAGAGACACAGAGAGGACTTTGAGAGTCATTTCCGGAATTTGTTCTCCTCTGTGCCTCTGTGTCTCTGTGGTAGATTTTGCTTGATTCTAGCCCATGCCTTTTTCTGACTTCCACGGTAATGCTGACGTCGTCCACCGCCTGCGCGACATGCTGGCGCGGGAAAGGCTGCCGCACGCCATCGTGTTATCGGGCGCACCGGGCGCCGGGAAGTACACGCTGGCGCTGATGCTGGCGCAGACGCTGAACTGCCTCACACCAACGCAGACCGGAGGCCTGCCTGACTTCTGCGGCAAGTGTGCGAACTGCACGCGCATCGCGCAAGCCGCCGATCTCGAAGCCCGCTTTGCCGAAGCGGTCGAGGCGCGCGAGAATCTGCGTGAGGCCGACAAAAAAGAAACGCGCATTTTTGTGCAGACGCACCCGGACGTGCTCATTATTCCGCCCGATCCGCCGCAAATGATGATCAAGGTGGACCAGGTACGCCGCGTCATTGAGACGATTTATTACCGGCCGGGAGAAGGCCGCGAACGGGTCTACATCTTCACCGATTCTGCGTTCATGAAGGAAGCGGCGAACTCGCTGCTCAAGGTGCTGGAAGAGCCGCCCGAGTTCGCGACTATTTTTCTGCTCACGGAAAACCCGGGCGAGTTGCTGCCCACCATCCGCTCGCGGGCGATGGTGTTGACCCTCGGCGCGTTGCCGGCGGAGGAGATCGAGCGCTACCTGGCCGAGCACCGGCCGGAATGGAAGCAGGGGCAGCGGGCGCTGGTGGCCCGCTTGTCGGAAGGCGCGGTGGGACGGGCTCGCAGTTTTGACCTGGCGGCCTACACGGCGGCTCGCGACCATGCCCTCGCCCTGCTCAATTCCGCGCTGCGGGGCGGGGAACACAGCGAACTGTTCAAGATCACCGAGTCGTACCGGGCCGGAGCGGAAGGACGGGAAAAGACCGAGCAGTTAATCCGCACGCTGTACTCGCTGTTGCGCGATCTGATGTTCATCAGCTCCGGGGCGCCGGAGGCGATCCGCAATACCGACATTTCCTCCGAGCTGAAACGGATGGCGGAGTCCGCCGACTTCGACTGGATTACGTCAGCTTCCGACCGGCTGGCCGAGGTGGAACGGGGGATGCGGCGGAACTTGCTGCGGTCGCTTTCGCTGGACGCCTTTGCCGCCGCGCTGGAGAGGGGCTAGGGAGATTCAGGAAGCCCACGGAAAAACTCGAAAGGCTGACCGCAGTGGCTGAAGCCGCGATTAAAATAGGCCCCTTATCGCAGCGCTGAAGTGTGTGCGTGAGAACTGCTCTTTCTCTCCGCTGGGGCTGGCTCGTCTCCCACTTTCTGCCCACGGCTTGCGCCGTGGGCTGCATTCTTGCGCCGCGTTGCGGCTAAGATCTGGAGCTTCAATCCACCGCGTTGTCGAAATTCGAGTTCTCACGCACACACTGAAGCGCTGCGCCACCCCGATTCTGACTTTTCTCGCTGCCTGTCAGAAAGCCAGGGCACAGGCGTGCGAACTGAGGTTGGCGCGGTCGCCGGGCTAAGCCCCAAAAGTAAAGTGCAGCCCCGCGGAGTGGGCTGCACTGTGGAACAGAAAAGGCCTTAGGAGTTCTACTACTTTCCCGTGGCCGAAGGGCCGCACACGCCGGTGCCTTGATTGCTGGCTGCCGAGGCGACCGGAATATAGATGGGGTTGGATGCGAAGCCCCGGTATGTGGCCATGATCATATAGTCCCCGGTCATCACCCACGTAGGCTGTGACGTTCCGGTGCTGGTCGTATTTGCGTTATACCAGGTGCAAACCCCATTGCCGTTCTGATCCGCGGTGGCTGTGAGCATTCCCGTCTTATTGAGTTCTACTCCATACGGAGGCGTTGGCAGCGTGTTGCCTAGCTCGTCGACGCCTTCAGGAGTAATCGTGTAGGTGGCAAAATTGGTTTCGTCGATTTGTTTGCCGCTGGTGTAGTTTGCCAACACCTGCAGTTGCAGAGTCCCCCCCAGGCCCGCGAGGTTGATTGTACCGGTCGTGCCATTGGCGGTGATAGAGACGGATCCGATCTTATCCCCGACGCCGCAGCTGCTCGACACGAGCGCAAGGGCAACGAGAAGTGTGACTAGAATTCGTGTACGTTTCACTGGAGAATCCTCCGCGAGATTTCAATTTGCATGTTGGCAGTTCCCAATTTTCGAGGCAAGGAACGAATGTTCACGTCCGATGGTCACCAGCGCCTGAAGCGGGCAGGGCGGAGCAGGCGCGGAGCCGCATGAATACAGGGGGAAGTGCAGGTGGTAAGGAGCAGGTTCCAGGCCGGCCAGGGAAAATTTCGCAGCCAGTTACTTTCGGAATGAGGAGAGGAAAGGGGTGCGGCCGGAGGTCTGGCGCCGGGGCCTTACAGGACGGAGAAGAAGGCGCCGCGCCGCGTACCTCAGGCACCGCTAAACAAGTTGCGGAAGGAGTCAGGCGTGTACGCACCTCTCGCAACGGACAATGACATTCGTAACGTTGTCATCACGTTACTGGCGTCCTAGTATCGCGATGGGGAACGAGTGTCTCGCAGTTCGTCGTGAAAGTGGGGTTGGCGAGCAACGAAGCAGCGGGAAATCTGGGACCCACGTTCATCTCCTGACGCGCGCCGCGCCAGGAACGTCCGCAGCCGTAAGGATCAGTTGGAGGCGGTTCATGAAGAGTCTGTTTCGAGTGCTAGTTAGTTTGCTGATGACGCTGGCGATGATGCTGGCGATTCTGCTGCTGGCAAGCTGCAGCGGCGGTGCGCCGGGATGTCCCCAGGCCGGGTTCGGCGGGCCAGCCTGCGGTCGGGGGGGTGGTGGCCATATGGGCGGCGGAGGTGGCGGTGGAGGTGGCGGCGGAGGCGGCGGAGGCGGAGGCGGCGGAAACGCAACGCCGACAGCTTTTGTCTACGCTGTAGATCAGGGCGCGAGCGGCGCCGCGAACGGTACGATCGATGGCTACGATCTGAGCAACAGTGCAGGGACTTTCCTGCCTCTTTCCAACTACACTGCGCCGCAGATCACAGCCAACGAGGACGGCGAGGCCATGGTGGTAGTGAACAAGCAGTTCGTATATGCATATTTCGAGCTGCAGGGGAAGCTTGACGGGTGGTCTATCAATTCGAGTACGGGCGCCCTCACCACTTTGAGCGGCTTCCCGCAGCTGTTGGCGCTCCATCTGCCGGTCGACGCAACCGGTATCTACCAGATGACATCCGACCCGGCAGGCCATTTCCTGTTCATTAGTTCGAGCGGGGATAACGCGATTCTTGTATACGCGATTGACAGCACCACGGGCGCGCTGACGGCCGTCCCCGGATCACCGTTTTCGACCTTACCCGCAGGCTTTGAACCCGGCAACATCGCAATCGATGGACTGGGCAGGTTTCTGTACGTCACCATAGCCTCAACTCACGGCGGGACGGAGTTCTTCGGCTACGCGATCGGGGCCAATGGCGCGCTGACGCTGATCCCGGGCAGCCCGTTCGCAGCCAATGTCTGGGAACTGCAGGGCGACGCCAGCGGACGCTACCTGGTCGGTACCAGCGGCAACTCGCTAAGCGCCACCGGCAGCGATGACAAGCACCTGTACGTTTTCAGCATCAACCAGAGTACGGGCGCAGCCACCCAGGTAGGCACGTCGCCAGTTGCGACGACATTTTCGCCGTGGACGATTGCCATGCAGCCGCCGTCAAGCAACGGCGAGTTCGTATACTCATTCAGCATCAACGATACGGGCACGGGCTATAACGGGATCGAAGGTTTCCAACTCAACACCACCACCGGAGCCCTGGCGAAGATCACGGGCTCGCCTTTCAGCGGCGTGTTTCTGGGGTTCTGGGGCCAGTTTGACCAGAGCGGAGCGAATCTGCTGGTGTACAGCAACATAGTCACTGGAAGCGGCACTCAGACACAACTGGGAGCTCTTGTTGTGGCTTCCGACGGCTCTCTCACCCAGCCGATCTCAACACTCACACTGGCGACGCCGGGCTGGTGGGTGGTGACCGATCCGTAGAGTCCGGCCTCCACACCTGTTGACAGCTGAGAGACCCGCATGTCCTGCGGGTCTCTTTTTGTTTGTGTGGCGGGGGGTACAATAAATGGTGTCCCCTCGTGTGCGCAGCGTCGTTGAGCTGTGGCCGAGGGTGAAGGTGAGGGACTTGCCGGCGACAGGAACTGGTGATTTCAACCTTTTTGTGCCTGCCTGCGTCTGAGACTGTAGATCCCCCCTTGCCGCAAAGGACGCGGCAAGGATGGGGCGCCCATAAGTTTCATGACCATTAAGATCAGAATCCCGAGGGGAAGCGGCGGAGCCGACGGCAAGAGAGTCCGCGGGCTGCCGCGCGATCCGGTGCTGCGGGCGGCGCTGGTGGCGTTTCTGCTTCTGGCCGTGTCGTTTACCGTTCTGTTTTCTTACTACTACATCAAGTACGACCGGATCATCGAGCGGCGCTTCCGCACGCCGGTGTTCAGCAACTCGGCAAAGATTTATGCGCTGCCGCGCACGGTGCGCACAGGCGAAAAGGTTGACGCGCAGGAGATCGCGGCGGAGTTGCGCCGGGCTGGGTATCTGGACAAGGAAGGGGAGTCGAAGCTAGGCAGTTTCCGGCTGCTCAGCGACGGGATCGAAATCACGCCCGGGCCGGAGTCGTATCACAGTCCGGAGGCGGCGCGCATCAGCTTTCAGGACGGGCAGGTCGACCGCATCACCAGCAAGGGAAGTGAGCTTTCGGCGTACGAACTGGAGCCGCAACTGGTGACGGCACTGTTCGACGCCGAGCAGCGCTCGAAGCGGCAACTGGTGAAGTACAACGACATTCCCCCGCTGATGACGCAGGCCGTGCTGGCCATCGAGGACCGGCGCTTTTTCGAGCATAGCGGGGTGAATTTTCTGCGCATGGCCGAAGCGGCCTGGATCGACGTGGTCCGGGGACGGCATGAGCAGGGCGGGTCCACCATCACCATGCAGCTTTCGCGGGGATTCTTCCTGACTCCGGAAAAGACGATCAAGCGCAAGCTCACGGAGATGCTGATTGCCGAAGAACTGGAGCAGAAGTTCAGCAAGCAGCAGATTTTCGAGTTTTATGCCAACTGGGTGGACCTGGGGCAGAGAGGCTCTTTCGCCATCAGCGGGTTTGCCGAGGCGTCGAAATCCTATTTCAATAAAGACCTGAAGGACATCACGCTGCCCGAAGCGGCGCTGCTGGCGGGATTAATTCAGCGGCCCAGCTACCTGTCGCCCTACCGGCATCCGGAGCGCGCGCTGGAGCGGCGGAATGTGGTGCTGGAGTCCATGGTCGAGACGCACGCCATCACGCGCGAACAGGCCGAAAAAGCCAAGGCCGCGCCGCTGAAGCTGGCGCCGCCGAACGTGGAGGCCAGCGACGCGCCGTATTTCGTGGACATGGTGCGCGATACCGTCATCAACAAGTTCAATGAGCACGAACTGAACGACCAGTCTTACCGCATCTACACGACGCTCGACCCCGATTTGCAGAAGGCCGCCGCGCAGTCGGTGGAGATGGGCATCAAGCTGGTGGATGAGCAAGTGAAGAAGTTGCGGACCAAGAAAGTGAAGGTTGGGAAAAAGATCGAGACGCAAGTGGAAGCTGGTCCGCAGGCGCAAGTGGCGCTGGTGGCGATCGATCCGCACACCGGGGCGGTGCTGGCGCTGGTGGGCGGAAGGGATTACGGCTGGAGCCAGTTGAATCACGCGGTGGCGAAGCGGCCGACGGGATCGATTTTCAAACCGTTTGTGTACGCGGCGGCGGTGAATACCGCGCTGGACGGTGCGCAGACGGTGCTCACGCCGGCTTCGACCGTTATCGACGCGCCTTCGAGCTTCGCTTACGGCGACCAGATCTACGAGCCCCGCAACTATAAAGAGGAGTACCACGGCGAGGTCACGCTGCGCTATGCGCTGGCCATGTCGCTGAACAACGCGACGGTGAAGGTGGCGGAAGAAGTGGGCTACGACAGGGTGGCAGACCTGGCGCGGCTGGCGGGGGTTGCATCGGTGAAAGCAACTCCGGCGATGGCGCTGGGATCGTATGACGCTTCGCCGCTCGATATGGCGGGGGCGTACACGTCGTTCGCAAACAACGGAGTGCGACTGTCGCCAATCCTGGTGAGGTCGGTGCGCAACACCACCGGCGACGTGCTGGCGAATTACAGCACCGATCAGCGGCCCGTGCTCGACCCCCGCGTGGCCTATGTCATGACCAACATGATGGAAGGCGTCATCAACAACGGGCTGGGCTATACGGCGGTGCGGCTGCGCGGGTTTACGCCGCCGGCCGCGGGGAAGACCGGAAGCTCGATGGATGGGTGGTTTGCCGGATATACCTCGAACCTGCTGTGCATTGTCTGGGTCGGCTATGACAACTACAGCGACCTGCGGCTGAGCGGGGCGCAGTCCGCGGCACCCATCTGGACCGAGTTCATGAAAAAGGCGTCGGCCCTCCCGCAGTATTCCGACATGAGGGAGTTCGTGCAACCGTCGGGCGTCGTGGACGTGGAACTGGACAAAGCCACGAACCGGCTGGCGACGCCGGCTTGCCCGGACGATTATGTTACGGCATTCGTGGCGGGGACCGAGCCGCGCGAAACCTGCGACGAGCAGGCAGGAGTGCGGGGATTCTTCTCTCGCCTATTGGGAGGTGGAGAGAAAGCGCTTCCGCCGAATCCCCAGCCGGCGAACGGGCAAGACGCGTCGCAGCAGCAGGATCCCAACAAAAAGAAGGGCTTTTTTGGCAAGATTGCCGGAATCTTCAAGGATGACAAAGGGACAGCTCCGCCGTCTAAACCACCGGACGCCGGGCAGACGGCACCGCATTGAAGGCGGCGTTCGGGCCTTTGGTCTTAGGGGGGCTCTCTGACTAAGCTCCAATCTGTCATTTCGAGCGGAGAGGAATTGCCCGTTTACGGGCAATTCTGCGGAGTCGAGAAACCTGCTTTTCGCTTTGGAGAGCTTGATCAGACCTTCTTTAGGTCTCAGGTTTTCGGGCACTGGGAAGCCATTTCATCCCTAAGACACCTAGACCCAACCTGCGACTCTACGGCAAATTCCTCGCCGGGCGGCCCAAACTGTGCCAGAATGAGCTCAAGGTTGCGTGTTCCTGGGGGTGGCCTATGTTGTCCTGCCCAAGAGTGTCCTTGATTTCCGTATCACTTCTCGCGATTTGTGTCATTACCTTGTCTGCCTCGTCGTGGGGGCAGGTTTCCCACTCCGAACAAGTTCAGGTCCGGCCGCCCCTGATCCGCACAGTTGACCCTCCGGCGGCGGATGCGACCGTGGCCGATCTGGAAGTACGAGCGGACGCATTGCATGCGCAGAAGCTCTACCTGGACGCGCTCGACTACTATCGCGCGGCGCTGGCCAAGGAGCCGAACTCGTTTAGACTGCTGAACAAGATGGGAATTACCGAGTTGATGATGCCGCGCTACCGGGAGGCGAGGAAGTCTTTCGAGCAATCGATCAAAGCAAACCGTGAGTATGCCGACGCCTACAACAATCTGGGGGTGGTGTATTACGAAGAGAGAAAGTACGGCCCCGCCATCAAGCAGTACCGCAAAGCGATCGAGCTGGACGGGAATTCGGCGGCGTTCTACAGCAACCTGGGAGCGGCGCTGTTTGCCCGCAAGGACTTCGACCCGGCGGTGGTCGCTTATGAACGTGCGCTGGAACTCGATCCTGACGTGTTCGAGCGGACTTCGCGCGGCGGAGTGCAGGCGCAATTGCCCAGCCCCGAGGATCGCGCGCGCTACGACTACACCGTAGCGAAGCTGTACGCCAAGATGGGCTTCTCGGAACGGTCGCTGGAGTATCTGAGAAAGGCGATGGAAGAGGGTTACAAAGATTTCAATAACGTGTATAAGGACACGGAGTTCGCCGAACTGCGTAAAGATAAGCGTTTCGCGGAGTTGGTGGCGACGAAGGTTCCTGCCTTGCCGAACTAGCGGCGGACGCGGTCCCCTCCCGCCTAAGGTGTTTGCTGTACGTGCGGCGTGAGAATTACAAAGTTTTACAAAATTAGACGAAACTTTCGTGGGTTCTAAGGTTTAATGCGTGTACATACTCCTGAAAACAACAGGGTGAGTAAGGAGAAACGGTAGCCCATCGGATGCTGACCCGAGCACGCCCCAAGCAAGCATCCGGTGGGTTTTTTGTTTCAGCTGTCAGCTCAAAACCAAACCATAACCGCAGAGGACGCTGAGTACGCGGAGGGTTTTAGATATTTCTTTCTCTGCGTCCTTGGCGTCCTCTGCGGTTTTCATTTCTTCTCATTTTCACGGCACTGAGGCGCGTCTCTCGCCGATGTAAGCCTCCACCACCTTCTTCCATTTGCCCTGAGCCTTGAAAATGAATTCGACGGCGTCGCGGAGAGCACCATCGCCGCCCGCGTGGGGCGTGATGTAGTGAGCCTCCCGCTTCACTTCGGCGCGGGCGTTCTTGACGGCGATGGCAAGTCCGCCGGCGCGCATGGCTGGCAGATCAACGACGTCGTCCCCGACAAACGCCACTTCGTCGAGCCTTAGGCCGGCTTCCTTGGCGATCTCCGCGAGGGCCGTGCCTTTGTCCTGGCTTCCTTGGCGGACGAATTCGAGTTTGAGATCGCGCGCCCGCAGGGCGACGGTTTCGGAAAAGCGCTTGGTGATGAGCCCTGTCCTCAGGCCTCCGACACGAGCCAGCGAGACCCCCACACCGTCGTGGGCGTGAAAACCTTTGAACTCGATGGAGCCCTGGGCGCTGAGTTGGGACGCTCGACCACCGTTTTCTGGATCGGCGCCATTCTGGCGATCAGGGAGGAAGAACAGCTTGCCGTCGGTAAGGACGCCGTCCACATCAAAGAGAAGGAGTTTGATTTTCTTCGCGCGAAGTTTGGACATTGAAAAACTCAGTTCTCCGATCCCGAGCATCCGATTCTATCAGGACACGCTTGAGAAACTGAGGGGCTGCTCACAACCGTCGGCATGGAACCTATGTCAGGCACAGCGCCCCTCACATCGCGGCAGTGAGAGATGTGCGCCGTTCTCTGGCGGCGCACGTGCATTTCAGAAGAAATAACTGGAGCGTACGGAACTTTCTTGGCGGTACAGCCGTAACGTAGATCAGAGACGCTGTAGCGCGAGTCTTGAAACTTTGGAACGGTTCTCACGCTCGGTTTGGCGGCCCAGGTGAGATCTGTTTTAGAGCAAGAGAGTTGTGGTTGTCTTCCGAAGCAGTTCTCGGTTCCAACAGCGTTGCATCCCAGTCATGCCGCCCTCAGCCGATTCCCGACGCCTTCGGGAAAGAACGAGGAATCCAAATGAAATCAGCAAAACTCTTTGTTGGCCTGTTGTTGGGTGTGGTGATGTTGGCGGCGGCTACGGCTTCTGCGGCAGAAAAAGTGACCGTGGAAACCCAGGAAGCAATGACGGTAAACGGCAATCAGTTGCCGGCCGGCAAATATACAGTGACCTGGGAAGGCAGCGGCCCGAGTGTGGAACTGAAATTCCTCAAAGGGAAGAATGTGGTGGCGACGGTTCCGGCTCAGCTAGTGAACCTCAAGACCGCCAATTTTCCCGGGGTGGTCGTGACCAAGACGGACGGCGCCGGCGTTGCCTTGACTCAAATTCAACCCGACGGCAAGAAATACGCGTTGACCATCGGTGGCCAATCCGTCCAGACTGCGGCACAGAACACCGGAAGGTAGTGGTTATCTGGAAGTGAATGTGGGAGCCGGATGGCTCCTGCATTTTTTTGCGCGCCTGGGCGAATATATGGCGAATCTTCGCCAGTCCAGATAGAATATCCGAATGCAGTCCCTTCCTGCCTCGCTGGCCTGGGCCCATCCTCTGGTGGGGGAGTGGTTCGTGCGGCGGTTTGGCACGCCGACCGAGCCACAGGAGCAGGGCTGGCCGCACATTCTTGCCGGGCGGACCACGCTGATTTCGGCGCCTACCGGGTCGGGAAAGACTCTGGCGGCATTCCTCGCTTGCATTGACCGGCTGGTACGCAAGGCGCTGGCCGGAGATTTGCGCGACCGCACCGAGGTTCTCTACATTTCGCCGCTCAAGGCGCTGGGCAACGACATCCAGAAGAATCTTGAAGTGCCGCTGGGCGAAATTCTGGCGCTGGCCGGCGAGCGCGGAGTGCTGATGCCGGAGATTCGCTCGGCGGTGCGCACCGGCGACACGCTGCAGCCCGAGCGGCGGGCCATGCTGAAGCGGCCTCCGCACATTCTGGTGACCACGCCCGAGTCGCTGTACATTCTGCTCACGGCGGAGAAGAGCCGTGCCATCCTGCGCGATGTCGAGACCGTGATCGTGGACGAGATTCATGCGGTCGCCGATGACAAGCGCGGGGCGCATCTGGCACTGTCGCTGGAGCGACTGGAGGCGCTGACTCACGCTCGGCCGGTGCGCATTGGGCTTTCGGCCACGCAGAAGCCGATTGAAGATGTGGCGCATTTCCTGACCGGCGTCCGCGGGAGCGAGCGGACCTCGGCGGCTGAAGCCGCCAATCCTTCTGGGGCTTCAACGGCACGAGTGAACTCGTGCCCTTCCCGGCCCCGGCTCTCTGCTGAGCCGATTCCGTTCGCCGATCCGGTCATCGTCAACATCGGGCACAGGAGAAAACTCGATCTGGGGATCGAAGTGCCGCCGATGCCGCTGGGCCCGGTCGCGTCCAATGAGATGTGGGACGCCATCTACGACCGGCTGGTGGAGTTGGTTGGGCAGCATCGTTCCACGCTGGTGTTTGTCAACACGCGGCGGATGGTCGAGCGCATGTCACATGAACTAGGCGAGCGCCTGGGCGAGGAGAATGTCGCGGCGCACCACGGCAGCTTGTCGCGCAAGCTGCGGCTGGCGGCCGAGAAGAAGCTCAAGGAAGGCCAGGTGCGGGTGCTGGTGGCGACGGCCTCGCTCGAGCTGGGAATTGATATCGGAACGGTGGATCTGGTGGTGCAGATCAATTCGCCGCGGGCGATTGCCGTGGCGCTACAACGCGTGGGGCGCTCGGGGCACTGGCGGGGCGCGGTTCCGAAGGGCCGGTTCTTTGCCACCACGCGCGACGATCTGATGGAATGCGCAGCTCTGGCGCGGGCGGTCAAGCATGGAGATCTGGACCGGCTGATCATTCCGGAATCACCGCTGGATGTGCTGGCGCAGCAGATCGTGGCCGCGTGCGCGGCGGAAGAGTGGGATGAGGATGAGATGTTCGCGCTGGCGCGGCGGGCATATCCGTATCGCAATCTCACGCGCGAGACATTTGACGCGATTCTGGAGATGCTGTCGGAAGGGATTGCGGCCCGGCGCGGGCGGTATGGGGCGTATCTGCATCGCGATCGAGTCAATGGGAAACTGCGCGCGCGGCGGGGAGCGCGGCTGGCGGCCATCACGAGCGGGGGAGCAATTCCAGAGACGGCGTTGTTCGCGGTGGTGGCGGAGCCCGACGGCCTGGTCGTCGGAACCGTCGATGAAGACTTCGCCAC
>Ga0187818_10000192_pt1 | contig 19466 bp, 12 predicted proteins | sample NC_wetland_sal_i_14_FD_130581 | JGI IMG/M metagenome (GOLD analysis project Ga0187818, IMG submission 130581) | Wetland sediment microbial communities from Neuse River Estuary, North Carolina, USA - SO4_3 | ecosystem: Environmental > Aquatic > Freshwater > Wetlands > Sediment | place: USA... | reverse complement strand
GTTGGAGCCGCTCGGCAGGCCGCGCGGCCCGCACAGAACAGAAACGCCCTTCCACATGCAAGTAGAGCTTTGGGTGCCCGCCGGCGGAACTTTTGTGATGTCGAACTCCAGGAAATTGGCGACGAAAAGATCGAGCCAGCCGTCCCGGTCATAATCAAGCCAGGTCGAACCTGACGTCCACCGGACGCGCTCGTTGTGCACGCCGGCCTTTTTGCTGACGTCGGTGAACGTTCCGTCGCCGTTGTTGTGGAACAGGGCATTGTGGCCCCAAAAGCCGCAGAACAGGTCGTCCCAGCCATCGTTATCGTAGTCGCCCACGCTGACGCCCGTTTGCCATCCTACCTGCCCGAGGCCGGACTTCGCGGTCACATCTGTGAAAGTGCCATCACGGTTGTTCTTGAAGAGGTGTGATCTGGGTTCCTGGCCCACCGGCCATTTCTCGTTCAGCCGCAAGCCGTTCGTCAGGTACACATCGAGCCAGCCATCATGATCGTAGTCGAAGAACGCGATGCCGCTGCCTTTCGTCTCCACAATATACTTCTTGTGTTCCACTCCACCCCAGACATTGGGAACAGTCAGGCCCGCTTCCTTGGCCACGTCCACGTAGGTCACCGGAATGCCCCTGTTGGCATTGGGCACGGCGGCGGTATCGAGCGCCAGCGGCCGCGTCCACTTGCTGAGAGGCCGGGCGAGCGCTTCCAGTAATGAGGTCCCGAAAAGCACCGTTGAGAAACCGAGAAACTGCCGGCGAGGGAGATTCATGTTTTTGTTAACATCTTAGCTTAAGTGACTATCGTCGATTGCGAAACGATCATGATGCGATGCGACGAACTCCCCCCGATGCTGTGCAGGGCAGCGAGGCACAACGAGCCTCGAGGCGCCAGAGCTCGAGATTGGTTGTTCGGTTTGTGATGTGCGCGATACTGGCCGCGGCCCGCGGCGGAAGTACGGTGGCGGTCTGCGGCGGCGGGCACCGAGGACAGTCAAAATCCCCACCCTACGACCGGCTGGGGGCAGGCTGTCTCGCAAAGAACGCGAGACCCTTCGACTCCGCTCGGGGCAGGCATGGGGCACCCGCACTCGGCGGTTAGCAAGTCAAAAGTGAAAATCCCCACCCTAGCCGCAAAAAGCGCGGCTAGGATGGGGCGCCCGACATCCTCGGTTGATGAGACAGACTCTTAGTCTTCTTTTCCGAACTGCTTGATGTCGTCAGCAGCTTCAGTGATGACGACGGGTTCCTTGCCCTGCACCAACTCGCGCACCTTTTCCACTACGTCGGGGTTGGCCAGGGTAGTGATGTCCCCGGTATTCATGCGGTTGGAAATGGAGGCGAGGATGCGGCGCATCAGCTTGCCGGACCGCGTCTTCGGCATGTCGGGAACGATGTGGATGTGCTTGGGCCGGGCAATCTTGCCAATGATGGTTTCGATCGCCTTGGTGACTTTGTCGATCACCTCCTGGCTGGGCTGCAGTCCCGGCTTCAAAGCAATGTAGACCTCCGGCACGCGGCCCTTGATCTCGTCCACCACCGGCACGACTGCGGCTTCAGCAACCTCTTCAACCGTCAGACACGCGGACTCGATTTCCTTCGTGCCCAGGCGGTGGCCAGCTACGTTGATGACGTCATCCACGCGTCCGAGAATCCGGAAATATCCATCCACAGCCAACATGGCTCCATCAGCCGCAAAATAGGGCCAATCCTGCCATCTCTTGCTCTGGGGGTTCTTGCAGTATTTCCGGTAGTACTGGTTCACGAAACGATCGCGATCTCCCCAGATGGTCTGCATGATGCCCGGCCAGGGATTGCGAATAACTATGTTCCCGGCCTTGCCCGATCCGGCGAGGACTACTTCGCCCATTTCGTCCAGAATCTCCGGGAAGATTCCCGGCATCCCGGGGCCAGCGCTGCCGGGCTTCATGGGATCCAGCGCAGGTTTGGTGCTGCACAGGAAGCCGCCGTTTTCGGTCTGCCACCAGGTATCGACGATCACCGCCTCGCGCTTGCCGACGGTCTCGTAATACCAGCGCCAGACCTCGGGCTCGATCGGTTCGCCCACCGTGGTCATGTGCTTGAAGTGATAGTTGTACTTGGTGGGTTCATCGTGGCCAGCCTTGCGCAACATGCGAATGGCCGTGGGAGAAGTATGGAAGATGTTCACGCCCAAGCGCTCGGCGATGCGCCACACTCTGCCGGCATCCGGATAAGTCGGGACGCCTTCGTAGATGACGCTGGTCGCCGCGAGGGCCAGCGGGCCATACACGATGTAGGAGTGGCCCGTGATCCATCCGATGTCGGCCATGCACCAATAAACATCCTCGGGATGGATGTCCTGAATGTACTTGGAGGTGCCGGTGACATAGGCGAGATAGCCGCCCGTGCGGTGCTGGCATCCCTTGGGCTTGCCGGTGCTGCCGCTGGTGTACATCAGGAACAGCGGAGCTTCGGCATCCATGGAGACGGGAGCCACGATTTCACCGGAGTAGTTGGGCAGGATCTCGTCAACGAAGAAGTCGCGGCCTTGCACGAAAGGCGCAGCGGAAGCATTCTGGCCGGGATTCCGCCTCCAGACCAGTACCTTGTCGACGACATGGCCTTCCTTCTTGGCAACTTCGAAAGCGATGTCAGCGCCGGCTTTGTGATCGAGCAGCTTGCCGTTGCGATAGTAGCCATCCATTGTGACCAGGATGTGGCTGCTGGAATCGGCGACGCGCGTGCCGCAAGCTTCGCCGCTGAAGCCGCCAAACACGACCGAGTGAATGACGCCCAATCGGGCGCAGGCCAGCATGGTAATCGGCAACTCGGGAACCATGGGCATGTGAATGGTGACGCGATCGCCCGCTTTCAGTCCGCAGAAATCGCGCAGCAGCGCGGCAAACTCATTGACGCGCACGTAGAGTTCGCGATAGGTCACGGCTACCGGCGCTTCGTTTTCCGGCTCGGGAACGAAGATCAACGCGGCCTTGTTCTTATGCTTGGCCAGATGGCGGTCCACGCAGTTGTAGGAGGCATTGATCTTGCCGCCGACGAACCACTTCCAGAAGGGCGGATCGCTGGTGTCAAGCGTGGTGTGCCAGTACTGGTCCCAGCTCAACATATCAGCGTATTCCCGGAAGCACTCCGGATATTTATCCTCGCTGAACCGGTTGACGACATCGGGATCGGCCAGATTGGCCTGACCGATGAACTTCGAAGAGGGATAGTAGTATTCCTCCTCCCTCCAGTGAACTGCGATCTGAGCTTCGCTGGTCTCGCTCACTACCTGTTGCTTTGGAAGAATCTCCCGCATAGCCATATCCTTTTCCCCTCCTGTCAAAATTTGTGCTGCCACTTGCAGGCACTTTCCCGCTCCCGCGTCATGCGCTGGGGAAGTCGAACAGAATCCCGCGCTCGCGGAACAAACCTGTTGCCGGCGCATCGAGTCGCGGCGCGAAAGCCACGGCCTTGCGAATTCGAAGCTCCGGGCTGGAACGAATCCGGGCCTGGAGGAATAGGCGCTCGTGGCCGCAAGCGCCCTCCCCTAGCCACTTTCAAGCCCATGCATGATGAAGCATCCGCTGCCGGACTGCAACATCTTTCCGAAGAGCTAGGCCGCCGTAGGCACGTTTTTTGCCACCAAGCCGGCTGCCGGCACCGTCGGGCGCTTGGCTGCCAGCTCGCAGAGCAGAGCGACCAGCGCCAGAGCCGCCGCGGCGTAGAACGCCATCTGATAGTTCTTGTACTTGTCGAACAGCACCCCGGCGATCCTGGGACCAATGATGCCCGCGACGCCCCATGCGGTGAACAGCATTCCGTAGTTGAGGCCGGCGTTCTTCGTTCCCCAGAAGTCGGAGGTGGTAGAGGCGTTGACCGAGAGTTGCGTGCCGTAGCACCAGTACACGATGAACACCATCACGTACAGCGGCGCCACGCTTCCGCCCACCAGGTAAAGAATGGGCATGGCGATCATCGAGATGGCGATCATGAGGCGCAGCACGTTCAAACGGCCCAGCGCATCCGACATCCAGCCCGACAAGATGCGGCCGGAAGCGTTGCCGACCGCGCCCACGACCAGTCCCATGGTGGCGATCGCCGCGCTGGCAATGCCCACACTTTTGGCGAAAGGCACCAACTGGCTGATCACCATCAGTCCGGCCGAAGCGCCCAGCGCGTAGGCCACCCACATCAAGTAGAAAGTGGGCGTGCGCAGTACTTCGCTCGGGCTGAACTCATAGGTAGTGGCGGCAGACTTGGCGGCTGGCGCCGGCGCCCAACCGGCGGGCTTGTATCCGGCCGGCGGATTGTGCAGCAGGAACGCGCCAAAGACCGTCATGACCAGGAATATGCCGCCCAGGATCATGAATGTCGTGTGGACGCCATAGGCCGGAATCAGCTTCAAGTTGGCCAACGGACCAAAAATCGCCGAACCTCCGCCGTATCCACCGACGGCCAGTCCCACAGCCAAGCCGCGTTTATCGGGAAACCATTTGGCCATCACGGGTATCGGCGTGGCGTAGCCAAATCCGTTGCCCAGCCCGCCGATCACTCCGAAGCAGACATACAGATAGGTCAAGCTGTGGGTGAAGGCGCACAGGAAGAAGCCCAGGCTGACCAGAACGCCGCCAGTCAGGGAAACCCAGAAGGGGCCGAACTTGTCCTGCAAGCGTCCCGCCAAGATAAAGGTGAGCGCGAACACGACCACGGCGATGGTGAACACATTGGACGTTTCCGCGCGCTTCCAGCCAAATTCTTTCTCCAGGGGAGCCACAAACACACTCCAGGCATACAGCGTGCCCAGCGCCAGGTTCATGGACATCCCGCCCACCACACGCCACCAACGATTAATACCGGGATTCAAGGAAGTATCATTAGCCACAGTTTTTCTCCTTTAAAGAAAAATGGAATGAGAACGGGAGTCGATACGCGAATGACTGGGGCTCCCGGACCACTCTGCGTGCTTACTTCGGAAAACTTACTCGAGCGTGTTTCGTAAAAGCTTGCAACTTGAAAGCATGTCCCGCAGGGGCTAAAGCCCGCATCCTATCGGGCCCTGAGCGGCACGGCTAAAGCCGTGCCCTACCCCAAACCTACTCGACCCTATCCCACGATCGTGCCGACTTCTGACCGCGCTACTGCGCTTTCTCCAATACGGCGTTGACTGTCAATTCCGATCCGGGCGACACGGTCAGCTCCCGCTTCCACTGGACAAAACCCGGCGTGGAAACGACCACGACGTGCTTGCCGGTGCTCAAGTTGAGAACCGAAGGAGTGCTGCCGACGAATCGTCCGTCGAGCGTGATATCCGCCCCGGACGGCGTCGAACTAAAACTGCATTTGACTTCTTCAACTGCCGGCGCGCTGGGGGGCGCGGTTGCGGCAGTAGAAGTTGGCCCGGCGGTTGCCGTTGGGGCCGGGCTGGATTGAGTCTGACTTTGTGCCGTTGGTGGCGGCGAAGGCTGGTTGGCCTCGCCCGCGACATAGCTGTACAACTGACCTCGCACCTTGCCCTTGTCATCCACGTAGTACACGACAAGGCCGCGCTTCTCTCTTCTGGCGTCGAAACTTTCACCCTTGGGTAAGGGAAGGCATCTCGACCATTTGGAGTCATTGGTGCAGGAGAGGTGAAACGGAGGACTGTTGCCTTCCTGCACCAGCAGAGTATTCGTGATTTGCGCGGTCTTGCTGCTAAGGCAATACGCGTCGTAGTTGACCTGGTCGCAGTTCTTGGGAACGTCGCTCGAGCCAAGGCTGACCGACCGGGTCTCCGAATCCAGAACCGTGATGCGAATCGTGCCACTCTTCGACACAGCGTTGGCCAACATGGCCAGAAACAGGAAGCCCATGGGCAGGGCAATTCTGGAGCACGATTTCATGAGCCACCCCCGAACCCCGAGGATTCGGCTATTGTAGTCCCGATTCTGAGGGATGGTTCTTGAAACTGAGTCTGCCGATTCGCGCTTTGCCATGTCCTCATGCTCGTGTGCGGATTGCCGGGTTGAAGATTGCCGGGTTGGAGGATTGCCGGGTTGGAGGGCGGACTCTTCCCTGGGGCTAACCCCCGAACCGAATTCGTCCTCTTGCCGCGGTATCAAGCTGCCTCCATGCCAACCGGTTCGATCCATTACCTGTTCGACCCATCTCGTCATGCTTGCCAGTCACCCTAGAACGTGAAAATGGGCCCGAATTCGGTGCGGTGATCTTGCCATTCGTTGGATGCCTTCCCCGCAATCGTGTATAGCGTAAGGCCATCAGCGAGACGCGTAGCGTAGATTGACTCCTCAAAGCCGAAGGTGACGTTGGGGTTCACTTTGTAGTACAGGGTGGCTGCAGTCAGCTTGCCCATCAAGAGCGGCAATGGCGCCAAACTATTCGCGTTGGCAGTGTAGCCGGGATAGTTGAGGTCCCGGTTGGGCACCTGGTCTTTGCCCATGTGCAGATAGAGTTGCCAGCCCGCGTTGTGCCCTTTCGGATTCGCGTTGAACCACCGCGAGATCGGCAATCCGAGATTGACGAATCCGCCAAAGGTCCGGATGGCCCTTTGCGGAGCCACCACGACATTGCCCTGCGGGCAGGCCGCAGCAGTTGCAGCGGGGACGTTGCAACCCAGTACCGCGCCGCCGGCAGCGGCGAGCGGACCGCCATCGAGAGTGGCGAAGCCGCCGGTGTAACCAGTGCCGGTGGAGTTCGCCCCGCCAACTATGTTGCTGAGGCCGCTCGTATCGGTGGCAAAAGAGTTGACCTGGCCAGCGAAGAAGAACCGCAGGTCCCCGCCGCGATAGGCGCTCACCACCAGGGTGAACCATCTTGTCGGCAGTTGCAGCGCGCCTTGCAGCCCATAAATGTGGCTGGAAGCGGTGAACCCGTTAGGAAAGGCTGCTACGTAGTTGGCCGGGGTAAGGCCTGCGCCGCACGTTAGCACCTTCGTGCAATACGACGTGTTGGGAACGACGGAAGTGCGCTTGCCGTCAACTCCAGAGAGAATGATTTGCGCCGGGGCTACGGCTGGCGCCTTGTCGAGTTGGAACTGCAACGCCACTCTACCTTCCAACTCAGGACGACCCGAGTCGGCGCCCTCGCGCTCGGCCTGTCCGATCTGGCCCGCCAGACCCAGGCTCCCCAGTTTTTCAATCTGGCTGCTGGTCGGCATCATGATGGCAAAGGTGGGAGAGAATTTGAGATTGCGCGAGCCACCCAGCTTCTGTACCCACCCAAGCTGGAATTGCGGAGAGCGCTCGTAGACGTCCCCGTACCAGTAGCCCAAAGCCGTGGTTTCCAGAAGGTTGGGCAGCGCGCTGGATCCGAACAGCGTCCAGTCCTGTCCACCCTCGAAGTAGAAATCCGCGTTCTCGCTGGCGGCATAATCCAAACGCACCCAAGCCTGGCGGAATGAGAACATGCTGCTGCGAATGGACGAAACGTCGCGATTGTCGACTTCGCTGAAGTTGCCCTCAAAGTCGCCTTCGATGCGGCCCGTCAGAGTGATCTTGGGCGAAAGGTCGGAGAATTCGAAGTTGGCTCCGATTCGGCTGGAGCGCGCCTTCAAATGGAATTCGGGGTCTTCCGTGGGGCCTGTACTAAAAACCTGCGGTGTCGCCAGGAACACGCCCGGAAACGGCATGTCATCGCCATTGGGATTACTGGTGTCGTATACCCCAGTGGCCTTCAAGAATCCGTAAGGCGTCATCTTGACCGGGCCCATGGTAAAGGCTGCCTTTAGGCCGTCCTTGACTGGCGGATCGACAGGCAGTACTCGCAGAGGAGCGATTGCCGGAACGACCGTCGGCCCGGCCGGCTTGGTCTCCTTGGGAGCTGGAGCCTGGGCTGTCTGACTCGAGACTTCCACCGTGGCTGGAACGGCTGTGACCGGGGCAGCGGCGGTCGCGGGCTGTGCAGCCGGGGCTGGAGCAGCGGCGGCGGACAGGTCATCTGCGGTCACCACGCCTTTGCGGGCCAGCGCCTCGACCAACAACTGAAACTCCGCATCCGGAGCCGCGTTGCGAATGGCGTTGGCTTCGGCGGGCACAAGCACTCCCTTCATGACCAGCACTCCGAGCAACGCGGTGACGTTGGCGTTGCTGGCGGCTGGCGTTAGGTTGGGATTGGCAGCGGGGGGTGCGGGCTGCGCGGCGGGGTTAGCGGTAGTCTCTGCGGGGTTCTTCGCATCGGCGGCGTCTTTCGCCCCTGCCAGGGCGGGCACGACGGATGCGACTGCGAGTAGTGAGACAAGAATCCAAGGCTTCAACTTCGGCATATGAGATATCTCCTCCTGACCGGGAGCTAGTTTCTGCACACGAGTAATGAAAGAATTCGCCGTTCGCGACCGGCGCGCGGGGCTTGCATTTGTTGCTGGCGCGCGACGTGGTCCCGGTTTGGGACCCTAGGGCCGCGTCCGAGGTTGGTTTATCTCGGACGTAATGGGGAGCTACACTAGGATGGAAGTGACTTGCCAGGATGTGCGCTTGCTCACCTAGCGCAGTGATTTATATCACGAATTGAAGGCGAACAATACGGAGGATCGATCCGGCGCCGGACATTCCTTCCCAATTTGGGAATCCTCATGCCATTGAATTTAGGGTGCTTGGGCGGAATCGTCTTCCCAGAGTCTCCTTTGGCGCGTCCCATTCTGTAGTCTTCCCTTTTTCACTCTGCTTGCGTCGAAGCACATGAACTTGTGATCTTACTCACTGTTTGCGGGCCAGGATCAAGCCAGAATCCTCCATCCCTGGGCCGTACGCCCATGGTGCGCGGTGCGCTGCGAGCAATCAGGCGACGAGGAGGAGTGGCATGCAGCTCTTGAATCCGATGGTGGAAAAGTGGGTCAACGATGCCAAGCAAAACCCGGAGGGTTTTTGGGCCCGGGCCGCTGAGCAATTGCCATGGTTCCGCAAGTGGGACCGGGTGTTGGATTGGAATCGTCCGACTTTCCAGTGGTTCGTCGGAGGCAAGACCAATCTGGCATACAACGCGCTCGACTATCACGTCAAACGCGGTTGGGGAGGGCATGCGGCCTTGGTGTATCTCAACGAGCGGGGCGAGCGCCGAGTCTTCACCTACGCGAGCCTGCTGGCGGAAGTTCAGCGCACGGCCGCGGCCCTGCGCAGCCTGGGCATAAAAAAGGGAGACCGCATCACGCTATACATGCCCACTTGTCCGGAAGCCATCATCCTGATGCTGGCCACGGTTCGCATCGGCGCCATTCACTCCGTGGTCTTCGCCGGTTTTGGAGCCAAAGCGCTCGGGGACCGCGTTCAGGCCAGTGGTTCACGCCTGGTCTTCACTGCCGACGTTACCTACCGCAAGGGCAAAGAGACGCGCCTCAAAGAGATTGTGGACGAGGCTCTCGGATACACCGACACCGTCGAACGGGTGATCGTACTGAAACGCATGAGCCCGGAGCCCCCGATGAAAGCTGGGCGAGATATCTATTGGGAAGAATTTCTCGCCGGCGCTCCCGGCCACAGCAGCGACTATGTGGAGATGGAATCGAACGAACCGGCGTTCATTCTGGCGACGTCAGGCACAACGGCGAAACCGAAACTCGCGATCCACACCCACGGCGGCTATCAGGTGCACATCCACAGCATGGGCAAGTGGCTTTTCGCGCTGCGGCCCACGGATGTGTGGTGGTCCACTTCGGACATCGGGTGGATTGTCGGCCACAGCTACATCGTGTACGCCCCGCTGATTGCGGGCGCGACTACGATTGCGTTCGAGGGCGCCCTGGACTACCCGCAGCCCGACAGCAACTGGAAAGCGCTGATGGAAGATTTCCGCGTGACCGGCATTTTCACTTCGCCCACGGCGGTGCGATTGCTGATGCGCTACGGCGATTCGCTCTCCAAGGTAGACCACAGTTCTCTGGAACGCGTGTTCTGTGCCGGTGAAGTTTTGAACGCGCCGGCCTGGGAATGGCTGCAGCAGAAAATGTTCAAAGGCCGGATTCCGGTGATCGATCACATGTGGCAGACCGAGACCAGCGGGCCCATGTTCGGCAATCCCTATGGACTCGGACTGCTGCCCATCAAGCCGGGCTCGGCGACCATCCCCATGCCGGGCATTGAGGCAGAGGTGATGAACCTTGACGGGAAAGCGTGCGCCGTGAACGAGAAGGGCATCATGGTCATCAAGCGGCCCTTCCCTGGCTTGACTCCAGCGCTCTGGGGCGAGCCGGAACGGTATGGGCGCGATTACTGGCAGATTATTCCGGATGTTTATTACACCGGTGACTCCGCTCAAGTTGACGAGGATGGCTATGTCTGGTTCGCCGGACGCGCCGACGAAATCATCAAGATCGCTGGCCACCGCATCGGTACGATTGAAGTAGAGACAGCTTTGCTGACGCATCCTGCAGTGGCCGAGTCGGCGGTGATTGGCCGCCCGGACGAACTGCGCGGCGAGGTGATTTCAGCTTTTGTCGTGCTGCGGCAGGGATTTGTTGCCTCCGATGAAATGAAGAAGGAATTGCTCGACCGGGTACGCCACGAGTTAGGCCCGGTAGCGGTGATCGGCGAATTGAACTTTGTGGATATGGTTCCCAAGACGCGCAGCGGCAAGATCATGCGGCGCGTGCTCAAGGCGGTCATTCAGGAACGGAATCCGGGGGACATCACGACCATCGAGGATGAAGGTTCCGTGGAAGAAGCGCGGCAAGCGTGGCATCAGATGAGGGAAGAACTCAAGAACGCGCTGCAGGAGCAACTCAAGAAGACGGGATAGGTTGCGCAGGAGACCGGCGCGTGTTTAAACGCCTGCGCCGCGATGCTGCTTGTCACCGGCGCGCTTTCCGCTGACGGACGCGGCCAGATCGGCGAGGGAAGGCACGGACGCCGCTTCAGTGAACTTGTGGTCGGGCACTGCAGCACCCTTTCTCATCGCGTCAACCATCATTTCGAGACCCAGGTCGGCATTCGGAGGAATGAAGATCGTGGCGGCGAGGGTGCCCGCACGCACCCACGCTTGTCCGGTTCTGGGCATGCCATCGCAACCGGTAAAGGGAATCTTCATCCACTTCTCCCGATCACCGGCAGCAAGTTCGCTGAATGCCTTTCGCGCACCCATGGCCATGCTGTCGTCCTGCGCTCCGACCAGGCTGATATTGCTTTCCTGAGAGGTGCGCAAGCGCAACCACGAACTTACGGTGCGGTAGGAACTGTCCTCGGTCCAGTTCGCGCGCATGGACTTCACCTGAACGTTGGCGGGCTTGGTCTGATTCATGCCCCGGGTTCGTTCCTTCGAGGCGGAACTGTTCGCCGGCCCCTCGATATAGAGCACAGATCCACCATTGGGCAACAGAGCGGCAAATTGCTTGCCCTGGATCCTGCCAACTTCAACATGGTCGGAACTGACGGCGAATATGGGAACCTTGAAGGTGCGGCGCAAATCGGCGATGTAGTCGGCGTCGTGGTTCAAGACTGCCCACCCAATCCCCGCCGCGACTGCCGCGCGCGCCACCTGAGGAAAGGCGGTTCCGCCGGCAGGCTCGAACAGGATAGCATCGGGGCGCGCCACCGATGAGTCCTGAATGTAATGCAGTAATTGCTGGCTTTGGGTCAGAGCGTCATTGTTGGCGTGAATGATTTTCACGTCCACGCCCAGCTGCCGCGCAACCTTTTCCGCAGCTGCCGCCTGCTCTTGCTGGTAATCGTTATCGTCGTTGGTTAGCGAAACCAGAAAGTTCAGTCGTTTCATGACGGGTCTATGTTCGGATCATAGTCCCAATCGTTCCAATCCCTGATATGACCAGAGTAACTATGAGGACGCACGGCAGCATTCGGAAGCACGCGTAAAGAGGAAAGAAATCAGATCCGGGCGCCGGCTGCAGCGCCCGTGGCCGCTTCGCCAAGAAACGACTTCAGGTTTGCGTCCAGGGCTTCGCGGTCAGCGTCGGGCAGGTTCACAAAACGGAAAGGTTGCATCCAGCCCTGCGTGGCCCACATGGGGAACAGCATCTGCGCTTTGTTGCGAATCGTGGCCTGGCCCACGTGGAAGATCAGTTCGACTTCCAGTTTCTCCTCTAACGGCTTCTCGACGTGGATGACGCCGCCCGTGGTGGACAGCTGATGGAACGCGGCTCGAACCGCGCGGCGATTGGGCAGCCGCACCAGCACCAGCACGGAGCCGCGCAGCTTTACGCGAAAGGGACGGTTCACGGCCTTGTTCTCGTCGGCCGACACGGCAGTCGGCTTCGGGTCGGGCGCTTTGTCGGGCGCCGTCGAGTCGGGTGCCGTCGAATCGGGCTTTTCATCCATACGCCATGAGTATGGCAGCGACGGGGACCGGCGGTGTAGTTACGAAAGCACAAGACCGGTGTTTGACTTTCGAGGAACTGCGGCTTGGGGAGACCAGTAGGCTGCTCAAAAACCTCAGGGGCTGAAGCCCTCACAGAAAAAGGGGCTTCATCGCAGCGCTGAAAGCGCTGCGCCAGCCAGAATTGGCTTTCTCGGCGACCTCCCCGGGAGCGGCTTTCACTTGCGCCCGGAATGGGCTTCGCCGCTTTCCGAAACGAGGTTGTACGGCCAGACTTTCTTGTTAACCTTCAGCTTGGGCGCGCTCGGGGAGGCCGCGCTTGCCGAGGGACGAGCCGGTGTGGTCTGTGGCGCGAACTTCCAGTCCTCCGGAGGATCGGCAATGCCCCAGACATTCCCATGGGTGTAGAGAGCGGCGCCGATTAGAAATTCCTTGCCATCGTTACCCAACGGCAGAGAGTTCGCTACCCGTGCGGTGACGCTGCCGCCGCCGGGAAGACCGCTCAAAATGATCGGCGTCTCGAGTTGCAGCGACTGCGCACAGCGAAAACCGCAGCCCAGCGCGCTGACCACCAGCACGATGCAGTTGTCGGAAAAGGGCCGCATGCGGTCGAGGCTGGTCACGGTAACCGGAATCTCGACGCGGATGCGGGTGCTGCGTCGCGTCGTTTTGGGCGTCAGGACTTCCATATCAGGACTTTCAGAACAGACGTTGCCCGCAGGTCGGACCTTCGGCGCCGGGCCAGCGTCGCACCTTTTATTGTGGCAGATTGGCGCGGAGCAGGATGGTGACAAAGGTAACCTGAATGAGAACCACGGCGTGCCCGCTGGCGGGAGTTCACCGCCTGGCATTGCGGCGGGCCTGGGCGATTCCGGCTTTCAAGCCGTTGGCGACGACTTTTGCATAGCCGGACTTGTCCATGCCCAACATAGTGGCGGCGGCGATGCCTCCGGGAGTGGCCGCTTCGTGCAGGAGTTGGGCAAGGCTCTGCCCATTTTCTTTCCAGTAGAGGATGCCGGCGCTGAGCGCGTGTGCCGCGGCGATGAGAGCAGTGGCACGATCGAGTCCGGCGCGTTGCGCAGCCTGTGCTAACGTCTGCAGCGCATGATAGCCGTGGCTCGACGAGTAGGTGGTGGTAAAAACATCGAACTGGCGTTCGGGGATCTGGAGTACTTGTCCAACGTGTTGGAAGAGGCGACGTACGCGGGCGCGTTCTGTTTTAGCCACGCCGCGGTCGAAGCACAACGCCGTCAGCCCATGTCCGATGCGGCTGACGGGACTGGGCATGGCGCGCACCCAGCGCGCGGGAGGGCCTAACTGCGCCTTTAGACTTCTCAGCGGAACACCCGCGGCCAGACTGGCCCACAGTTTGGGCCGCTGGAAAGTGCCGCAGGCGGCGACCTCGTCGAGCAATCCCGACACGGAAGCCGGACGGACCGCGACAATCAGCATCTCCGCCTGTTCGACCGCCGACCTCAGATCGGGCGCGATGTCGACTGAAAATTCGCTCCGCAGCAGCCGGGATTTCTTCGGATTGCGATCATAGACGAGAATCGGCCGCTCATATTCCGCCAGGCGCAGCCCGGCCACCAACGCGCCGGTGATGCAGCCTGCGCCGAGAAAGACGGTGGGTCTCATGTTGACTGTTACCTCAGCGCCTAAAGGCGCGGTGGGGGCGGCGTTACGGTGCGGCTGGAAGCCGCACCCTTTCAAAGCTGGATGACTTGTCGATGCGCACGAGAGAATAAACTCTTCTCTCACCGGCTGGCCAGGCCGCCCGCCGTCTCCCCGCCGTCGAGCGTGAAGACCTGCCCGGTCGCGTAAGCTGCGTCATCCGACGCGAGATAGGCAAACAGCCCGGCAATCTCCTCCGGCTTCGCGTGGCGTCCGAGCGGAATCTTCCGGTTCACTTCTTCAAGCATCGCGTCTGAATACTCGGCGCGCTGCATCGGCGTCAGCACATACCCAGGAGCCACGGCGCACACCCGCACCTTGGGCGCGAGCTCGAGCGCCATCGTCCGCGTCAGCTCAATCACGCCTGCCTTGGTCGCGTTGTAATCGGCGTAAAGGGGCTGTCCCACAACCCCGTTGGTCGAAGCGGTCTGCAGAATCACGCCGCTGCCACGTTCCCACATGTGCCGGGCCGCGGTCTGCGCCACGTAGAACACGCCGGTCAGGTTTACCGCGATGACCTTTTCCCACTCTTCCGGAGTGATATCCAAAAACTTGTGCCGGATGCTGATGCCGGCGTTGTTAATCAGAACGTCCACGCCATCCATGAGCCGGATCGCCTCGGCGAACGCCGCCTCCACCTGCATCAGATCGGTGACGTCGGCAATGATCGCCTCAGAGACGCCAGCCTCAGAAACGCCCGGCTGGCCGCCCAGCCCGCGCAGATCGTGCTTGAGGTGCTCGCAGGCCGTGGCGTCGCGGTCGAGCACGCACACCCGTGATCCTTCTTCGAGAAACCGCGCTGCCGTCGCCGCGCCAATCCCGCTGGCGCCCCCGGTGATCAGAACACGCTTATCTTTTAAACCTCGCATGCAGTCTCCTTATGAGCTGTGAGCTACGAGCTATGAGCTTCGAGTTAGCTTGTTCTTCGGCCCTAGTAGCTCGCGGCTCGTAGCTCGCAGCTCATAGCTCGAAGCTCCTCATCCTGCTGTCCTCACCACAATCGTCTGCGGCACCGCCCGCAACTGCCGCATCAATTCCTCGTCGCAGGGACGATTGATGTCATAAATCGCGTACCCGAGCGTGCCTCGCGTATCGAGCACCTGCCGCTCGATGTTGATGCCGCGGTCCGCCAGAATGTCGTTGATGGCGCGCAGAATTCCCGGCACGTTGTGATGAATGTGCATCAGCCGATGCGAGCCCGCATCATACTCCAGATGACAATGCGGCAGGTTCACGCTGAGCAGCGAATTGCCGGTGCGCACGTAATCCACCAGCCGCGCCGAGACGAACTGGCCAATATTTTGCTGGGCTTCTTCGGTCGAGCCGCCGATGTGCGGCGTCAGGATGACATTGGGCAACCCGCGCAGCACACTCACAAATGCCGCGCCTGACTCCGGCTCCGAAGGAAACACGTCCACGGCCGCGCCCGCGATCTTGCCACTCTTCAGACACGCCGCGAGCGCCTCGTGATCCACCACGAACCCGCGGCTCAGATTGAGGAAGCACGCGCCTCCTTTCATGGCGCAGAATTCTTCCTCGCCAAACAGATTCTGGTTCTGCGGCTTGCCGTCCACGTGCAGCGTGACCACGTCGGAAGTCGCCAGCAGCTCGCGGAAGCCGACCGCCCGCGCATTGCCCCGCGCCAGCACATGCGACACATCGTAGAACACGACCCGCATGCCCAGAGCCTCCGCCAGGTCCGAGAGCTGCGACCCGATCTTGCCATAGCCCACAATGCCCAGCGTGAGCCCGCGCACTTCATGCGCGCCCGCCGCCGACTTGTTCCACACGCCTGCGTGCATCTGGGTTGAGGAAAAAAAGACGCGCCGCAGCAGCACGATGATCTCCCCCATCGCCAGTTCCGCCACCGAGCGCGAGTTCGAGTGCGGATCGTTGAACACGGCAATGCCGCGCTCGCTCGCCGCCGCGCGATCAATCTTGTCCACTCCAATGCAGAACGCGCCCACCGCGACCAGCTGCGGCGCGGCTTCGAGCACGGCCGAGGTGATCCGCGTCTTCGAGCGCGCGCCCAGAATGGAGACCGACGCCCCGCGCAGCGTCTCCTCTCTCAGCTTTTCGACAAGCTCCCGCTCCTCGAGCGCCGCCTGGTGCGACTCGACCTCGTATCCCGCGTCGCGAAACTGCTCCACCGCCACCGCGCTGATGTTCTCCAGCAACAGAACTTTCAAGGGCCCTCCGTGTGTGTAGTGTCCGGCAGAACAGGATAGCAGGCGTTCGAGGCAAGTCTGGAGTTGAATGTCCGTCCAGGATGCGTCATCCCGAAGATCCGGCGCTTTTCAGCCGGTCGAGAGCCTGCCCTGAGCTTGCCGAAGGGGATCTCGCGGGGAGGAGTGCGCATATCGTACGCGCGAGATCCCTCGTCCCGCTGGTGAAGACGCGGGCGAACGGAAAACCTGCGGCCCGATAAACCCGGGCCGCCTGGACGGGCGAGGGCGCCGTCCCCACACGGGCAAAAGCAGGTTCCTCCCCCTCGCTTCGCTCAGGGTCGGAATGACAACTCGTGTTAGTAAGGATCAGCGTGCGGAAGGAACCCGAGGTCGCCTTCGGCTGCGCTCAGGGCCGGCTCTAGCCGCAAAAAACGCGGCTAGGATGGGGCACCCAGGTTTCAATTACCCAATTACTGAATTTCCCAATTACTCAATCCCTAGATCGGTTTGCCGCGGAAGAAGTAGACCAGCTCGATGATCAGGATGACTACCACCATCAGTTCCAGGATGAAGGCGCGGCTCTGGTTGAACTGCTCAACCATGAAGCGGTAGAGATCTTCGGCGGTCTGCAGCTTTTCTTTGACCAGGTCTTTGTAGTCGGGCACTCCGACCTTGGCCGCGCACAGCTTGTACAGGCGCGCCGAGAACATGTCGCTCAAGAACTTGATGGCGTTGTCGGCGCGCTCCGTCAGTTCGTTCACGTCGAGCAGGACGGTGTGCAGTTTGGAGGCGGCGCGCGCCGTCCGCCAGCGCGACCACAGGCCGGTTCCGCCGACGTCGAGGAAGTCGTAGACGTCTTCCAATTCTCTGGTGAGCAGTTCGTCGTAGTGGCGAAACTCGAGCAGCTGCGAGTTGGCGTATTGCAGGAGCTGGATCGCGGTCTCGGCGCCGGCAGGCGTGTCGTAGATGAACGCCGCGTTCCAGCCGATCACGGCTAGATCGTTGGGATAGTAGGAAATGCGCGACTGCAGAATCTCCTGGCGCTCGCCTTCGGAAAGCATCGAGGTCTCGCCGCGGACGACCTGCGAAATCTGGCCTCCGTGCGAGGCCAGCAGATCGTTGGCCGAGGGCGCGGCCTGATTCTCCCGGGCGTCGTTTTCTCGTCCGCCCATCTCGCGAACGTCTATCTCGCGAATATGGAAGATGAAGTAATCCTCCTGCAGCCACTCGGCCTTGTAGGGCTTGACCAGAGCCGGGGCCGCGCGCTCGAGCTTCTGCCGCGCGATGCGCGAGGCCACGGATTCGAAGTTCGTGTCGGAGGTCCAGCGGCAGGAGACTTGAATCAGGTCTTCCCAGGTGCCGGAAAACGGCAGCTCAAAGACCAGGCTGACGACGCCGTAATCGTAGTACTTGATCTGTCCCTCAAGCCGCTCACCGCTGTCGAGGACGACCGGCTCGAGCGCCTCCACAACCGGAGGCCGCTGGTAGCGGACGTATCCGGGAGCCTGATGCTTGAAGCTGGCGTCGGCGGTGCGCGCGCCGAAGATATTGCGCAGTTCGTCGAGCCGAATCTCTTCGCAGACATCGAACTGGATCAGAACCAGCACCGATCCGCGCAGGGGGGCAGGCGCCAACGCTTGCGGCTGTCGGGCGGGAGCCTCGGCGGCGGCATTGCTGAGCACCGTGGTTGTGGGTTCGCGATCCATAAAAGTGCCGGTTAGGGTTGAGCCGGAAGGCGCCGGAAGATGGCACCAGAGACTAGGTATATTGTCCCAGAAACGGGGGGGTTGGGCTATAGGGGAGCACACCCGGACTTCGTCCGGGGGGCGGACGGGGCGTCCGCTTCTCCATAAAATGTTGATATTTCAGCGGTTGCGGGCGAGTTCCCAGAGCAGGAATCCGCCGACGGCGATCGCTCCCAGGCCCAGCCCGGCACGCTGCATGGAGGCTCGCACCTCGGCTTCGTGCTGGCGGAAAAGGGCGGACTCGGGGAATGGATCGGAGGCCGCCTGGGCATCAGGGTTCAGCGCCATCTGCAGGACTTCGGCTAAATGCAGCGCGTGGCGGTCGGTTCCCTGGGCGATCTGCTCGCGGCAACTGAAGCCGTCGGCAATGATCAGCCAGTCGGGTGGCGCTTTGCGGACTGCGGGCAGGAGTTCGAGCTCGCCAATGGCGGCGGAGATGTCGTACTTGTCATGATGGAATCCGAACGAACCGGCCATGCCGCAGCATCCGGGAGCGGGAGACTCGAAGTCCACACCGAGGCGATGCAGAAGCGATTCCTCGGCGGTCATCTTCATGATGGACTTGTGATGGCAATGGCCATGCAGCAGCGCCTTGCGCGGGAACTGCGGCAGGGGCGCATTGGCCGAGTGGAGTTCCAGAAATTCGCTGAGCAGGAACGTTTGGCGAGCGAGTTTTTGCGCGCGTTCGTCGTGAGGAAAAAAGTTGAGCAGCTCATCGCGGAAGACGGCGACACAACTGGGCTCGAGTCCGACGATGGGGATCCCGGCCTCGATTTCGGGTGCGAGTGCGTCGAGGATTTCGAGGAGCAAGGCCTGGGCGCGGTCGAGCATGCCGAAGTCGTAGAGGGGGCGCCCGCAGCAGAGATTGGCCTGCGGGACGATTACGCGAAAGCCGGCGGTTTCGAGGACTTCAACCGCGGCGCGCGCGGTTGCGGGGAGGAAGTAGTTGTTGAAGGTGTCGGGCCAGAGAAGGACCTCAGGGGCTAAAGCCCTTTCGGAAAAGGGATGGCCTATCGCAGCGCTGGAAGCGCTGCGCCACCCAAAACCGGATTTCTCCGTAAACTGTGAAGCCCTGCCGCTCCTCGACGGTGCTCGCTGCGCATTGCGGGGCGGACGAATGCGTCCGCCCTTACGCGAGCGGAACCAGGTCTTGAAAGTTTCCGGGGCGAAGGCGGGGATGCTGCGCTGCAGGGGAATGCCGGCAACGAGCTTGGCAATCTCGCGCAGGAAGGGCAACTGCGTGGTCAGATTCACCAGGCCCGGAGCGTTCGATGCCAGGCGAGCCCAGAAATCGATGTTGCCGAAAGCGTAGGCGCTGAGCGGCCGGACGCGGCCTTCGTAGTAATGCGAGAGAAACTCGGCTTTGTAGGTGGCGACATCGACGCTGACGGGACAGTCGCTCTTGCATCCCTTGCAGGCCAGGCAAAGATCGAGCGACTGCTTCACTTCTTCGCTGCGCCAGCCGTCGCGAATGATCGCATCTTCTCGAGTTGGGCCCTGGGTCATCTCCCAGAGCAGGTGAGCGCGGCCGCGGGTGGAATGTTCTTCGTCGTGCGTGGCGCGGTAGCTGGGGCACATGACGCCGCCTTCTTCGCGGCGGCACTTACCGACTCCAACGCAGCGCAGCGCGGCGTGCGCCAGGCTGCCGTGATCGGC
>Ga0187818_10000191_pt1 | contig 19541 bp, 15 predicted proteins | sample NC_wetland_sal_i_14_FD_130581 | JGI IMG/M metagenome (GOLD analysis project Ga0187818, IMG submission 130581) | Wetland sediment microbial communities from Neuse River Estuary, North Carolina, USA - SO4_3 | ecosystem: Environmental > Aquatic > Freshwater > Wetlands > Sediment | place: USA... | reverse complement strand
CGTGATTTCGTTCAGTCGCGTGGTGGCGCGTGCGATCTGCGACGAGCCGTGCGACTGTTCGTTGGTGGCTGCGCCGATTTCCTGCGCGAACTTGTAGACTTCGGTGACCACGTTCGAGATCTTGCGCAGCGCGGCGTTCAGTTCGCCGCCCAGTTCCAGGCCTTCGTTCACGATGGTGGTGGAGCGGTCCATATTCTCGACCGCCTTGCGCGCTTCCTTCTGAATGCTCTGGATCAGCTCGGAGATTTCCTTGGTGGACTGCGCCGATTTTTCCGCCAGCTTGCGCACTTCGTCGGCCACCACCGCGAAGCCCAGGCCATGTTCGCCGGCGCGGGCCGCTTCGATGGCGGCGTTGAGGGCCAGCAGGTTGGTCTGCTCGGCCAGATCGTCAATGACTTCGATGATCTTGCCGATATCGTCGGCCCGCTGTCCCAGGGCTCCGATGATCTCGCCCGAAGAGTTGATGGTGGTGTTGATGCGGTTCAGGCCGTCGGTCGCCTTATCCATGGTGGCGATGCCGGCGTGCACCTCTTCGCGCGAACGGTTGGAGATGTCGAGCAGCACCTTGGCGGTATCAGCGACGCGCTGAATCGAGGCCACCATCTGGTCAATGGAAGCCGAGGTCTCGCTGACGCTGGAGGCCTGCACCTGCGTGCTCTTCACCATGTTCTGCACGTTGACGCTCATTTCGTGCATCGTGCTGGTGACTTCGTCGATGGCGGAAGAGGCCTGCAGTCCGATCTTGGCGGAGTCTTCCGACGCGCCTGCGACCTGGCCGGAGGCGCTGGCCACTTGCGAGGAGGCATCGCGGACGCTGCGCACCAGACCGGCCAGCCCGTCCACCATCTGGGCAAAAGCGTTGCCCAGCGTATCGTGCGAAGAGCGAGGCTTCACTTCCACCCGCAGGTCGCCCCCGGCGATGGATTCGGAAACTCCGGCCATCTCCTTGAGATAGGTGACCATCTTGGTGAAAGTGCGGGCCAGCTCTCCGATCTCGTCGTCGCGGGTGATGTCAATGTTGTGTTCGAGATCGCCGGTGTTGCCGATGCCGCGCGCCACCAGCATCAGGTTTTGCAGGGGTGCGGTGATGGAGTTGGCGGTGCGGTAGGCGATCAGCGCGCCGGCGATAAAGGCAATCAGGGTGCCGATCGCCGAAATAGTGATCGTCCAGTTGGCGGTGCTCTCATCCGATTTGTGGAGCTCATCGACTAGTTTGTGGTTCTCTCCGTCGGCGGCATCTAGAGCATCGTTTGAGTTCTTCACCCAGGTGGATGCGTCTTTCTGCAGGTAATAGATCTGCAGTTCCGCGACCGTGGCGTTGCCCGCGTCCACGTCCTTCCGCTTGTCAATGAGGGGCTGAGCGAATTCGTGGCTCCAGGATTGCTCCAGTTGCTGCACCTTGTTGAACGCGCTCTTTGTCTGATCGGAGGCGGCCAGCGACTTACCCTGATCCAGTTTTTCGTTGAGGATGCGCAGACCCTCGTTCATGCGGTCCACTTCGCGCGTGTCGCCGCTGAGCAGGTAGTTGCCCAGGTAAAGGCGATTCAGCATCATCTGGGAACGGACGGCGTTGGTCGTGCCCGCCAACTCCAGTGATGCGGCCGCGCGCCTGGCCGCCACCCAGTTCACGAAAAACAGCAACAAGACCATCCCCAGGATGAATCCGAAACTCCAATAAAGCTTTTTGCCAATCGTCATGCCGTTTCTCCTCCGCGGCCAGCTGCTGTTTACCGCGGCTCGAACTTGAAATCAATGATCCCGCTGCTCTCGGTTGATGCCGGCTCAAAACGCCACTTCTTGGCGGCGTCCAGCGCGGCGCTGGCCAGTACCGGATGTCCGCCCACGATCCGCGCGTCCTTAACCGTGCCGTTAGGCGCAACCACCACCTCGATTTTTACTGTGCCCGTGATATTCATTTTCCGTGCCAGCTCCGGATAGATGGGTTGCACCTTGCTCTTGGCTCGGCGCACAATCTCCTCATTTTGGCCTTGCTGGGCTCCTACCCGTCCCGGCCCCACAACCAGGAACAGGCTCAGCAGAGCCAGCACTGCCGTCGCGGTTCTTCGAGACACAACTCCTCCTAGGCGGAACACTCCTGCTGCCAGTAAGCGTGCAACGCCTGGGCCACCCGTGACTTCTGGAAAAAACCGAAGTAATGGCACGTATCTATAACTCGAACAAGCAGTTACATATCACGCCGAATGCCACCACCAGCCGCCCGGCGATTAGGTCTGTCTCATTCGGAATTGAGAGCCCTACGTTTCTCACTGTGAGACGGTGTCTCAACAAAATCTCGGGATTTCACACCAAGGCACCCCCCGCAGGCATTTCCCTTGACTCAAATTGAGATGACCTGTAGTTTCCCATTAGATTCAATCACTTGTGCATCACGAGAACTTTCCTCCGACAGCTGGAGCAGAAGCGAGCCTTCCGGGCCACGATGCCATCATTTCTTCCGCCGCGGGTCTGGCGCCGGGTTCGGATGAGGCTTTCCAGAAGCTCCTGCTCGGCCTCGCCGCCAAGGCCGGCGAACGTTGCGACGCGCTTGGGTTAATCCAGTTCTTCTGCCGTGCCACACGCGAGTTCTTTCGCCTTTCCGGGGTTTATTTTTGGCGTTGCCATGCCGGCGACGAACTGGTCGGAGAACAGGCCGACGGGAAGCTGGCGGAGCGTTTCATCGGCTTGCGCCTGCATCCCCAGCAAAGCACCGCAACCGCCGAAGCCGTGCGGCAGCGGCGGACCATCTTCGTCAATCGCGTGCACGCAGCGAACTTTCCCGTGGCCCGGGAATTTGGCGCGCGCGCTTTGCTGGCCGCTCCGCTGGTGGTCTTCGACGAAGTGGTTGGCGCGGTTTCGTTTCTGCACGATTCCGACGAGAGTTTCTTTAACCAGGATTTGGCGTCCAAGGCTACGATCCTCACCGGTCAGTTGGGCAGCCTTTTGGAAGCGACCCGGCTTAGCGAAGCGTCGCGGGAAGAGCATCGCCGCGCCGAGATCCTGGCGGACGTGGCCCATGTGCTGCACGGCACCCCGGATGTCGCGGCCGTGATCGAGGCTCTGGCCGACCGCCTGCGTCTGCTGCTGCGGACCCGGCTGGTTTGTGTGCTGCTGAAACGGGAAGGGCCGTTCGAGCTGCGCGCCGTTTCGGCGGAGACGCCGCAAATGGCGACGGCGGCGCGTGCCCGCCACGACCGCCAGACGCTGCGCTTTGCCGCGGATCTGGCGCAGCGCGCCGTCTCGGCGGGAGAGCCGGTCACTGTTTCCATCGGAGCCCAGGTTCACTCTCTGGGTCAGCTGGTTTCTCCCGGGATGCTGATCGCCGCGCCTCTGCGCACCTCCCGTACCCAGGGAGCAATCCTGGTGTACCCGCGCCAGGATGGCGCCTTCACTGGGGAAGAACAGGCCCTGGTGTCGGCCATTGCCGGATTCGGCGCCGTCGCCGTGGCCCACGCCGAGCTGTACGCCACCGCCCATGCCCAGGCGCATGAACTGCATCAGTTGCTGGAAATTTCGTCGGCGTTGAACTCCAGCGGAGGTCTCGAACACTTTCTGGAGGCTTTCGTTGTCCATGCCGCCGACTTTCTGGGATACGGGCGATGCTTTATCGCCCTGCTGGAAGATGACCGCTTCCAGATTCGTTATGGAGTTGAGAAAGGGGAAGTGCGGCGCGTAGACGTGCAAGTCCCCGAAGGCGTGGTGACGCGCGGTTTGCGGGCCAAGGAAGTTTTCTGGACCGACGATGCCAGCCGCGTCCCGGGAGTCAACCTGGACGCGATCACCAAATACCAGGTGCGCCAATTCCTGGGTGTGCCATTACTCACAGCGAACGGGCTGGTGCTGGGGATGTTCGGCGTGCTCGACCGACTGGACGGCACCGGTATTTCCCAGGAGGACATCCGCCGCGCCCGCGCCCTCGCGAACCAGGCGGCGGTGGCGCTTGAAGTAGCCAGGAATCTGTATCTCTCGGAACAGCATCGGCGCCACGCTGAGGCCCTGACCGAACTGGCGCGCGAAATCAACGGGGCATTGCGCCTGCCCGAATTTGCCCGCCGCTTCGTGCGCCGGGTGGCCGATTTGACTGGTTCCCGCGCCGCTTTGCTGGCGGTGCCGCATGAGGGACGCTTTCATGTGGTCGCCTTGCACTCTGAGCCGGCAATTTCTGCGCTGGTTTCCCGGGCGGAGGGAAGTGTTGCGCAGCCAGCCCATGCGCCGGAGCACACCGCGACTCCGGCCGAGGCCCCGCCGGGAAGCCACGTTCCGGCGAACGATCCGGCGCTCGATCGTGGGCTGGAGCGCTCTCTGGCCGGGGCTCTCGGCGAATTTGCCGCACACCACCGAGAAGGCGTCGTTTGCGGCAAGGCCGAGGAAGTTATGGGCGCCGACGCCGCCTCGGGACTGCACTGGGAAGATTGCACGCTGGTGCGCCTGCCCGGCGCGAATGGGGAACTGGCGGGAGTGCTTTGTCTTTCCGGGCGTTCCCCTGCCCTGGATCGCGACGATCGCGTCTTTCTGGAAACAATCGCGGGCCACGGCGCCATGGCGCTGGAGAACGCCCGCCTGTTTACGCGCATCGAGCAGGCCAACCGCCACTGGATGGCAATTTTCGATGCCATCAGCGATCTCATCGTGGTGCACGACCATGCGGACAAGGTCTTGCGCGTCAATCGTTCTCTGGCCGCGATGATCGGTGTGCCCCCGGCAGAGCTGGTCGGGGTGGACATGCGGTCGCTGCTGGCGCTGACCAGTGATGTGGCGCCCTACTCGTGTCCCTTCTGCCGCGCCATGTCCGACGATTCGGACGAATTCGTGCACCCGGTGTTTGATCGGACCTACCTGGTCTCTACTTCGCGAGTACAGGGCCCTTCCGACGAGGGCCTGCAGACGATTCACGTGCTGAAGGACATCTCCGACCGGCGCGAAGCGGAACGCCGCTACCGCGAACTGTTTGACAACATTCAGGAAGGCCTTTTCTTCAGCACGCCCGGTGGCCGCTTTGTGGAGGTGAATGACGCCCTGGTGCGCATGCTGGGCTATGACAACCGGGAAGAACTGCTGCAGGTGGACATTCCCACGCAGCTTTATTTCTCGCTCGAACAAAGAGAGAGTCACGCCCAGGCCATGGAACGGGATGGCCATCTGCATAACTTCGAGGCCACACTCCGTCGCAAGGATGGAACGCCCATCCACGTACTGATCAACGCCTTCGGCCTCTACGATAATGCGGGCCATCTGTTGCAGGTTCGCGGGTTGATGCTCGATGTGACCGGACTCCGCACCTACCAGTCAGAGTTGCATCGTGAACGTGATTTCTCGGGCAAGATTCTCAGCAATACGCAGAGCCTGATCCTGGTGGCCGACACTGCAGGTCTGGTCAGCTATGGCAACCGCCGCTGGTACGACGCCGGGTTCGAGCAGCGGGAACTGATCGGGCGTCCGTTGCGGGAACTGGCCGCGCCCGCATATCTCCGCTCACTCTCTGGCGCGGTGCAGCAGACGCTGGACGGCCAGCAGGTGGACAACCTGGAGTTGGAGATCATGCGCGGCAACGGCGTGGCCGGGAAGTTCTCGGCCAACCTGAGTCCCATGCGCGACGAGCAGGGAAATGTCACCAGCATCGTGGTGGTGCTTACCGACATTACCGATTCCGCCATCCTGCGCGACAAGCTGGTGCACGCCGAGAAAATGGCTGCGGTCGGGCAGTTGGTCTCCGGCGTGGCCCATGAAGTCAACAATCCCCTGACCGCCATTCTGGGATTTGCCGACCTGCTGATGGAGAATCCCGAATTGCCCGAAGGGGCGCGCAAGGATCTGCGCGTGATCCTGCAGGAAGCCCAGCGTACCAAGCAGATCGTGCAGAACCTGCTCAGTTTCGCCCGTCAGATGCCGCCGCAGCGTAATGCCGTGCAGCTCAATACGATCCTGCGCCGAACCGTACAATTGCGCGCCTATGACTTCACCAGCCATGGCGTGGTAGTGGTGGAGAACCTGGATGAAGAATTGCCCGAAGTGATGGGCGACGCGCACCAGTTGCAGCAGGTGTTCCTCAACATTCTCAACAACGCCTACGACGCGGTCCACGAAGTCGGCCGTCCCGCGCGCATTGAGATCATGAGCACCAAGTCCGGCGACGCCGTTGAGGTTTCGTTTCGCGACAACGGCAATGGAATTTCTTATCCCGACAAGATTTTTGACCCGTTCTTCACCACCAAAGAAGTCGGCAAGGGAACTGGCCTCGGCCTCAGCATCTGCTATGGCATCGTGAAGGAGCACGGGGGCGAAATTCTCTGTAACAACAATCTCGGCGAGCCGGGCGCGACTTTCATCGTCCGCCTGCCCGCAGCATCGCATGCCGCGTCTCTAAGCGTAGCCGCAGGAGTGATACAAAAATGAGCCTCCCCGCCATTAGACTGTCTCCTCTTCCCGTGCTGCTCATCGAGGATGAGCCCGCCGTCATGGCCTATGTTCGGGCCGCTCTCGAGCGCAGCGGATATCCCGTGGTCTGCTGCGAATCAGGCGTGGACGCCCTCCGCATGCTCGAGAACGGCTCCTTTCTGGGCGTCGTGTCAGACATGCGGACGCCCGGTGGCGTAGACGGAGGACAGGTGCACGCCTGGATCGCCCGCCACCGCCCGGAATTGGCTGAGCGGGTGGTCTTTATCACCGGCGACATTGCCAACGAAGAGACCGTCGCCACGCTGCGTGAGACCGGCGCCCCCTGCGTGGAGAAACCCTTTCGTGTGCAGCAATTTATCGATGTCGTGTCCAAAACTTTAGGGAAGGTGTAGTGAGTAGTGAATAGTCCATCGAGCAAGGAAGACCTGCGCATCCGGTTGCTGATCGTTGACGACGAGCAGTCGATCCGGAAACTCTGCGTCACCGTGGGCGAGGCCCTCGGTTTCGTCTGTCTGGAGGCTGAGAGCGGAGACTCCGCCCTGGCCCTGTTGGAAGAGCAGCCGGCTCACATGATCCTGACCGACCTGGTCATGCCGCACATGTCGGGCCTGGAGTTTCTGGAGAAGGTGAAGAAGCTCCTGCCCCGGACAGAAGTGGCCCTCATGACCGGACACGGCTCGATCGAAACCGCGGTGCAGGCCATGAAACTGGGCGCCTACGACTACATCACCAAGCCTTTTTCCCCGCTGGAAGAACTGCGGCTGTTCCTGCGGCGCATGGCGGAGAAAGTCCGCCTGGTCGAGGAGAACGAATTTCTGCGCCAGCGCATGGATTCAGAAACCGCGGTGCACGGCATCGTCGGTTCTTCCGCCCGCATCCAGGAAGTGCTGCGCATGGTCTCGCGCCTGAAAGATACGCGAACCCCGGTGCTCATCTACGGGGAAAGCGGGACGGGGAAAGAATTGGTAGCCCGCGCCATTCATTTCCGCGGCGCCTTCGCCGGCCGTCCGTTTGTCGCGGTGGACTGCGGATCACTGGTGCCCACGCTGATCGAGAGCGAGTTGTTCGGCTACGAAAAAGGGGCTTTCACCGGGGCGCTGAAGTCGAAGCAGGGACTGTTTCAGGCCGCCGACGGGGGCAGCATTTTTCTCGACGAAGTGGGCGAACTCCCTCTGGAGTTGCAGGCCAAGCTGCTGCGCGTTCTGCAGGAAAAAGAAGTGCGTCCGGTGGGCAGCAATCAGCGAGTCAAAGTGGATGTGCGGGTGATTGCCGCCACCAATCGCGATCTCGAGTCCGCGTACAAAACCGGAGCTTTCCGCAAGGATCTCTATTTCCGCCTGAACGTGGTGACCTTGCACGTGCCGGCGCTGCGCGAACGGCGCAGCGATACTCCCATGCTGGTGCACTGGTTCCTGGAGCGGTTTGCCCCCGGCTCGGAGATGCATGTTTCCAGCGCGGCTATGAAGGCCCTGATGCAGTACGACTGGCCGGGCAACGTGCGCGAGCTGGAAAACTGCATCGAGCGGGCGATCGCGCTGGGCAATGGACGGAGCATCGACCTCGGCGATCTTCCCCCCACCATCGCCGCAGACTCGGCCGCCGCAGCCGCATCCGCCCGCCCCGTGGCGGAAGAGCCGGCTGCCTTCGATCCTGATCTGGCCGGAGCCACGGCCGCGCCCGGATCGCCCCAACCTTCGCCGCCGACCACCGATCTCGAAGACATCGAACGCGCTACCATCCAGCGCGTCTTTGAGCAGGTGAAAGGCGACAAAGCCCTGGCCGGACGCATGCTCGGCATCAGCCGAGCTACCCTTTATCGCAAGTTGAAGCGCTACAACATCAGCATCGAGCCATCCGGGCAGGGATCGTCGAGCCACACGCTGCAGTGAGCGGAGCGCATGTGGCACAACTCGGGTGGCCGACCATTCACCTACTTACCGTTGTTTCGTGATCACAAATGGACGTGTACTAGACTTGGTGGAACCGTCAGTTGTCGCTCGCACTTCGTCGACCACCTCTCGGACTGCTATGACGATGGAGTCCGGCGATTCTGCCATGTCGTGGTGCGCGTCCACGATCACTTGCCGCCCACGTGTTGACAAGCGCACCAGGCTTGCCTGCAATTGATGAACCTGAACCTCGTGGTATTCCGCCGCTTCCTTTTCGAAACCGTCCGGAGCCCAATACCTTCCTGCTGTCAGTACGACGAGCGGGCGATCACCTAAGCTACCTGCGTTCCTTGCAGCGTTGTCGATATCGGGATTTCCGCTGCCCTCTCTTGGAACGATTCTGCCCTCGTCGGTTGCTGCGCAAGCCTGCTCAGCATCGGTCCTAAAAGCCTTCGGCTGTGCTTCGAGCTCAGCCAGTACGCTGGCTTGCTCGGGGGTGAAATCGGGCGGAGGAGGGCGCCGCTCTTGGCTCGCCTCGAATCGAATTATGCCAAGTCGCGCCATTGCGGGTAGCGCCATGCAAATCAGGTGTCTCGTGCTGCCCGACATGCGATTTATGGGTGCTAACGCGAAGTCCGGCTCGTGCATGTCCGGGGTCGCTGAGTCGATCAAGACCAGACCGGCCACGTCCGAGGGGTAGCGCGCTGTGTAGATGCGGACGTATTGCCCTCCCGCCGAACCGCCAGCCATCACGTAGGGTGGCAAAACCCCTGCGCGCTGTAGAGCCTCGTGCAGATCGCTGACAACACTGGCACTCGTTCGCGGAGACGAGGGCGGATCGCTCCACCCTACACCCGCGCGGTCGTACCAGCAGCTGCGAGTGAACACCGCCATTTTGGATTGCAGCAATAGCCACTCATAACCGGGCGAGTTGCCTCCGGGTTCAAGAATCACGGTCGGAGTACCCTGCCCCGAGCAGTAGAGGTTCAGAGTGCGTCCACCAATGTCAACCACCTGTCCAACGCGTGGAGGCACTTGACTGGCATCCCTGGCTCTCCCGACCTGTTCATAGGTAAAGCCCCCAAGAAGGGCCAGCACCATCAGGCTCAGAAGTACGCACGAGATTCCTCGAACCCACTTTCTCATGTGCCCGACCTCCTCGAAGAAATGACCGGATCACAATTCGGCGCAGTTACGGGCGCATAGGCCAGTTGAATAAGAAGCTTCCGAATCCGACAAGGACCGGCACCGCTCCGGCGAGACCCCCGAGTACCCACTTCCACATTCCCGACCGTATGAGCCACTGTCGCAGCAGAGAGATGGCGGCGTCATAGAAGAGCGGCGGCGCGCCTGATGCGTCGCTGGACTCGTCGAATATCCAAAGAAGTTCTGGCTCGAACCGCAGGCGAAAGGCGGGTGGATGCAGACAAATGAGCCAACGATACAGGGTGCGGGTCATCATGCCCCCTCCGGACGGATTGTGAGATGTAGTCTTGCTTCGCGGACCAGGCCTTCGAGTCTCGCGATCTCCGTGGCCAGGAGTCCGCGGCCAAAGCGTGACAGGCGATAATAGCGGCGCCTTGGATCATCGCCGAGAGAACGTGGGGAGCGCTCTTCCACGATGCCTTGATCGAGCAGTCTCTGCAGATTGTCATACAACGTGCCGGGGCCCAGTTTGTACCGACCCTCCGACTGGCGGGCCACTTCCCGCATAATCCCGTAGCCGTGACGATCTTCACCCGCGAGGGCGAGCAAGATGTGCAGCGCGGGAGGGGAAAGAGGCAGGAATTGATCAAAACCATCTTTCATAGACGGATTCCGTTATATCGGTATCCGACTACTAGAGTCAAGTCCTATCTTTCCGAGCACGAGGTCGGCGGGGAGAAATTCGCTACAGATACAGACGAGTAGCCGGTAGTAGGACAGGGTCTCAACCCGAGTACCCTTTTTTGCCGAATTACGGGCACGCGGAAGTTGAAATCCCGATCGAAAGCGCCGCGTCACGCCTCTGAGGTGCCGGCTCGCTGATCTGAGACTCGCGTCTCACCCTGAGACGCCGATCGCGCCGGAAGCTCAACCAGTTTCCTCAAAGCGGGCGCTAACCCGCTGAAAATGCGCTCACCTCAGTGCTAGTCCTTCCGTTCCAGAATTTGGCTGCCGCGTTGCTCCGTTCTCGCTGAACCGCGGATTCCGGCTCCCCAAAGCTCTTCCTAACCGGGAAGAGGGGGAGCCCGACTCGCATTTGCAACGGGCAGAGTCCGGGGAAGGGATCTTCATCGCTTGGCGCAACCGGCCGCAGCAACCGCACGCAGCTCACAGAACGCCAGCCTGGTGGCGGGACTGGCGGGTTTCTTTCCGGAAGCTACGCCGGTGCGCATCCCGGTGCAGCTGGCGCGAACGGTTGAAGCCGGCGACCCTGCCGCCCCCACTTTTAGCGAAAGCACCGTCATCGAATTCGGCACGCCCCACGAAGTCCTGTTTGCCAGCAACACACCGTTGGAGTTCGCCGACGTGGTACGCCTGCGCACTTCCGACGGTTCGCTCGATATCGAAGCTTCGGTCGTAGCCGTGCAGTACCACCCCGGCCGGACCGTAGTTGCGGCGCGGTTTCTGAAGGATGTGCCCAACTGGATCGTAAAATCATGACTGAGTCAACCGCAGCCCAAGATCTCGCAGCCCAGTGGAGTGTCGCCCGCCGGCTGTATCCCATCTACTCCGAACTCGCGCGCGAGTTCGTCATTGATATCAAGCCCTGCGCCGACCTCGAAGCGGGCGTCGAGACCCCGGGAAAAGAGGCTGTCGAACAAGCCAACCTTTGGATCGAAGAGATGGACCAGCGCGTCCAGGTCCACCAATTGCGCCAATTCCTGCAAACCAGTTCCCTGGTCAATCAGGAAGAATTACTGGAACTGGTCCAGCATTTCCTGGCCAAAAAGGTCAAGACTGATGCCATCCGCGACAAGATTGATTTTCTGCTGGTGCAGTATTTCAGCCAACTAGCGCCCTCCGGCCTGGTGGACGGCGAAGTCGATCTGGCCTATGTAGCGGACGAACTGGAGCCGGTTCTCGGGAAAGTCGAACTAAAACCTCCGGTCTGGCTGAACGCGCTCGACCGGGTACTGGAGGCCGCCCGCCGTTGCCGCTCTCTGGATGAACTTCTTCATGGCGGAGTGCTCGAACAGGGACGCAAAGCCAAGAGTCTGGCGGGCGATCTGTTCTATCTTCCGGTTGCCCTGGTGGCCTTTACCCGCTTCGGATATCTCATGCGGCGGGTCTTTTTCCGGCTCATGCTGGGCGACCTCAACACTATTCTCGACGGCCTGAGCGAACTGGAAGAGAAGGGAATCCGCACCATTGATTGCCGCCGGGCCCAGTTCTCCGCCGAGGAACCCATTCTCCGCCTGCGCATGATCTGCCAGTCCTGGAAGGTGATGTTCCAGGCCGAGTACTCTTCGGGACAACCGTTGCGCATGCTGGTGGATCTGCGGGCCTCGGTGGACTACGCTCTTGGCCGCGGAAAGACCGAAGGGGAGACCAAACCAGAAGCCCAGGCCAAGGCTGCGTCCGCCGCGAAACCCGCGGCTAAACCGGTCGTGAGACCGGCGGCAGCGGCCAAGCCAGCACCTGCGGCGGTGAAAGCGGCTGCCACCGCAGCGAGCGCTAAGGCCTCCGTCGTATCCAAACCCATAGCCAAGCCTGCGGTCGCTCCGGCCGCCTTCAAACCCAAGGCCAAGCCGGCCGTTGCCAGTGAGGATGTCCCCGAATTCGAGATTTCGGGCAGCCAGGACTGGGACGCGGACTCCGCCACACAGCCCGGAAAGAAGAGCTGAGAAAAAGGACAGTTTGCCCGTGCAAGCTCCGACTGTACTGATCATCTCCGACGAGGCCGATTTCTCCCGGCGCATTACGGCCCGCTGGCAGATGGAACGCACTGTGCCCACCTTCACCCTGCTGAGCGGGGAATTGTGGCCGCGGTTTGCCGTGGACGTATTCGACGTGGCGATCGTGGGCGAACTGCGGCGCGACATGCTGTCGGTTGTTCTCGAGCCCTTGCATTCGGCGGGCCAGCCAGTCTTTTGTGTCTGCCAGAACGCCGCCACGGCGCAGCTGATACGCGAGCGCTGGCCGCGCATTTCCATCCTGCGCCCGAGCGAGCACTGGCTGGAAACCCTGGTCCTGGCCGCGAGCGAAGCCGTGCACCGTTCCCGGGCCGAGAGCCGGGCGCGAGCGGCCGAATTCTCCTGCGCGGCTCTGCAGCGCCAGGCCACGCTGGGCCGCTACATGCTGGAAATGCGTCACAGCCTTAACAATGCGCTTACCTCGGTGCTGGGGAACTCGGACCTGCTGCTGCTGGAACCCGGCAGCCTCTCCGCGCAGACCCGCGCCCAGATCGAAACCATTCGCAACATGACGCTCCGCATCCACGAAATCATGCAGCGCTTTTCATCGCTGGAAAAGGAAATGAACGTGGTGGCGCAGCAGGCAGAAAGGGATTCAGGCAAGTCGTACGCGGCCACAACCGCCGGCGATTAGACAACACACGAGTAGTAACTGACTGACTACTGATCCTCCCCTGGTAGAGTGCTGATTTTGTATGGTTTGGCACGCGTGTTTGCGCCCTTCGGGGAAGGATTCATGCATAAACTGATGGCGGGAGTCACCATCCTCGAGCACGAACTCTCTGAGCTGCGCCTTTTGGTCGAGAGGCAGGCGGGGATTCTGCTCGACTGCCCGAACAGCGCCTTGGCCGCGCATGTGGCTGAGTATCTGGAGAGCCACGAGCTGGATTCTCCCACCACGCTGCTGGAGCGGCTCAGCGCCGCGGATCAGGATCCTTCCCTGCTGCCGGCCTTTCTGGATGGAGTGCTCAACGTCAAGACCGGTTTTTTCCGCCATCCGGGAGCGATGAACGCGCTGGCCAAGGTCGTCGTCCCGCAACTCTACACGCGCAAATCCGAAGACGGCCCCTGCGCGCTGCGCATCTGGAGCGCAGGCTGTTGCACGGGAGAAGAGGCCTACTCGATCGCCATGGCCCTGTGCGACCTGTTGCCCAATGGAAACGGAAATGGAAATGCCAACGGCAACGCCAACGGCGGCAGTGCTTCCGGGAGCGGGAATGGAGCGAAGGAAAAGAGTGCGGCCAGCCGCAACGGCAGCCCGGCTGAGAATTCCGCTCCGGCGCCCGAGGGCAACGGTACGAAAGATTGGTCGGTTCACATTGTAGGCAGCGACTTGCTGCGTTCCGCCATTGAGGTTGCCGAGCGCGGACTCTACCCGCAGTCCGCACTGGCGGGCCTGCCGCCGGCGACCATCCGCGCCTGCTTCACCAAGATCGGCAACGTCGGCGGCGGACAGAACGGATTGAAAGACGGGAACTTCAGAGACGGTAACTTAAATGACGGGAACTCGAACAGCGCGGCCAGCGGATCGGCCGCTGCGTCAAACAACGGGTCCAACGGCAGCGCCCACCTGCTGGTGAAGCCGCGCCTGCGCAGCCTGATCACCTTCAACACCATGAACCTGATCAAGCCGGTCTACATCGGGCGCTTCGACTGCATTTTTTGCATGGATGTGCTCCCCCATCTCTCTCGCGCGCAACGCACCGCGCTACTGGAGCGCCTGCACCTCTACCTCGAACCCGGCGGATACCTCTTTCTAAGCCAGACCGAAAAGCTGTCCTCCTCGAACCTGAACTTCCGCTCCGAGACCTTCGACGGATACACCTTCCACCGCAAACCGCTGGCGGCCAGCGCGGCCTACGGACGATAATTGTCTAAATTGTCCAGTTTGTCTATAATAGACAAATGAAGACCGTCTCAGCCACCGATGCTAAGCAACGCCTCGCCGCACTCCTAGATGCCGCTCAACGTGAGCCGGTGCTTATCCGTCGTCAGAACCGCGACGTGGCGGTGATCATGTCGGCGGAAGAGTACGAGCGCATTCGCAAGACGAACATCGCCGAACTCAAGCGCACGATGGACCGCATCGGCGCGCAGGCGGCAGCGAACGGGATGACCGAGGAGATTCTTGCTGACATTCTAAAGGACTGATGCGCTCGGTCGTCGACACCAACGTGTTGGTCAGCGCCATTGTGTTCCCACTTTCCGTTCCGCGTCAGGCCGTGGACAAAGCGCTGAGCGACGGCGTCCTGCTATTTTCCGAATTCACTATGGATGAGCTGAAGGAAGTTTTATTCCGTTCGAAGTTTGATCGTTATGTCAGCCGGGAGGAGCGCGCACTCTTCTTGGCGCAGATTGGCGTCGCCGCCGAATTCGCCTCAATCATTCAGCTCGTGCGCGAGTGCCGCGATCCAAACGACGACAAGTTCCTGGAAGTCGCGCTGAACGGCCAGGCGGACGTGATCATTACGGGCGATGAGGATTTGCTGGCGATGCATCCGTGGCGGGAGATTCAGATTGTAGTGCCCGTGAACTACTTGGAGGTGGTGATTGAGTGAGAGGAGCCCCTTTGTCGTACGCTCCTTTTGGAGTCCCCTTGGGCCGACCAGATTCCAGGCGTACCCGCTTGCAGCTAACCACCGATGGCTATCGACCACGTGAGGAAACGTGTCCTTATTGGCTAGCTTTGTCATGGGACTACGCCTCCTACGCGAACAAAAACTCCTTAGTCCTTAACTCCTTGATCATATCCCTTAACTTCGCTGCCTTTTCGAACTCGAACTTCTTGGCCGCTTCGCGCATGTCGCTTTCCAGTTTCGCAATGTAGGCATCCACTTCCTCCTGCGACTTGAACTCCGGCATGCCGTCCGCTTCGCCGCCGGTCAGGTCGGTGTAGTCGGCGGCCACGATCCCGGCCAGCGTCATGTCCAGAGGACGCACAATCGATTCCGGAGTGATTCCGTTTTCCTCGTTGTATGCGGTCTGAATGGCGCGCCGCCGCAGGGTTTCGTCCATCGCGCGCTTCATGGAATCGGTCTGGCGATCGGCATAAAGAATGGCGCGTCCGTTCAGATGCCGCGCACATCGGCCGATGGTCTGGATCAGCGATCCAGACGACCGCAGGAAGCCCTCTTTGTCAGCGTCCAGAATCGCCACCAGCGACACTTCCGGCAAGTCCAGTCCCTCGCGCAGTAGATTGATGCCGATCAATACGTCAAACTCGCCCTTGCGCAGATCGCGCAGAATCTTCACCCGTTCCAGGGTTTCGATTTCCGAATGCATGTAGCGGCACTTCACGCCGACCTCGGCGTAATACTCGGCCAGATCTTCCGCCATGCGTTTGGTCAGGGTCGTGACCAGCACGCGTTCGCCGAGATCCACACGGGCACGAATCTCGTGCAGCAGATCGTCAATCTGCCCCTTTACCGGACGGACTTCGACTTCAGGATCAATCAAGCCGGTGGGCCGGATAATCTGCTCCACGACCACGCCCGCCGACTTGGTCAGCTCGTACGGCCCCGGCGTCGCCGAAACATAAACGATCTGGTTGGTGCGGTGCTCGAACTCTTCAAACGTCAGCGGGCGGTTGTCCAGCGCCGACGGCATGCGAAAGCCATACTCGACCAGCACTTCTTTGCGCGAACGGTCACCCTGATACATGCCGCGCAACTGCGGCACCGTCTGATGCGACTCGTCGATGAACATCAGGAAGTCGCGCGGGAAATAGTCCAGCAGCGTGGGCGGAGGCTCACCCGGCAGCCGTCCCGTAAAATGGCGCGAATAATTTTCGATGCCATGGCAATAGCCCATAGCTTTAATCATTTCCAGATCGAACATGGTCCGCTGATGAATGCGCTGCGCCTCAACCACGCGCCCCTGCTTTTCCAGTTCCGGTTCCCACCACGCCAGCTCTTTTTTGATTGAGTCCACCGCCGACGCGCGCGTCTCATCCTTCATGACATAGTGCGTCTTCGGATAAATCGGCAGCCGCATGTATTTCTGCTTGACCGTGCCAAACAGCGGGTCGATCTGCGAAAGGGCCTCGATCTGATCTCCCCACAATTCGATGCGGTACGCCATGTCGTCATAGGTGGGGAAGACCTCGATCACATCGCCGCGCACGCGGAAGGTGCCGCGCCGGAAGTCGGTGTTGGTGCGGTCGTAGAGAATATCCACCAGCTTGCGGGTGATGTCCTCACGCTTGACCTTCTGTCCTTTTTCCAGGAACAGCATCATGCCGTAATACGCCTCCGGCGAACCCAGGCCGTAAATGCAACTCACCGACGCGACGATCAGCGCATCCCGCCGCTCGAATAACGACCGCGTCGCCGAAAGCCTGAGCTTGTCGAGTTCGTCGTTGATGGTCGCTTCTTTCTCGATGTAGAGATCGGCGGCCGGAACGTAGGCCTCGGGCTGGTAGTAGTCGTAATAGGAAACGAAATACTCAACCGCATTCTGCGGGAAGAAATTCTTAAACTCGTGATAGAGTTGCGCCGCCAGGGTCTTGTTATGCGCCATGACCAGCGTTGGACGGTTCAACGCCTCAATCACCTTGGCCATGGTGAAGGTCTTGCCCGATCCGGTGACGCCGAGCAAAACCTGGTGCTGCTCGCGGTCGAACAGGCCATGCGTGAGCGCCTGAATCGCGGACGCCTGATCCCCCTGCGGCTTGTAGCTTGAAACGAGTTTGAAGTCCATAGAAAAGCAGCCCTCAGCCGTCAGCCTTCAGCAACAACGTCCGCCTCAATTTCTCGGTTGTCATTCCGAGCGAAGCGAGGAATCTGCTGTTGCCCGTGTGGGGCCGGGTCTTCGACCCGGCAAGCCGAGCAACGCTCGGCCCGGTTTCGTCCGCCGCCTCCACAGAAGCAAATTTTGCCGACAGAGAATCTTCCTATTATAAAACGCCGGCCGGCCGCTTTAGTGACGCGGAAGCTGGCAGGTTCTAGAATCCCGCCGGCCTTTCCCCCGCTACTCCCAGCGCGCTTTCCAGCGCCATCCCGGCGGAGCCCAGCGTTCCCTCATCGAACAGGCGTCCGATCAGAGTCACCCCATGCGGCACGCGCCGCGGTGGGTGGAAGGTCGGCAGAGGATGGTCTGGGTCCGGCGCCCAGTCGCTGCGCGCTTTTTGTACCTCGACAAATCCCGCGCGCAGCGTCAGCGACGGATGGCCGGTGAAATTCGTGATGACCAGCATTTCATCGCGCAGAGACGGCACCAGCAGCAAATCGACCCCGGAAAACACGCGCGCCATCTCCTGCGCCACTTTGCGGCGCAGCCGGTCGGCCTGCACAAAATCCACCGCCGAGAGGAATCGCGATTGGCGAAACAGATTGGGCCAGGCGTCAGGCACCTGGGCTTTGAGCTGGCTGAGACCACCGCTCAACGTCAGTTCCTCAAATGCCGCCGCCGCTTCGGCAAACAAAATCAGATTCAGCGAATCGTAGGGCCAGTCGGGAAGGGAAACCTCGATCAGATCGAAACCCACTTTCTTCGCGGTTTCGAGCGCATTGCGATCTACCTCAGTTGCCGGACGCTGGTTCATCCACGCGGGGAAGTAGCCCAGGCGCAAGCCCTTCACGCTGGCGGCGGCGTCGAAATCGAGATGGCTTGGCACGCTCGCAGTGTCGGTCCCGTCAGGCCCGGAAATGGCTTGCAACACGAGCAACGCATCTTCCACCGTGCGCGTCATCGGGCCCAGCTTGTCGAGCGACCAGCACAAAGTCATCGCGCCGGTGCGCGGCACTCTGCCGTAGGTGGGCCTCAGGCCGGTAACACCGCAGCGCATCGCAGGACTCACAATGCTGCCGCCAGTCTCGCTGCCGATGGAGAACCCCACGAGGCCCGCTGCCGTAGCCGCGCCCGGCCCTGCGCTCGATCCCGACGCTCCTTCTTCCAGCAGCCACGGATTCATGGTCTGCCCGCCAAACCAGATGTCATTCAGCGCCAGAGCACCCAGGCTCAGTTTCGCCACCAGTACCGCGCCCGCGGCGTCGAGCCGCTTGACAACTTCAGCATCTTCCGCTGGGATGCGGTCCCGGTAAGGCTCCGCGCCATAGGTTGTCGGAATCCCAGCCGTGTCCAGCAGATCTTTCGCGCCCCACGGAATGCCGTGCAGCGGCCCGCGGTATTTGCCTTGGGCGATTTCTGCGTCGGCTTGTTTCGCCCGCCGCAACGCGAAATCGTGCGTGATGGTGATGGCGCAGCGTAACCGGGGATTGAACTTGTCCAGCCGGTCGAGATAAATGCGAGTCAGACGCTCCGAGCTAAGCTGGCGCGTTTCAATCCAGCGAGAAAGCTGCGTCACGGGCGCAAATGCGATGTCGTCATCTTCTACGGGCAGGGAAGTCGCGCGTGCGCCGCTGTGCACAAACCGGTCGCGTGGCGTGACGGTCTTCAGGCCAGGCAGCATGGGATCCCATCGTGTGGCCGGGGCCAAGGTAGGTTCGAGCGCCAGTTTTCGCGGTCCGGTTCTCCGCTCATAGACCGACGCAAGCGTTCTACGCCAGCTCGAAGCCGCCATGGCGCGTTCCGAGTCGCTCAGAGGAAACTGCATTAATTTCTCTGCCTCCACGAAGGTCGAGGCCGAGACTTCCGGTCCCACCGGCGGCCCGGCGCCGAACGCGGGCGGCGCGCCCGGAGGCAAATTTGACGGATTCTGGGCCTGGAGCCGGTAGGCAGCAGCGGCGGCCAACGCTCCCAACGATGTGATCGTCAAGAACTCTCGACGCGATTTAGACATGATTCTCCCCAGGTGAGGATGTTCAAGAAATCCGATTGCCTATTCGACCGCTGGCCGCAACTCCACTTTCTTCGTGGTGATGGTCAGCCGCGTGGCCGGCAACTTCGGCGGCGGCCAGTCTTCGGTGTAGGCCTCAACGGTGATCGCCCCCGAAGCGCGGTTCGCCTGCACGATCACTTGCGCCAGGCCGTTGAACAGGCTGCGGCGCGGATCTTTATCGGACTCCTGACAATTCGGGTCGCCATTACCCACGCCGATCAGCGCGCCTTCGCCGGTGATCTTGAAGGCAATCATGTTGTCGGCAGTCGGAACCGGCCGGCCCTCTTTGTCGAGCACCTCGACGCGCACGACGGCCACATCCTCGCTGTCGGCGTTAATTTCCATGCGGTCTGCGGTCAGGCGGATCGATGCCGGCTGACCCGTAGTCTCGCGCTTTTCGGTGAGCACGACCTTGCCGTCTTTTGTGCCGCGCGCTTCCAGCACCCCCGGCTCGTATTTCACTTTCCATTCCAGATGCGTGAGCGGCTGGACGTTTTTCGAGCCTTGGCTCTTACCGTTAAGGAAAAGTTCCACCGAGTCGAGGTTCGAATGCACCCATACCGAGATCGGTTCGCCTTCGCG
>Ga0187818_10000189_pt1 | contig 19668 bp, 15 predicted proteins | sample NC_wetland_sal_i_14_FD_130581 | JGI IMG/M metagenome (GOLD analysis project Ga0187818, IMG submission 130581) | Wetland sediment microbial communities from Neuse River Estuary, North Carolina, USA - SO4_3 | ecosystem: Environmental > Aquatic > Freshwater > Wetlands > Sediment | place: USA... | reverse complement strand
CGGCCGCTGGCCCTTTCGATGTGAAACGAGAGAGACACTGCTTGGGATTGTAGCAACGGGGAGCCGTCAGCAGTCGGACGTCAGCACTCAGCGCTCTAAGTCATGCTATGTCGACTTCATTTTCTCGACGAACCTGCCGATGCTGACGACTGCGCGGCCCACCGTGCCTCGTCCGATTTCCTGCGCATCGTCGCGTGCCGTGACCCGCAGGGTGTAGAAGCGTCCGTTGAAAGATTCGAGCACGGCCTCGGCTTTGACGCGGGTTCCGACGCGGCTGGCGGCGCGATGCTCGACGTTGATGGATGTCCCCACCGTTATCTCATCGCCCTCGCAGTAGGGCTGGAGGGCGTGAAAAGCGGCCGTCTCCATCAGCCGGATCATGTCGGGCGTCGAGTACACCGGCGGCAATTCCGGATGGTGCGAGGTCAGCGTGTGCTTGAACTCGACCGTCTCCTCGGCTTCACCGCGCGCCCCAATGGGAATATTTCTGGCCAAAATCGTTCCCTCCACAAAAAGAAATGAGCCAATGATTCTACCGAATCATTGGCCCGAATCTTGTCACACGCGTCGCGACTACGCCACCACCGCCGCCCGCCGCGCTTCAATCCCGTCCAGCGCCTGCCACAGCACGCGCGCGGCCTTCTCGGCGGCATCCAGAGCCGCAGGCACCGCCGCGGGGTTGGCCGCGATGCGTTTTTCCAGTTGCCGGCGCCACACGTTGGAGTGATACAAATCGGCGGTTGCGTGCAGCGCAAAGTAGCCGCAAGTCTTATCGTCGGCGCCGTACATCTCGCGCAGGCCCCGTCCTTTTTCCAAGGCGATGCGCGGCACCTGCGATTCGTAGACATAGAAAGCGGCCAGAGCTTCCTCGGGCGCGCCTTCACTGGCCACGTGATGGAAATGCCGGACCAGCTGCCGAATCTCCGGCGTGGGGTTGTGCCACTCCAGGTTGCGGCTTGAGCCCATGCCCTCCGCAAAGTCCAGCCAAAGATCGGAGTGCGGCACCGAACCCACTCCCGGCGAGCCTTCCACGCCCTTTTCGTCGCACATGTTGGCCAGCACGGCGCGGCGCAGTTCCCCTTCCTCCAGGCGCAGCCCGAAGGCCGCGAGGTAGGAGGGAAAAGCTTCCACGTGACAGTAGTAGTCCTGGGCGTATGCGCGCAGGTCGTCGAGGGTCAATTCTCCCGCCGCCCATGCCTTGTAGAAAGGATGGCAGAGCAGGTCGTAGGGTGCGATCCGGGCTTCCAGTTGCGCAAAAAACTCAGCTGTGCTCATGACTTCCCCCCTGGGGCTCCCCGTATGACTTCCTAACTATACGGGCCGACCGGGGGGTCAGCAAGTGATGGAGATCACCAATGCCGCCAAGTTGCTAGAATGAAAGAGGAAAGAGTGCAGCGAGTCTGGGGCAAGCGGTTCGCCGGGATGCAGTTCACCGAACAATTCGACGTGGTCGTCGTCGGCGCCGGCCATGCCGGTTGCGAGGCCGCGATGGCGCCCGCGCGCAAGGGGTTGAAGACCGCGCTCTACACGCTCAACGTCGACCTTATTGCCCAGATGTCGTGCAACCCGGCCGTGGGCGGCATCGCCAAGGGACATCTGGTGCGTGAAGTCGATGCGCTGGGCGGAATCATGGGAGAAATCACCGACGCGGTCGGGATCCAGTTCCGCCTGTTGAACACTTCGCGCGGACCTGCAGTATGGTCTCCGCGCGCGCAATGCGACAAGCAGGCCTATCGCCTGAAGATGCGCGAGGTGCTCGAATCGCAGCCGAACCTGAAGATCAAGCAGGCGGAAGTGGCGGATCTGATTGTGGAAGACAGCCGTCAGCCCTCAGCCCTCAGCCCTCAGCCAGACCGGGAAGGGCACGACTTCAGTCGTGCCGATAAAGCCTCGATTGAAGACGCGAATTCAGCCGCTGAGGGATTTCGGGGGGCGCGTCGGCGCGTTCTTGGTGTCAAACTCCGCGACGGCCGCACCGTCGGCGCGCAAGCGGTCATCATTACGACCGGAACCTTCCTCAACGGGCTCATCCACTGCGGCGAGCAGCAGTATCCTGCGGGACGCTCGGGCGAACCACCCGCGGTCCTGCTGGGCGAAGCGCTGAAGAAGTTGGGTCTGCGCGGCTGTCGCCTGAAGACGGGCACTCCGCCGCGTCTCGACGGACGCACCATCGACTGGTCGCGCTTTCCGGCGCAGCCCGGTGATGCCGACCCCACGCCGTTCAGCTTCCGTACCCGTCGCGTCGCCCATCACGATTCGCAGGTGCCGTGCTACATCGCCTGGACCACGGAGGAAACGCACCGCGTCATCCGCGAAAACGTGCACCGCTCGCCGATGTACAGCGGCCAGATCCAGTCCATCGGTCCGCGCTATTGCCCCTCGATCGAAGACAAGATCGTGAAGTTTCCCGACAAAACAACTCACCAGCTCTTTCTCGAGCCGGAGGGACTGAACACGCACGAGATTTATGTCAACGGCATGAGCACGTCGCTGCCGGTGGAGGTGCAACTCGCGATTCTGAAGTCGATCCCCGGCCTTGAAAATGCGGAAATGATGCGGCCCGGCTACGCCATCGAGTACGACTCCATTGATCCCACCGAACTCGGACGCACCCTCGAAACCCGCAAGATCGCCGGCCTGTTTCTCGCCGGCCAGATTAACGGTACGTCGGGATATGAAGAAGCGGCGTGCCAGGGGATCATGGCCGGCATCAACGCAGCGTTGCAGGTGAAGCAGGAGCCGCCGCTGGTCCTCGACCGCACCGAAGCCTACACCGCGATCCTGATTGACGACCTGATCTCGAAGGGCACCAACGAGCCGTATCGCATGTTTACATCGCGCGCTGAATTCCGCCTGCATCTGCGCATTGACAACGCCGACCGGCGCCTCACTCCCCACGGCCGCCGCGTGGGCCTGATCTCGGATGAAGTCTGGCGAGATTTTCAGGCAAAGCAAGAACGGCTATCGAAAATGAAGAAGCTGCTGGAGAGCACTCGGACCACGGATGCGATGGCGGAAAGGCTAAAACATTGTCATTCCGAGGAGCGAAGCGACGAGGAACCTGCTGCCGCCGGCGGTGCAACGAGCGCCATCGAGTGGGAATCCGCAACGGGCCAAACGCTCGCGCAACTTCTGAAGCGCCCTGAAGTCACGGTGGAACACCTCGTGCCAGCTTTGAGAGAACTTGCGCCGGAGTTCTTCGCAAGAAATCCCTCCGCGTCCTCAGCGCCTGCCCTGAGCGGAGCCGAAGGGTCCTCTGCGGTTTTCATTTCTTCTGAGATTCGCAACGAACTCAAGTCCGTCGAGACGGAGATCAAATACGAAGGCTACCTGCTGCAGCAGCAGCGTGCCATGGAGCGCCTGAAGAAGGCCGAGCAGCACGCGATTCCCGACTGGTTCGACTACCGGTCGGTCAGCGGGCTCTCGCGCGAGATGCAGGAAAAACTTACCAAGATTCAGCCTCGCACTCTGGGCCAGGCCTCGCGCATTCCCGGCGTGACCCCGGCGGCGGTTTCACTGGTGAACGTCTACATCGAAATCCAGGCGCGGCGCCGCGAACAAGCCACAGCGCTCTAGAATTTCCGCGCTCGGCACGGCTTCTGCGGTCTCAGGTCTTAGGCTCTTGCGCCATCAGTCGCTTGTTGATGGCGTAATGGCCGGTGCCCAGCACCCCAAGACCTACACCTAACACCCAAGACCCGCGATCACTCAGACCAGAGATCCCGGACACACACCCTCCCACCCGCTACAATGTCCTCAGCATGATTGCCCATTTGCGCGGAAAGCTGCTGGCCAAGCATCCCAACCAGGCGATCGTCGAAACGACCGGCGTCGGTTATGACGTGACCATCAGCGTGCCCACGTTTTCCGATCTGCCTGCGGTGGGCGCGGAAGTCACGCTGCACATTCACACGCATGTCCGGGAAGACGTGATCGCGCTTTACGGATTCCTCCGCCCCTCGGAGAAGTTGCTGTTTGAGAAACTGATTACGGTGAGCGGGATCGGACCGACCCTGGCCATCAAGATTCTCAGCGGCATGGCCGCCAATGAAATGGTCAGCGCCATTCGCGGCAATGACGTGGCGCGGCTCACGCGCATTCCCGGCATCGGCAAGAAAACGGCCGAGCGCATGGTGCTTGAGTTGCGCGACAAGCTGCCGGAAGTTGGGCCACCCGCGGCTCCCGCCGTTCCCGCCATGGGCGCGACTGAAGAAGACGTGCTTTCAGCACTGGTCAATCTGGGATACCAGCGCACCGCTGCCGAAAAGGCGCTTAGCGCGGTTGTGAAAAACGGAGACGCAGCGTCCTTCGACCAGATGTTCCGGGCAGTCCTGAGCCGGCTCTCCAAATAGCCCGATTTCCCCGTAGACAAGACATCCGGCTCGCGATTTAATCTTGCACCATGCAAACACTCGGCCTCTCTGATTCCACCCCTCGAACCGAGAGCCGCCTCAAGAGCCTTTTCTGGCCCTCAATCCAGAGCGGCGCTGACGTTGACTATCTCGCGGTGCAGGGATTTTGGGTGTGCACGATTGTGGGCGTCATGTCGCTTGTCTTCTTAGCGCTCGCCCACCAACCCTTCACTGGAATTCTTGTCTTTCTCTTGTTTCATCTCGGCGGCGTTGGAGTTCGCGAGCATAATCCCTTTGCTGCGGCGGTCGTACTTCTCTATTACGTGATCGACTTCCTGGCAGCGTTTGTCTTCATGCTCTTTAATTCGCCCGGCATTGGAGTGGTCAGGGTCATCATCATCGCGCTGCTGCTGTCGAATCTTCGTGCCACCTGGATCGCAGGCAACTGGAGGCCCGACTCTGAAGAAGCTGCTTTGCCGCCGCGAATGGGGGAAACGTTCTTTGACAAGCTCGTCGACAAGTGGCCCGCATTTGTTTGGCCGAAAGTTAAGTGGCTCTACTACATCTTCTCTTTTGCATGCCTAGCGCTGATCGTAGCCGGGCTGATCCTAAGAATTCTTCGCTCCGGTCATTTCTAGTTGACCAGGCTACCTACTTCCCAATGCAAAACGTGCTGAAGATCAGATTCAGAATGTCGTCGGTCGTGGTTGCTCCGGTGATGGCGTCGAGCGGGCCCAGCGCGTTGTAGAGATCAAGCAGCAGCATTTCGTGCGGAACTTTCCCCGCCACGGCATTCTTCGCCGCGTCCAGCGCCGACAGGGAATCCTTGATCAGCCCGTGATGGCGAACGTTGGTTAAAAAGCCTGCCTCGGCTTGCGCGCCAGCCTCTCCGCCAATGTGCTGCAAGATCTCCGCGCGCAGTCGGGCAATGCCCTCGCCGGTTACCGCCGATGTGCGGATTTGAGGAGTGTAGTTCAGGCGTCCCTCCGGGACGCGGGCGTCGTCACCGGCGGTCCCAGCGCTGAATAGCTGGGCTATCTTCGGTAGCCCCTCCGGGGCTGGCGACAGATCTGACTTGTTCCCCACGATGATCGCCGCGCGCTCCATCGCCTGGCGCGCCAGTTCCTCATCTTCCTTCGCGGGCGGCTGCGACGCATCCATCACGACCAGCACCAGATCCGCGTCGGCGAGCGCCTCCATGGATTTGCGAATGCCGATCGACTCGGCTTCGTCGAGAGCCTGGCGAATGCCCGCAGTGTCAACCAACTTCACCGGGATGCCGCCAATCGCCACGATTTCGCTCACCAGATCGCGCGTGGTGCCGGGAGTGGCCGTGACGATGGCGCGCTCGCGTTCCACCAGGCGATTGAACAGGCTCGACTTGCCCACGTTCGGACGGCCCACAATCGCCAGCGTAAAGCCTTCATGCACGACCTTGCCGTAGGCAAAGCTGGCGGCAAGTTGTTCCAGCGGCTCGCGCACCCGGGCGATGTGGTCGAGAATCGTGGCGTCGGGCAGCACCGACACATCGTCTTCGGCGAAGTCAATGCCCGCCTCGAGCAGTGCAATCAATTCAACCAGCTTCTGCTTGATGGGCTGCAAGCGCCGCGACAGCGCCCCCTCCAACTGCTGCGCCGCCACCTTGGCCTGATACAAAGTCTGCGCGTCGATCAACTCGCGGACGGCCTCGGCCTGCGTCAAATCCATGCGGCCGTTGAGGAAGGCCCGCATGGTGAATTCGCCGGGCTCCGCCAGCCGCGCTCCGGTGGCCAGGCAAAGCTCGACAATGTGCCGCAGCACGACCGGAGACCCGTGCGCGGAGATTTCAATGACATCATCGGTAGTGTAGGAATGCGGCTTGGCGAAATAAGTGACGACGACTTCGTCGATGCGCTCGGCGCCTGCGGGAATCTGCGGGTGCCCCACTCTAGTCTCGCCGTTCTTTGGCGAGACTAGGGTGGGGGTTTTGACTTCGTCTGCACTAGTGGGGCGTTCCGGTTCGACGAACTCCCCGAACACCGCTCGCCCCGGCTCCAGTTCGTGCTTCAGCCGCAGCATAGGCGCGGCAATTCTGAGCGCGTCAGGTCCGGACAACCGCACGACGCCAATCCCCCCACGCCCCGGAGGCGTGGCGATCGCGACAATCGTGTCGTCGAGGTTCACGCGCCGATTGTAACGGGTACACTGACTACAACCAACGCTTAGGGCACTCAGGAATCGCCGCCCAGCGTTGGCGAACTTGCGCGAGTGCAGCTGAGTGGGGCGTAACTCGCCTCCTATTGCCCGGACTCAATCTGGGTTGCAGTAAACCTGACGTTCTGGACGCCGGCGACGGTCAGAGAGCCCAAGGTTGTCATCACACAACCGTGAGCACAATCGAATTGCGCGACCGGAGTTGGTCTCTTGAAGAAAGGCTCTCGCAGCGCCAGATTCCCGTTGAGATCGTAAACGGTGAAAGCCTGGTTCCCTTGCAGGTCCAGCAGGTCCGCCCCCGTTTTCCGCTGCAGCCCTAATGCGGGGAGGGTCTGGTTGTCAAAGATCGCCACCGGCGACGTAATGACCGCGGCCAAGCCGGCGACAGAAATCTTGGCGGAGGCGACCGGGACCGAGAAAAGCTTGCAGACTCCAGCAGACACTGCGCAGGGTTGCGTAGAGGCGACAATGGCGCCAGCCTCGGCGATTGCCGTGATGGTGAAGGGTTCGTTGGTAAAGGTAGTAGCCGCTCCAGACTCCGGCTGAAAGGTTCCGCTCGCCGTTCCCTGAAACGTGTATGTCATGCGCTCGCCGATTCCCGGGAGAGAGGTAGCAGCCGCTACTGGTGCGTGCGAGCGGAGTGTGAAGAACACAAACAGCGCCAACCACAGCGATCGACGAAACATCGTATGTCTCTCCTTCATGATCGAATCTGTTGCGGCTTGACGAACCGACTCTGCTCTCGCAAGAAGCTATCTCGCCACCACCTTCTCAATTTCCTGCCGCAGCTCACCATACGCCAGCGCCCCCGGATGGTACATCGCCACTCTGCCCGTGCGATCCAGGAGCACCAGCGTGGGCGTGGTCGAAGCGCCGTAGGTGTCGAAGTTGTATTTGCTGACTGGCACCGGCATATCGAGCAGCCCGCTATAAAAGTGCCGCCGGACGGCGTCGACGTATCCCAGTTCGTCGCTCGCCGAGGCGTGCTCGACCTGCGCGGTGTAGCCGTAAAGGCGCGTCGGCCCGACCACCTGCAGCCCTTTCGCGGCGAATTCCGAGCGCAGCTGCGTAATGATCGGCGCTTCCGCCTTGCAGTCTCCGCACCAGTGCGCCCAGAAAAACAGCAGTACGGGCGAGCCTTTGAGCTGGGCGAGCGGTGTCAGCTTCGCGCCTAACTCCTCTTCTGACTTTAGAGCCGGCGCAGGTTTCCCTTGCAGTGAGAGCAGGTTCAAGTTCTTTTGGAGGCGGTCGTGAATGGAAGTATTCCCATAAGTCCGCAGCGCAGATTGCAGCAGCGCGACAGCCTGCGTCCGCTGACCGCGCACAGCGAGCACTTGCGACTGCACCTCCAGCGCCGCTCCGAGGGCGAGCGCCAGTTGGGGATCGCTGTCGAGGGAGCGCTGCTTCAGTTGGTCCAGCACCATGATCCTGGTCTGCTTGGCGTAAGCGGCAGCCTGATCGTACTGGCGCTGATCGAGAGCGGCTCGCCCCATCCAGGAGAAGGCCTCAAGATATTCCGCAGTGACCCCACGCTGGGTGCGATAAGAGTCCAGATCCGACTCTGCCGCCGAAAAATTGTTGCGCATCAGAGCGATGCGAACGTCGTCCACAATGCCCGCCCACGCAGTAGCCGTGAGCGCCACGGAGGCCAGCAGAATCCGCAACCGTATTCCCGAACGCATTCTTCAATGATGAGTCTTTTCCTGAAACGTCGCAAATTGGACGCGAAACGATTTCGGACTGCTGATGCAGACTGAGGGAATCCCAGGGCCGTGAAGCCAGGTGCGGGCGGCAAATCTGAGATCCGGTATGGGGCGTGTTCGTTCCCGTCGATGACAAGAACCACAACAATATCAATAGCTTAGAGGTTGTCTCTAACGAAATGTGTAGCTATTTCAGGGCACTTCACATACAATAAAGCTGCGTTTGATCTTTAGAGTTCCTTCGCAGTATCCAGTATCTCCGCTTAACCCAGCGTGTGACCTGCCTGCAGAAGACCCGAAAGTTTCAGCGCTACATCAGAAGAAAAGGAACATTGCAACAACATGGAAACAGGAACAGTGAAGTGGTTTAACGACGCTAAGGGCTACGGTTTCATCAGCCGCCAGAATGGCGAGGATGTATTCGTACATTTCTCCGCTATTCAGGCCAGTGGCTTCCGCAGTCTGCAGGAAGGTCAACAAGTACAGTTTGACGTGGTCAAGGGCCCCAAGGGCTGGCAAGCTGAGAACGTCAAGGGCGTCTAGAACGCTTCGCAAGTAACAATTCGAATAAGGGCGGCCAGGGATGGCCGCCTTTAATATTTGAAGGCTGAATTCATCCTATTGCCGCTGCTCCCGCATCAATACCACGTCGCTGTCAGTATGTCCCCGTACCATGGCCAGTTGCTTGCCATCGAACGACCAGTGGAAATCGCGGATGGGCTCCGATTTAAAATCGGTGATGGCGTGCCCCCTGGAACCGTTGAGCGGCTGCAGCCAGAGATTGTCCACCCCATTGTCGCGAGTGGGGTAGACCACTGCTTTGCCGTCACGGGTGAAGCGAAGCAGTCCGACCCGGAGGCGCTCAAAATCCAAAATCTTGGTTTGGCCGGAATCCGTCGCCACCAGAGCTAACTTTTCCTTGTGCCCTCCAAGATGTTCGAGCGTGCCGAATGTCACCAGCTTGCCATCGGGGGAGACGTCAAAGGTGCTGTCCGAAATGGCGAGGTCCGAGATGGCTCGCGAAGGCCCCCCATCAATCGAGACGCGAGCCAGCTTTCCCTGATCTCCCTGCTCCATGTAGTACACCCAGCGACTGTCAGGCGAACACACTGCGAACTTGTCCTCCCTGCCATTGGTAATCTGCTTCAGACTGCCGCCGGTCGCATCCATGCGCCAGATGTTGTCGGTGTTGGTGCCGCCGTGAAGCACAAGCTCGAACAAGATCGAGCGGCCGTCCGGGCATGCCGCGGGATTGCCATTCGGTTTCCCTTCTTCCGTTGCGATGACAGTCTTACTGCCGGTTGCCGGATCGATCCGGTTTAGGGCGGTGGACTGATCGCTTATCAGCTGACCGTCTGTCGTCCAAGTGAAATTGGTGTCGGCGTCCGCTGATGTGATGGCACGCGCTTGAGCACTGGAGCCGGATGCCGGCATCACGAACAGGCTCCAGCGTGCTTCGCTCAAAATCGTGGCCAGCACGCGCCCGTCTGCGGCCAGGCTGAGATCGTAGTAACTGTTCGTGTCGCGTGTGATAGGAGAGAGTTTCCCATCAGGGTAAGAAACGAATGCGATCTGGTCTCGAAGAAAATGGGAGCTTGACCCGCGCCAGAGCCCGAGCAATCCGCTTGCGTCCGGCAACCAGGTCGGAGAATAAAAGAACTGTTCATTACTGCTGAAGAACACCTTCTTCCGTCCGCTGGCGACATCGATCGCCACCAGACTCTGCCAGACATCCGTGGCATGCTGTTCAACGCAGACAATCGTCTTCCCGTCCGGAGACCACGACGGCGAGGACAGGCCCTGATTACTGGGTCCCCTCGCCAACACGCTTTCTTCTCCGCCGCCCTCCACCGGGCGCACGATGAGCCGGTATTTGCCCGGCTCGGGATTGTCGTAACGCAGGAAGGCCAGCTTACGGCGATCGGGGGAAAAGGTGACGCCCGAATCCACGTCCGAGGCCAATTTCTCCGGTGCGCCACCCAGCAGCGGCGCGCGATACAGGAATTTCAGCGCGGGCACGCCCGGATCGCTGCGCACGAAATATAAGTAGTTGCCGTCGGGCGAGAAGCTCAGAGCGTTTTGGCCGTACCAGACATCGGCCGGAGGCTGTACTTGCGTCATGCTGTTGGTGGGAATGTTCCGCAGCCAGAGGCTGGCCAAACCGTTGTCGCTCTTCGCTCTCACCAGGCTCAGGATGTACTTGCCGTCAGGCGAAATCGCCACGTATACCGCATCGCCGGTTTCTGTAACTTTCGTGACCGAGAAATTCTCGAAGGGCCGCGTGTGTTTGCCCAAGATTAGCGAATAGACGCCGTAGCCGGCGGCCAACAAGATGAGGACGCCTAACAAGATGCCGGCGCCGGTTCCGGCCTTATGTTTGCTCGCAGCGGCAACTACTGCAGAACTGGAAGCAGGCGGGTTCGTTGTTGACGAGGATCGCGGCGCCTGTGGCCGGGCTGCCGCTGAGGGTGACAACGATGATTTCGCCGAGGCCACTTTCCGTCCCGATTCCGTGTCGCGCTTCAGCCGCTTCAGGTCGCCGCGCAGGTCGGCGGCAGACTGGTAGCGCAGGTCGCGATCTTTTTCCAGCAGCTTCTCAACAATTTCCTGCAGCTTGGCCGGAAGTGCCGGATTCGCCTGCAGTACGGGAGGCGGATCGAGCTCAAGGATGGCATGGAAAACCACGGCTGAGGTTGCTCCGGCAAAGGGCAGCTTCCCCGTCGCCATCTGGTAAATTACCGTGCCCAGCGAAAACAGATCCGTGCGCGTGTCCAGTTCCTCGCCGCGCGCCTGTTCCGGCGACATAAAGGCAATTGTGCCCACCGTCGCGCCCGGACTGGTCAAGTGCGCCGGGGCTGGCGAATCCTGGGTCGCGCCGATCGTCTCCATCGACAAGTCGGGCCGCGTGAGCTTGGCCAGCCCAAAGTCGAGAATCTTCACTTGCCCGCGCTGGGTCAGAAAGATGTTTGCCGGTTTGATGTCGCGATGAATGATCCCCTTGGCATGCGCGGCGTCGAGCGCGTCCGCCAACTGAATGGTGATATCCAGCAGGCGGTCGAGCGGCAGCGGACCGAACAAAAGCTTCTGGTCGAGGCTCTGCCCTTCGAGCAGTTCCATGGCGATAAACGACCTCTCGTCCGCACCCCCAAGCGTACCTTTCTCGACGGCGTAGATCGTGCAAATGCCGGGATGGTTCAGTGCCGAGGCAGTTCGCGCCTCCAGCAGAAAGCGGTCCAGCGCATTCTGATCACGCGACATTTCTGCGGGAAGGAACTTGAGCGCGACTTTGCGTCCCAGAGTAAGATCTTGCGCCTCGTACACCACTCCCATCCCGCCGCTGCCCAGCTGGCCGGTGATGCGGTAGTGCGCGATGGTTTGGCCGATCATGCGAGCCCAGAACCCGGGGGTTAATCTTAGGTGGGGACGAACGGGCAGTCAATGTACAGCAAAACTGTGCGCAACAGCCCACTTAGTGCCGAAACCCTTCAAACAGTTTGCCCGGATCGCAGGGCGCCACCAGTTTGGTCCAGTCATTCCCCGGCCTGCTCCATTCCTCTCGAGTCACCACCATCGCGGTCCCCTGGGGCTCCTCGATTACGCAATGGAACTGCTTTTTCTCGACGGACCAGTCCTGTATCTCGTGCATGAGGAGCATTGGCTTGTTGTTCTCGACTTTGTATTTGCTCGCGTTGAAGACCAAACCTAACATCCCTCCATTGGAATAAGTCAAAATCGTCTTGGTGGCGGGGTCGAGGCCGTGCGAATCAAGCCCGCTGAATTCCTTGCTGTAGTCGAAGCGCCCGGTCGCTGGGTTGTAAAGCCAGATGCATCCCCCTTCATTTCCGGTCGCTCCCCACCACGCCATCAACCAAACGTCGTTGTAGCCATCGAAGTTCACATCTTCAGTGCGGAGCCAATCCGAGCCGCGGGGCGGAGGTTCCATATCGGTCCAATTGCAGCCCGTGAGGTGCTGCGAAGGCTGTTTGGAGTCTCCGCGGTAAACCTCAATGTCTCGCACGATTGATTGGGGATTCCCTCCGACCGGATCGCGCACCTCGGGAATGACCTTAAAGGTAAATTCAGGCAGATCCAGACCGATCTTGAAGCGGAAACTTGCGCCTTGCGACAAGTCCGCGGTTACCTGGGGGTTGAGCGGAATCGCCACCACCGTGAATCCGCCGACGGCGAACAAGGCAATGACCGGTGGAAGAACGAGTGGGAGTTGCGGAAGTTCTCGAAGCAGACGCGAAATGCGACCCATAAAATCCGTCACCGGCAAACGACTGGAGGGCACACCCTGGTTGCCGGCAGAAGTTCCCAGCGAACTTGCACCAGCGGGTTACAGCCACGGCCCCTATGCAGGCTATCACTACGATCACTGCGCGTTTGGTTTATTCTATGTAGCTTGCGGTTTCCTGCTTGGGGGTGGAAGTGATCCGATCCTGCGCAGTTATCCGTCTGTTGCTCTCTGTCCTAATTTTTTCGCCAATGGTCTTCCTGTGCGCGACCACAATCTGGGCGCAGGTTCCCGAAAGCACTTATCAGGAGTTGCACTGGCGAATGATCGGCCCGTTTCGCGGAGGCCGCACGCGTGCAGCCGCGGGTGTTCCTTCTCAGCCCAACGTTTTCTACGTGGGCCAGGTCAATGGCGGCGTGTGGAAGACCGACGACTACGGCCGCACCTGGAACCCCATTTTCGATGACGAGTCTACGCAGTCCGTTGGCGCTGTCGCCGTCGCTCCCTCCGATCCCAACATCATCTATGTCGGCACCGGCGAAGGTTTGCATCGCCCCGATCTGTCAGTCGGGAATGGAGTCTACAAATCCACCGACGCCGGCAAGACCTGGACTCACCTTGGCCTGAGAGACGGCCAACAAATCCCCGCGCTCGCCGTTGATCCTCGCGACCCGAACCGTGTTTTCGCCGCGGTGCTCGGCCACCCTTACGGACCCAGCGAGGAGCGCGGAATATATCGCTCCTCCAACGGGGGACAGACCTGGCAGAAAGTGATATCCAAGGACGAAAACACCGGCGGCTCCGACGTGCAAATCGATCCCTCGAATCCTGACGTGGTTTACGCCTGCATGTGGGAAGTGCGCGAAGGACCGTGGGAAGACAACAACGAAAACAATGGCACGAATGGAGGACTTTTCAAGTCCACCGACGGCGGCAACACCTGGCGTCCCCTGACCAATGGCTTGCCTCAGGATCTCGCCCAGATTTACGTCGCCATCGCGCCCAGCGATCCTCGCCGTCTTTACGCCACAGTCGGCGCTGCTTCCGGAAAGCTGGGCGTTTACCGCTCCGACGACGCGGGCGAAAACTGGTCGCAGATCACCACGGACCCTCGTGCCTCGGGCCGCATCGGCGGCGGCGATCTCCCCATTCCCAAGGTCGACTCAAAAAATCCGGAACTCGTCTACGTGGCCAGCACCGTCACCATGCGCTCCGCCGACGGCGGGAAGACCTGGTCGGGTTTCCGCGGCGCACCCGGCGGCGACGATTACCAGAATCTCTGGATCAACCCCAACAACGGCAACATCATTCTTCTGGTCAGCGATCAAGGTGCGATCGTCACGGTTAACCGCGGCGCAACCTGGAGCTCGTGGTACAACCAGCCCACCGCGCAGCTCTATCATGTGATCGCCAACAACACGTTCCCTTATCGCGTTTGCGCCGGGCAGCAGGAAAGTGGCTCGGTCTGCATCTCCAGCCGTGGCAACGACGGCGCCATCACCTTCCGCGAGTGGCATCCCGTGGGCGTAATCGAGTACGGCTATGTCGCGCCTGATCCACTCGATGACGACGTCATTTACGGCGGCGGGCGAAGCGAGGTTTCCAAATATCACTGGTCCACCGGCCAAGTGCAGAACATCACCCCCATCCCCCTGCGCAACGCCAAGTACCGCACCGACCGCACCGAGCCGCTGATGTTTTCTCCGGTGGACCCCCACACGCTGTACTACGCGGCCAACGTGCTGTTCAAGACCACTGACGGAGGCAATTCCTGGCAAACCATCAGCCCCGACCTGACCCGGGAAAGTCCGGGCGCGCCGCCGAGCGTTGGTACTCTCGTGAACAAAGGCGCGGACAAACAGCGCGGCGTTATCTACGCGCTGGCGCCATCGTTCAAGACGGTCAGCACTTTATGGGCAGGCACGGACGACGGCCTGATCTGGCTCACGCGCGACGGCGGCAAGAATTGGACCGATATCACCCCGAAAGAACTTACGCCGTGGAGCAAGGTCACGCAGATTTCGGCCTCGCATTTCGACGAGCAAACCGCCTATGCCTCGGTGAACCGCTTCCGCATCAACGACACACGGCCGTACATCTATCGCACCCATGACGGCGGCAAAAGCTGGAAGCTGATCATCACCGGCCTGCCCGAATTCGGCCCCGCCGACACGGTGCGCGAAGATCCCATTCGCAAGGGCCTGCTGTTCGCAGGGACGGAGAATGCGGTCTGGGTTTCGTTCGACGACGGCGACCACTGGCAATCACTGCAGCTGAATCTCCCGCACACTTCGATGCGCGACCTCTGGATCCACGACGATGATTTGATCGTCGCGACGCACGGACGTTCGTTCTGGATCCTCGACGACATCTCGCCCCTGCGCGAGACCTCGGCTGAACTTTCTAACTCAGTCCATCTTTTCACTCCGGCGCCCGCCTATCGAGTGCAGCGCGACACCAACACCGACACGCCGCTTCCGCCAGACGAGCCGGCCGCCGCCAACCCGCCCGACGGCGCCGTGTTCGATTACTACTTGCCCGCAGCCGCTGGCTCGGCCACCTTGGAAGTTTTGGACGCGCAAGGCAAGCTGGTCCGGCGTTTCTCCAACACTGACAACCTTGAACCTAGCGAGGAAGATCTTCACAAGCAGCTAATCCCGCTCTATTGGGTACGCCAGCCTCGGCATCTATCGACCGCCGCCGGAATGCACCGCTGGGTCTGGGATCTGCACTATCCCGCCCCAACCGCAACGCGCCACGACTACCCGATCGCGGCGATTCCGTTCGACACGCCGCGATTCCCTCTCGGCCCGACCGTCCCGCCCGGGAACTACACGGTCCGGCTCACGGTTGATGGAAAAACTTCGTCCGCCCCGCTGACCGTGAAGATGGACCCGCGCGTCAAGACATCACTCGCCGCCCTGGAAAAGAAATTCCGGGCCGAAACTGTTCTTGCTTCCATCATGAGCGAAGCCGCACAGGCTCTTCTCGAAGGCCGTTCGATTCGTGAGCAACTCGAGAAGCTGACCGCGCAAGCCAGCGCTCCAAACAAAGACGCCACCGAGTCGCTTCAGCAGAAGCTGACGGCGCTGCTCGGCACAGCGGGTGGATTCTTCGCTCCACCATCCCCGGAAATCACACTCAGCCGCGTCAACGGAGACGCCGCCACGCTGTACCAGCAGGTGTGGCCAGTTGATGCCGAGCCAACCTCTTCGCAAATGGAAGCGCTGGCGGCCACGGAAAACGAAAGCTCCGATCTTCTGAAGCGCTGGAATGAATTCAAGAGCACGGATGTGCCCGCGCTTAATCGGCTGCTCCGCGAATCCAAGGCTCCTGAGATTCTTGTGGAGCCGGATCAACATCCGGAAGAACCGCAAGCGGATGAAGAATAGGCTGGGTGAAGCCCTGGAACCCGCGGCGGACGGTGAGACCAGCTACAATTTATCCACTGCCCTCCATAGCACCGCTGCAATCTCTTCCGGCGCCGTTCCCGGCAGAAATCTCATCGGCTCACCGAGCCGAACCTGTATTTTCCACGGAGGTGCGAAGCTCTTGCCCGCTTGCTTACGTTCGAATAATCCGTCAATCCGCATGGGCAGAACGGGAATGCCCAGATTCGTCGCCAGCAGCCCAATCCCAGCGCGAAACGGATTCATCTTTCCATCTTTTGTGTGCTGACCTTCGGGGAAGACCAGCACGCTGTAGCCTCGGTCCACCGCTTCTCCGGCGAAGGCAAAACTGCGCCGGAACCCGGCCTCGCGCGGCAGCGGATACAGATTCAGCAGCGAAATTCCGAGAACCCATTGCACACGGTGGTAAATCCGCGCGAAAAATCCTCTGCCCGGCGGCGGCGTACGGAGCGCTTCCAGCGCCTCGCCTCCGGTAGCCACGGCCAGACGATGCCGAAACCGTCCGGGCAGCGCGGTCAGAATGAATCCTGCGTCCACGTCGCTGACGTGGTTCGACACCACGAGCAGCGGCCCTCGAACTCCGCGCAAATGCTCGCGCCCGTCGATCCGCGGCCAGCCGAGAAGAATGATCGCCGGTCGCATGAGCAGGTAATGCGCCAGAAGCCGAATCCAGGTCACGGGCCAGCGCAACGTCCAGCTGGGATAGTGATACTCCGCTCCCGGCGCTGCTTCTCCGCGCAGCATGCGCTCCAGATCACCCACCGTCCGCACCGCGCTGAAGCGGGTCTCGCTGAGATCAACCTGGTAGCGGTCCTCCAGCGCGCTCAGCAGTTCGACGCGATCCAGCGAGCTCAGCCCCAGGTCGGAATCCAGACTGGCATTCTCGCGCAAGCCGCTCACCGGACCACCTTTCACGCGCGCAATCAACTCGCTCAGCGGTCCGCTTTCAGCCCCGTTTGCCGCGGGCACGCGCTCGCGCATCTTTATTCTTGCCTGCGCCAGTTCCCGAATCACATTTCGCCGCGGCTTCTGCGTGTTGGTGCGGGGAAAATCCTCCCGTGGCCACGGGATCCACATCCGCATCCGCTGGTACTCCGCGAGGGACTGATTTGCCCGCGCGACCACTCCTGCCAAGTCGGCGTCGCCGCGCAGAATCACCACCGCGCACGGTTCGGCGTTTCCCCTTTGCTCAATGCCGACCACCACGCAGTCTTTCACCTCTGGCTGCCGCCGCAGCGCCGCCTCCAGGTCCTCCGGATAGACATTCGTTCCGCCGGGCGTCACAATCACTTCCTTTTTGCGTCCCTTGAAATAGAGGTTCCCCGTGGCATCAAGCGCGCCGATGTCGCCCGTCCGATACCAGCCCTGCTCATCGGAAGCACTCTGGGCGCCGCGCCCGTTCCAGTACCCACTCGCCACGCCTCCGCCCCGCACCATAATCTCGCCATCCTCTGCCAGCTTCACCTCCCGCCCCGGCAGCACCTTTCCAATCGACCCCTTCCCGAGCCGGAAGGGATGGTTCACGCTGACCAGCGACGTGGTTTCGGTCAGCCCGTAACCCTGGATCACCGCATATCCCAACCGTCCCCAAAACTCTTCGATCTCGCCATCCAGAGCCGCCCCGCCCGAGATGAATGCCAGGAATTTCCAGCCGAACTGTCGCCGAATCGCGCGAAACCGCCACCATCGCCGCAGAAAATGTTTGTCTTTCGCCGACGCGAAACGCCTCTGGAAAGCTTCGGCTTCGCCTCCGTCTTCCAAATCGCGCTCGAGTTTCTGCTTGAGCGATTGCAGCACCCGCGGCACGCTGACCAACACCGAAACCCGTTCGCGCCGGATCGTGGTCACCACCTCCGAGGGCTTCAGTTCATTCTGAAAAATCACCGTTCCGCCCAGCAGCGGAGGCAGGAACATCCCCAGAAACTGTCCAAATACATGGCTGAGCGGCAGCAGATTCAAGAACCGCAGCGGATGCACCAGCCATTCATATTTCAGATATGCCTGCATCTCACGCTCCAGAGGCGCGATGTTGGCCAGCACGTTGCCGTGCGTGATCACCACTCCCTTGGGGTCTGCCGTCGTACCCGAAGTAAAGACAATCTGCAGAATGTCGTCGCGGCCAAGCGCGACACTCGGAGGCGCGGCTGCAGTAGATTCGAGCGTTTGCGCCATATCTTCCAGCGCCAGGGTTGGGAGAGAAGATTCGGCAACCGCGCACTCATGCACATGCCGCCGCGAACCTACCAGCAACTTTGCCCCGGCTTGCTGAGCAACCCGCACGGCAAAGTCTGGGGCGGCTTCGTCATCCATGGGGACGACAATCACGCCGCTCAGCGCGCATCCGAAGAAAACCGCGACCCACTCGGCGCAGTTTTCTCCCCAGAGCATCACACGATCGCCTTTCGCAATCCCGCGCGCCTGCAGCTTGCAAGCCAAGCCTATGGCTATCTCCAGGACTCGGCCGTAATTGAACGATTCCGTGCGATATCCGCGGCGCTGCCGGTAGGCGCACTCGTGCTGGTGCTTCCGAAAATTCTCCAGGAAAAACTCTGCTAACGATTCGGACATAGGAATGCCGTCACGACTGGCCCCTTCGTCTTTTCCAACACAAGTTTAGTGGAACCGCTCGCCCCAAGCGCGGGAAGCAGTACAGTTTTCAAACTGCATCACTTTATCTTGAGCGGATGCTTTTTGCGCGGCAGTTGTGTACTCTGGCTTCCTTAGTATGCAGCGCCCGAGCCCAACCCGGTCCCGAGAGCATCACTTCCAGGTCACATTCGCCCTGCTGCTCGCCCTCACCCTGACGGCCTGCACGCGTCCGTCAGCGCCGGAGAATGCCCCAGCCGCACCGTTTTCTGCGGGCGCCCGTCGTGACCTCTCCCCGGACGAAGCCGCCGGCGGCCATACTCTGCGCAAGCACGTCGGACGCACCGACGCCGAACTTCGCGAACGCCTGGAACATGAGCGTGAAATCTCCGCCGCTTCCACCTGGAACGACCGTGCCAGCGCCGAATCCGCCGTGGGCGCCGCGATCGCGGAGCAGAGTGGCAAGATTTCCCGCTGGCTCGAACGCCAGAACGGCCATCCCAACCTTGTTCTCGATTATGACGGAGACCCGTCCCATCCCTTCGGACGAACTTTGCGCCGAGGCGAAGACCGCGTCCAGCCCTGCTCTCACGCTCTCATCGTGCTGAAGTGGGATGGCCCGAACAGCTACCATGTCCTGACCGCCTATCCGGAGTGCCGCTGATGAGCGCGCAGCGTCTTCCGAAAATCCCGGCGAAAGGTCAGTCACCGGTCGCGATCTCCGCCGCCGACTTTCCCGCCCTGCGCAGCTTTCTGCGGGGCTACTTCCACCAGGACATGAAAGACGAATACGGCTCCGCGGAAGAAGCGGTGCGCGAATTCTGCTCCGACGCCAGCGGTGACGAGCGCGCCGCCGTGGCCGAAGAATGGTCGCGCTTTGTTGAGAAGACAAAAGGCCAGCCGCTGGAGGAGATCAACCGGATTCTTACGGGACCGCAGGGGAGTTCCTGCACGATAACGGACGAAGATCTGAAGCGAATCTCATCTATCTTGAAAACAGGACGGAAATAGACAGACTCAAGGTAGCGCCGGCATCCTGCCGGCTGTCCCGAGAGCCTGCCCTGAGCTTGCCGAAGGGGCGTCTCGCCCTCGGCGCGTGAGGACGCCGCGAAGCCCTTCTACTCGCGCCCCACGCCCAGTGCATCCGCGACCCGATTGATGTAGTTGAACCACGACGCGATCAGCGT
>Ga0187818_10000187_pt1 | contig 19675 bp, 19 predicted proteins | sample NC_wetland_sal_i_14_FD_130581 | JGI IMG/M metagenome (GOLD analysis project Ga0187818, IMG submission 130581) | Wetland sediment microbial communities from Neuse River Estuary, North Carolina, USA - SO4_3 | ecosystem: Environmental > Aquatic > Freshwater > Wetlands > Sediment | place: USA... | reverse complement strand
CCAGATTGGGCAGGTCCGGCTGCTGGATATGTACCTGCGGCGGAACCACGATGGTCGGATCCATCGGGAGCTTCGGATTTGGGTTTCTTATGACTACCGCCGGGGGCGTGAACTGCTGCATCGATTGTTTCGGCAAACGCCCCTGCGAGGCTTGCAGCTTGTCGCGGTCGCCGCCGCCTCCTCCGCCGCCCGACACGGTTTTCGAGGGCTGTAGCGTCGGTAAATCGCCGGGGGCGATCAATTCCACCGTCTCTTTCGGCTTTACGATCTCCTTCACCATCTTCTGCCCGTAGTACGTACCGGCGATGATGGCCGCCAGCCCCAGCACGTGGACCACCGTGGAGCCTAGCGCGCCTTTGCCTTTGTAGTTGTAGAAGCCCCAGATGTCCCGCACCGGGACAGGCTTCGAGGTCAGCACCAGCGGGGGCAGTTTCTTGGGGAAAAAGAAGTCGTCAATGTTGCGGAAAAGCGATTTCCAGATCGGCTCATCCAGCGTCTGGTTGCGCAGGAGGAGATTCAGCTCCGGCTCGTTACCCGGTTCCGTGTTTCGCAGTGTCTCGCTATCGCCCATATTTCCGAACCCGCCCCACCCCTACACTAGCGGGAATCGAACTCATCTGAAAAGACTAGTCCTCTTCAGCAGGTTGGATGCCCACCTGAACCGCCGGGGTTTGCTTAAATTATCGCTCCAAGCAGACTCGCGGGGTCGCCGCATCCGATCTTGCAACAACTAGATGCCTGAACGTTTCGATCTGACAAAAATTGTACACGTTTTTCGCCCGAGGGGCAGAGTACTTTTTGACTTCCTGCCAAAACGGATGGCCCGCATAGACGTGTACTTTCGTCGTCCCTATAATGAAAAGATTCAATCGTTTGGGAGACTTTGCTAGTGCCGCTTGAGCTCAAATCCACCATCAATCTGCCCAAAACCGACTTCCCTATGAAGGCCAACCTACCTCAGAACGAACCCAAAATGCTGGCCCGCTGGGAACAGGAGAAACTCTACGACCGGATTCGCGACGCACGCAAGGGCTCGCCCACCTACATCCTGCACGACGGCCCCCCTTATACCAGCGGCCCCATCCACCTGGGCACGGCGATGAACAAGTGCCTAAAGGACTTCATCGTTAAGTCCAAGACCATGTCGGGATTTGACGCCCCCTATGTACCCGGCTGGGACTGCCACGGCCTGCCCATCGAAATTAAAGTAGATAAGGAACTTGGCGGCAAGAAGCTCCAGATGCCTGCCTTGGCGGTGCGCGCCGCGTGCCGCAAGTACGCGCAAAAATACCTCGATCTGCAGCGCCAGCAATTTAAGCGCATCGGCGTCTTCGGGCGCTTTGACCGGCCCTATGCGACCATGACTCCACAGTACGAATCGATCGTGCTCCAGACCTTTTTCTCGTTCTATGAGAACGGATTCGTCTACAAAGGCCTGCGCGCCGTTTACTGGTGCATGCACGACGAGACGGCGCTGGCCGAAGCCGAAGTCGAATACGAGAACCACACCAGCTCGACCGTTTGGGTGAAGTACGCGCTCCTCGATGATCCCGCAAAGCTCGATCCGTCGCTCGCTGGGAAGAAGCTCTCGACCATTATCTGGACGACGACTCCCTGGACCCTGCCCGCCTCCATGGCCGTGGCGTTTCATCCGGACGAAGAGTATGTCGCGCTGGAATCCGGCGGCGAAGTCTACATAGTTGCCGAGAAGCTAGCCCGAGACGTTACCGAACAATGCAACCTCGCCGATCCGCGCCCGCTCGCCCATTTCCCCGGACGCAAACTCGAGCGCCTCAACTTCCAGCACCCGTTCCTCGATCGCAAAGTCCTCGGAGTGCTGGCCGACTACGTCACCATGGATACCGGGACCGGCGTGGTCCACACAGCGCCCTCGCACGGCGCCGAGGACTTCGCCACCGGCGTCAAATATGGCCTCGATGCCACCAGCAACGTCGACGAAAAAGGCATCCTGCGCAACGGCCTGCCCGAATACGACGGCCTGCGCGTTTGGGACGCCAACCAGCCCATCATTGACCTGGTCCGGCGCCGAGGCGCCCTGCTGCACAGCGAAACGACCGAGCACTCGTATCCCCACTGCTGGCGCTGCCACAATCCCGTGATCTTCCGCGCCACCGAGCAGTGGTTCATCTCCATGGAAACGCCCATGCCGCAGAACTCGCTGCCTGCGAAAACACGAGGCAGCGTTGCGGGTTCCCCCGTGGAACCCCGTGTACCCTGTGGTTCAAGCTCTTCGCCGGCATCTGATCAACGCTCGAACAGTGATGACACCCTCCGCACCCGCACGCTAGAGGAAATCAAGAAAGTGAAATGGGACCCGGCCTGGGGCGAAGAGCGCCTCGCCAACATGATCCAAACCCGCCCCGACTGGTGCATCTCGCGCCAGCGCGTCTGGGGAGTGCCGATCGCGGTTTTCCTGTGCCAAGCTTGCCGCAAGCCGCTGAACGATCCCGCCATCAATAAGAAGGTGGTCGAACTTTTCGCCCGCTCCGGCGCCGATGCCTGGTTCACGCCTGAGCCCGACAACATTCTTCCCGCCGGGACGGAGTGCCCTCATTGCGGCGGAACAAAGTTCGAGAAGGAAACCGACATCTTCGACGTCTGGCTGGAATCCGGAGCCAGCTACCTGGCGCTCGTTGCCGCCGAACCCGAGTATCCCTGGCCCTCCGACCTCTACTTAGAAGGCGGCGACCAGTACCGCGGCTGGTTCCAGTCTTCCCTGCTCTGCGCCATGGGCACGCACGCGACGCCGCCCTATCGCAACGTGGTCACGCCCGGCTGGACGCTCGACGAAAAGGGCCAGGCCATGTCGAAGTCGCGTGGCAATGACGTCGACCCCGTGGATATTTCCAACCGGCTGGGTGGTGAAATCGTCCGCCTGTGGACGGCATCGGTCGATTTCCGCGAAGACGTAATCGGCTCTGAAGCGCTGATGCAGCGGGTGGGTGAGAACTACAAGAAGATCCGCAACACGTTCCGGTATGTGTTGAGCAACCTCTACGACTTCGATCCTTCAGAAGATGCCGTGCCGTTCGAGAACATGGAAGAGCTGGACCAGTACATGCTGCGCCAGACCTGCGTGTTCGCCTCCGACGTAAGAACGTGGTACGACGAGTTTGCCTTCCACAAGATCTACCAGCGGGTAAACAACTTCTGCATCGTGGATTTGAGCGCCTTTTACTTTGACGTGCTCAAAGATCGCCTCTACACTTTTGCCCCCAACTCGCGGGCTCGTCGCAGCGCCCAGACTGCGATTTGGAAGATCGGTGAGGTGTTGGTGCGCGCAGTTGCGCCCATCATGAGCTTTACCGCCGAGGAGGTTTGGCGATACCTGCCGAAAGTTAAAAACCGCGAAGAGAGCGTGCACCTGGCGAAGTTCTATGGAGATGAGGACGTCACCGGCGTTCTCTCGACTGATCCAGAATCAAGCCGGCGTGGAGAAGCGCAAAAACGCGACTGGAACGAGCTCCGTGCCGTGCGGGACGAAGTCCTGAAAGCCCTGGAAGAGGCTCGCAACAACAAGATGATCGGCACAGGCCTGGAAGCCCAGGTCCAAGTCACCGCAGCCGAACCCCTCTATGCGCTTCTTAAACGCTACGAACCGCAACTCCGCTACCTCTTCATCGTCTCCGCCGTAGAGACGCGGCTTGCCGCGTCTCCCGACGGCACCGGAAGCGTCAAAGTAGAAGTGAAAAGAGCCGACGGCCAAAAATGCGAGCGCTGCTGGAACTACTCGACCCACGTCGGCGAAGACAAGACCTACCCCACGGTGTGTGAACGCTGCAGCGCGGTACTGAAAGAACTCTGATTGTGTGGCGCGGACCTGCCCTGAGCACAGTCGAAGGGCCCCCGCCCGCGCACGACGAGTGAAATGGTCTGATTACGACAATTGACAACCACCCTCAGGCTGATCACCGTCGCGAATCCGAGCGCCGCCGGACGGCGGAGCGGGAAGCGACGGGAAGCGGTCGCGAGGGCGCGGAACGGGTGAATGCAACCCTACCTGGAATATTGTTGCCCACAAGTTCTCCGTTGGTCGAAACGCATCAGTGAAATGAAGTCAATTTCTTCTGCGATTCCAGCTCATCTTCTGCGATTGCGCGATTGAATTCCTCGGAAGTCGCATGCCTGAACTTTGGATCGGGCGACTGCGAGCGCGCGTGAGCCAAGTTCGACTCATTGACAAAGTCCTTGATCGGCGTTACGCCCTCGTACGCGTGCAATGGACCTTGGATGATATAGCCGTCGCAGAAGGCGGTCAGCGTGAAGTTCTCGTAACCATACTTGTAGACACTGTTGTTGCCCGGCAAGGTTCCAAACGGTGTGCCTCGGGTGTCGAATCCAGCCCGCCGGAATTTGGGACCAATGTTCGCCATTAGCGCATCGATGTAGCCATCAGCGGCGTAGGTGTCAGGTTTGTCATATCCATGTTCCGAAGGCCAACCCATGTGTAGGCTGATCGTGAAAGCGCGTTTCCCCACCGCGTTGAAAACAAAATTCCCCATGCGCACATCACCAAATCCGGCGAAACCCTGCTTCTCCTCGCTGTATATAGGCTGGCGATATCGGGTAAACGCGTGATGCATGCCGGAGTACACCAGCGCTTTTTCTCGTTTCGCGACGACTTCATCAAGGATGACCTTTGCCCACGATTCTTCGGGTTGTTTGCCGCAGTTTTGCCAGACTTTCACCCTGAGCTCGTGATTGTGTTCGTCCTCTTCACGCTGGATGACGCTCCAGTCTGGGGAGCAGTTCACGCCTAGAATGCGAAACCTTCGGCTCCCGCCTGGCAATTGATGGTTCAAGTGCCATGCCGTCTTGTAAACGTCCACATACTCCTGAAAACCCCAAAAAACGTACTGATTGAAAGTAATCTGCCGTGCAAGAACTTCATCGTAGTTCGGGGCGTTAAGCAACCGGTCAATAAGGGGCTGGTCTTCGTGGCGGGCGAACTCAATCGCCAGCGTGAAGATCCCTTTCTGATACAGCCGAGGAATGAGAGCTTGCACCAACTGCAGATTTGGCCGGTAAAGGTGCTCCTCTCCAAGGAACACCACATCGTGATCCTGGAACTTGCTGATGACGTAGTCTTCAGGAGTCATGTAGTGCGACAGAAGATAAGTTTTCAGTTGCTCCACTACCTTCGGATCGGTTTTGGGCAGATCCGCTGATTGCGTTGGCGAGGGGAAGAGAAGAAAACAGAGGAGAAACAACGCCAGCATTCGACTCATGCGCACCTCACCGAAGATTCTGATCCCGGCGATAGGTTGGACTCAGTGACTGCAGTCACAATGTCCCTGCGCTAAATATTGCACTGCTCCACGGGTCACTTCATGGTTGACGTAACATCGCCTTAGCACTCATTGACGCCCCTAGGGAACCTCATTCAAAACCACTTTTACCTCTTCCCGTTTCCCCAACCCTCAAAACACGATAATCTGGAAACAGACCTAGCAATGCGCAAATACCATTTCCTAATCGCGCTCCTCGTCCTCGCGCTCGACCGCTACACCAAGTGGCTAATCGCCCACCGCCTCTCCGTGCACGACAGCATCACGGTCATCCCTGGTTTCTTCCGCATCGTCCACGCCGAAAACCCGGGCGCGGCCTTTGGCATCTTTGCCGACTCGCCTACCCCATGGAAAGTCGCGCTGCTCATCCTGTTTTCTATCCTCGCTCTCCTGATCGTCTCCGCCCTGCTGTGGAAGAACAGCCATCGTCTCACTTCCACCGGAGTCGGCCTGTCCCTGATTCTGGGCGGAGCCATCGGAAATCTCTGGGATCGCTTGGTGAGCCGCCACGTGGTGGATTTCCTGCTGCTCTACATTGGCCGCTACCAGTGGCCGGCTTTCAACGTCGCCGACAGCGCGATTGTGGTGGGAGCTTGCCTGCTAGTCTTCGAGATCCTGTTCGTCAAGTCAGCGACCGAAAGCCGCGCCAGCTAGCATGCCGTTTGCTATTCCCGAAAGAAACCGGGAGTCAGCCTAACATTCGCCACGGCGTGCTTCGCATTCTCAAGGGCCATGCTGGATTACGCGGAAGACTTCCGGCAAGACGACATCGGCACGCGCAGCAGGGTGCAGGGATCCTTCGCTCCGCTCAGGATGACTCCGAGATCTGTTGGGCTAGAAGCTTAGGAGTTAGAAGCTAGAAACTGCCCTACGGAGTTTCGTAGAGCTTACGGTACACATTGGCGTTCCGCAGAATAGCCTGCACGTACTCGCGCGTTTCGGTGAAGGGGATGGACTCGACAAACTCCTCGGGACCGCGGTAGTGGCCTTCGCCCAGCCAGTCCGCCACGCGGTCGGTGCCCGCGTTGTAGGCCGCGAGCGCGTATTCGTATTGCCCGTTGTACTTGTCCACCATGTCTTTGAAGTAGCGCGTGCCTAGTTCGAGGTTCACCGTAGGGTTGTAGAGCTGCGGAGCCCGGTAGCCCTTCAACTTCACCTGCTTGGCTACGCTTTTTCCGGTTTTCGGGAGCAATTGCATCAGGCCCACGGCGTTCGCGCGCGAAATGGCATCCGCGTTGAACTCGGATTCTTGGCGGATCAGCGACGCCACCAGAAACGGATCAAGGCCGTTGAGCAGCGAATACTTCCGCACATCGCTCCAGTAGGCCTTGGGGAAAAGCGCCTCCCAGTAGGGGCGCGGCAGGTCGGGAATATCTACGGCGAAATAGTTCGGCGTCGTGCGCTTCATGATCTCGATGGCGCGGTCGTAGCGCCCGATGTCCTGATAGACGCGCGCCATCTCCGGAGGAGCCCAGCTCCCACCCTCGCTGGCCGCGGCCTGCAACTCGCGCACGGCCAAATCGGCGAGCCCGCCGTTGGAAAGCAGGCGCGCCCGCTCCACACGTAGGCTCTCATCGGGAGGCTCGGTCTCCGTGACCTTGGTGGCCAACGGCAGAGGCGCAACGCGGTCAAGCAGCGCATAGTGGACGGCATCGGCCGGCGGGCCGTCGTCTTTGACGTGGAGGCTCTTCAGCCGCTGGCGGCCCAGCTCCGCGTAATAGTAATTATGAAAACGGTCCCCCAGTTTTTGATAGAAAGCGCGCGCCATGCCGGGATTGTCTTCTTCTTCGGCCATCCGTCCGCGCCAGTAGAGAGCGGCAGGAATCTCGGCGGAATCGGGATAGAGCGCGATGTGATCCTCAAAGCCTTTGCGTGCCTCGTCGGTGCGTCTCTGCCGAAAGCTCAGCCACGCGGCCTTCCAATGGGCATAGGAAGCGTGCGTCCCACTCGGGAAACGCTGCTGCAACTCCCGGTAGTGGTCAATGGCGCGATCGTAATCGCGCTTGAGCAAATACATGTTTGCGGCGGAGAGCAGCGCCTGCTCCAGCCAAGGACTGGCCGGCCCATACTGCCGCAACTCGTTCAGAGTTTCCAGGACGGCACGTTCGTCATTGGTTGAGTGCGCGGTCTCGCTCAGCAGGTAGAGCCGCTCGGCTTCGGCGTCGCCCTCCTGTTTCCCTATAGAAGTGAGGAGTTGGCGGGCATCATGGCTGCGCCCGCTCTTTTCGAGCGAGGTCGCAAGCAGGAGCTGCAATTCGGGACGATTGGCCGGGCTCGCCTCGTCCAACAGTTCGCGATAGTCGTGCGCCGCCTCGCTATAGTGCTTCGCCTTGAACAACAGGTCAGCGCGCGTTCGGCGCTCCGCGGCCGAACCGTGGATTCCCAGCTTTTGTAGTTCTGCGCCTGCCGCGTCGGCTTCGAAACTGTTGGGGAGGTTGAAGTACACGTTGCGGAAGGCGTCGGCCGCCTTCTGCTTTTCGCCAGCCGCTTGGTAGGCGCGGCCGAGGGCCAGTTCGATATCGCTGCGCACCGGGGCGCGGTCCTTTTCGAGCAGCGCGGCCGCTTCGGCTGCACGGCCTTCTTCGAGCAGCGCGCTGGCATAGAGCAGGTGCGCGTCGCGCGTCAGCAGCGAATCGGGAAAGTTCTTGCCGAAATCGGCGAGCGTGGCGAGCGCCTCCGCATTATGTCCCGTCTTCAGGTAGGAATCGCCCAGGTAATAAGCGACGTAGTCTCCCAGTTCGCTGGCTCCAGCCTTGGCTCGATTGAGCGGGTCAATGGCCTTGCTGTAGTCATGATCGATGGTGTGGACGTAGCCGACCACCAGCCACGCCAGCGCGCCCGCGTCTTCCTTCGGGTGACGCCGGGCGTAGGCCTCTATTCCCGCGTAGCCGGAGGGAGTGCGATCCTGAAGCAACTGCTGCGCCATGGGACGAAGATTGGCCGAGGCGACAAAGGCCTGACGCACTCGCCGCACTCGCGGAGAAACTTTTTTGCGGCGCTTCTTCTGCTTGCTGGTCTTCGGTGAAGTCTCGGCGGAGGTCGCGGAGGTTTTAGCTGAACCCTTGGCAGGGACCTTAGCCGAACTCTTCCCGCCTGCGGACTTTGCTGGCTTGGCTGGAGACTTCGAGGAAGCTGTCGGGGGCGCAGCCGCTGTCGACTGCGCGGCTGCAGGCCAGAACCATCCGAGTTCAAAGAGGAACAATGTTCCCGTTACAACTACGACAGCAAAACGGCGCACTCAAACCTACCTACGCCCGGAAATTGGGGCCCATAATCGAACGATCGTCTTCTGCGAGACTTCGTATCAATTCATGTTGAAAGTAATCGCCGGAGGCCGCAACCGTGTTCCCGTAACGCTTTTGGTACGTGGTCCGGCTCTTCTCGATCGTATCCTTCAGGCGGTCGTAGAGATCTTTGTTTTTTCGGCCTTCGGAAACCTTGGCCTGGTTATAAAGCTTGATCTCATCCACCAGCAGGCGGGCAAAACGTTGTGCCTTGCGGTGCACTTCCTGATCTTCGGCAGAGACTGGGGGCAAGACCGGCGAAGCCGGCGAAGCCGCTTCCGGACCCGCGTCGCTTTGGACATGGCCCAAAGACAAGGGTTCAGTCGCGGTGGCCGCAGTTGCCGCGGATTGCAATTCCACGTCCGCGGTTTGCGGCTGCGCAATGACTTCCGGAGGAGCATCGGCAACCGGCGGTGCACTTTCGGGCGCGGCCACAGCGACGGTCGCTTGCGAGTTGGCAGACGCGGCCGCCGCCATCGCGAAAGCTGGCGTGTGAGCCGCGAAAGGATCGTTGAAGGCGGGCGCCGGCTCAGGGTCGGCGGCGGCGGGCGCGGCGGACGGCTCTTTGTGAACCTGCTTACGCAACGCGTTGACCTCGAGCCATGCGCTGGTCGCAAGCACCAGCACTTCGAGCGCACCGGCATCGAGAAGCGCTCCGTCGCTTCCGCCGTCGGCATAAAGCAGCGCGGCGACTTTCTCCTTCAAAATGAGCGGCAAAAGCTGGGCGTCGCCGCTCGCCGGGGCTCCAAACGCTTCGGCGAAGCGCGTATCGAATTCGGCGGCCGCCACCTTGGCGGCGACATGATCGGCAATGGCTCGACCGACGGCGGGGGCGTTGCCATCAAGGGCAAAGTCCTTCAGAGCCTCACAATCCGCAAAGCCGCGAGCCTGCCATCCCGTGGCGCGACTGCCCTTGACGACGAAGAGAGCGACGCGGGCGGCGTAACGCGAGCTGGAATCGAGCAGGGTGCGAAGGATTTCCTTCTGCGAAGTGCCGAGCCGGATCCCAGAAACGGCGCGGGCCAGATCGGCAGTGCCCGAGGCGGAAGCGGGTGGAGCGGCAGGCGGCGAGGCGGCAATCTCCTCCATTACGCGCCGGACAATCTCACTGCGCAGCTGGGTGGTATGGCTCTCAAGGGCCTGATCGACCACCCGTTCCACAATCGGTTCAATCCAACCGCGATCCGACATTCAAACTCCGCCCACAACATTCTGAGGGCCGAAGAAATGTTACTTTCTAACCTCCGATTATATGGCCACTTGTGCGCCCACCCAGGGTACCTTGGTACCTGCCCTGGCGGTGTCCGATCATACCGTGGCGGCGGCTGGACCCTCCTCCAACCATCCACCAACTCGAACTGGGCAAGCGCAAAGCGCCGCCAGCCATTACAATAGCGGTGGGGCAGCTAGCGGGCGTCGGAAAAATCTGCATCAACTTAGGAATGAGCACCATCCAACCCAACATACAGCAACCAGTCAGCGAAGAACTGGAACTGGTCCGGCGAGCCAAACGTGGCGACGATTCGGCCTTTGAAGAGCTGGTGCGGCGCTACGACCGAAATGTGTTTCGCATTGCGCAGCACATTACGCAGAACCGCGCGGACGCCGAAGATGTAGTGCAGGATGCGTTCCTCAAGGCTTACGGAAATCTTGCGCAATTCCAGGAGCAGTCGAAATTTTATACCTGGCTGGTCCGAATTGCGGTAAACGAAGCGCTGATGCGCTTGCGCCGGAGAAGGCCAGAGCGCATGGTCTCTCTGGACGAAGATGTAAAGACTGAGGACGACTCGCTGCCCCGCGAGGTTGCGGATTGGAGCCCCAATCCCGAGCAGATGTACAACCAGGCGGAGTTGCGGGAAATCCTGACTCGCACGGTGCAAGGACTGCCGGCCGGGTTCCGGACGGTGTTCGTGCTGCGGGATGTGGAAGGCCTCTCGACGGAAGAGACGGCACAGGCGCTGGAGTTGAGCATCCCGGCCGTGAAGTCGCGTTTGCTGCGGGCGCGGCTCCAGTTGCGCGAGCGGTTGAGCCGCTTCTTTCAGAAACGGGCGAGTGGAGATGGGACCAAGTGAAGTGTAAAGAGTTTCTCGACGAATTAACCAACTACCTCGATGGCGCTCTGGACGACCGGACCAAGTCCGAGCTTGAGGACCATCTGGCGTGGTGCCACAACTGCTACGTCGTCTGCGACACCACTCGCAAAACCATCGAGATCTACCGCAACTCCGAGCTCTACGAGTTGCCGGACGACTTGCGCGGCCGGCTGGAGACAGCGATCATGCGGAAGTGTTCGGCCCACAAGAAGGCCGGTCCCCAGAAGCTGTAAGCGTCCGTTTCTGTTTTCTTTCCTACAAAACCGTGCAAGTGCTTGATTCCGTGGCGCGTCGGCCCACCGAGGTACCACATCGGTCATCGTACTTAGCCGAACCTTTCTCCCCTAAAGTGAATCTAAGTAGATGGGTGAACGAGTTTGCCCGAGCGCAAAGAATTTCCGGCTTTTCTCGCTCCATAATCGTCTAATAGATGTGCGGGGCGGCCGGCTCTGTTTCTGTGGGGAGGGTGATGGAATGTTTGCCAAGATGATGGACGCTATGTTCGGTTGCCGCCACGGCCGGTACAGTTTCCCGATCACCATGCGGGCCGGTTCTTGCCACGCGCCGACGCCGGGGCGCACTGGGACCTATGTGGTGTGCCTGGATTGCGGGCGTGAATTCGGCTACGACTGGCAGGAGATGCGAATCGTGGAAACACAAGCGAAAGAAACGGCTCGCTCCCTGGTCACGAAAGAGGCTGCGTAAGAATGAGAGCGGCCCGCCTGAGCTTGCCGACCGCAGGTCACTAAGAAGCACCCTCCCCCGAAGTATCCAGTGTTCCCTCATTTCCCTTGTTCATGTTATTCGACCACAAAAGATTTTAGTCGCGCTCGACACCTGACAAGCGGATAATGGAGGTGGCACGGACGCTGGTCCCCCTGTGTCGGCCTGCTTTTGGTCCCGACCACAAGGGCGATTGTCTCTCGATCCGGCCAGGAGGTCTCTTCCTATGCCTCTTTCTAAGCTCCGCGGATTTCTGGATCGCAATCAAGTCAAATACCTGGTGATCTCCCACTCCGTGGCCTACACGGCCCAGGGGATTGCCGCACTCACACACATCAAGGGAAAAGAACTGGCCAAGACGGTCATGGTGATGGTGGATGGACGGCTGGTCATGGCAGTGGTGCCAGCGTCGTTCCGCGTCGATCTGCACCGGCTCAAGAAGTATCTGGGTGTGGACACGGTGGAACTGGCCAGCGAGCAGGAATTCCGCCACCGTTTCCCCGACTGCGAAACCGGATCCATGCCCCCCTTTGGCAACCTGTATGGCATGGACGTCTTCGTAGACGAAGCTCTGGCCGAGGACAAGGAGATCGCCTTCAACGCAGGGACCCACCGGGAACTGGTCCGCATGAGTTTCCAGGACTTTCACCGGCTGGTTAACCCTGTGCTAATCCCCTTGGCAGCGCGTCCGGTCGCCATGCACGTGGCTTGAACGCGACGAACGCCTACTGCTGACTCGCTTGGGCTGTTATTACTGCCCTTGTGCGGCCCGTGGGTTGGCTCTCAGCCGACCATCGTGGCCACGAAGATAATTTTGTCTTTTTTTCATACACTGTTCACAAATCGCTGTGTTAGATTTGCCCAATCCAAAGTCAACACTAAGGGTCTGCGGAGGAAAATGAATTGGGCAAGGACATGGTCCCCAAGAAGATCTTCTTCACAAAAGGTGTGGGAAAACATCGCGAACGTTTGACGTCTTTCGAGCTTGCCCTGCGCGATGCCGGCATTGCCTCACAAAATCTGGTGCGCGTCTCCTCCATCTTCCCTCCAAATTGCAAACTCATTCCGCGTTCGCAAGGACTGAAGTATTTGCATCCTGGTGAAGTCGTGTTCGCGGTAGTCGCCGAGAACTCAACCCACGAACCGCACCGCCTGCTGGCGTCTTCAATCGGCGTGGCCATCCCCGCCGACCGCAACGCCTATGGATATCTGAGCGAGCATCATTCCTTCGGCGAAACCGAAGATGCCGCCGGAGACTACGCCGAAGAACTGGCGGCGGAAATGCTCGCCACCACGCTGAACGTAGAATTCGACCCCGACCGATCCTGGGACGAGAAGAAAGAAATCTACCGCATCTCAAACAAGATTGTTCGCACGGCCAACGTCACCCAGTCCGCGGTGGGCGACAAACGCGGGCTCTGGACGACGGTGATTGCCGCGGCGGTCACCATCTTCGACTGATCCCGAATGAATTCGGTTCGTGTACGGACGGGCGCCTTCGCCCGTCGAGGTCGAGCGACAGCTCGGCAATTCGGTTATTGAATAATTACAACTTTATAATTACAATCGGTTCGTGGAAGGCATTCGCTTCGAGTGGGACGAGGCCAAGAACCTGTCCAACCAACGCAAGCACGGCGTCAGCTTTGAGGAAGCGAGCGCAGTATTCCGCGATCCCCTCTATGTGTCCGTGCAGGACCGCGTCGAGGATGGGGAGACGCGTTGGCAGACCTTGGGTTTTGTCGAGGGCTTGCTCCTTCTCACGGTGGCCCACACGGTCAGAGAAGAACGCCATGACGGCACCTCGGTGGAGGTCATTCGCATCATCTCCGCTCGACGCGCGACTCGGAAAGAAAGGCGACGCTATGAAGACGAAAACGGTTAGATACACATTGGAAACGCTGCCGCCATTGACCAAAGCGCGGCGCGCGAAACTGAAGGCGCTGGCAGCTCGTCCCGACAGCGCGATTGATACCAGCGATATCCCCGAAATGACGGAGGAACAGTGGGAGAACGCGAGGCGGGGCCACTTCTATCGCCCGCGAAAGCGCCAGATCACGGCGCGCCTCGATGCCGATGTGCTGGATTGGCTGAAGGCACAGGGGAAGGGCTATCAGTCCCGCATCAACGCGATCCTGCGGCGGGAGATGCTGGCCTCGATGAACGCGGCCAAGTAGCGATTGTTGATGGTCTGATTTTAGAACTGCGGCGCGGTTCATCGTCGGCCTGTCTTTTTCCCTGCCGGTTTCTTCTTCAGCCGCTCCAGCACCGCCGCGACAATCAGCGGCAACCCCACCGTTGCATCGAGAAAGACCTCGCCAAACTTGCCGCCTTCGGCCTGGGGCACAAACTTTCCCCACGACACCGCTTCGCTGTAAGGACTGCCCGAAAGCCCACCCCAATACACCGGCTCCGGACAAATGCGCAGGCCGTAGTGGTAGCGCTTGAGCGGCAAGTCTTCCCCGCCCCGGCGATGCCGCAACTCGATAAACGGGCCAAACTGCTGCGACCAGTTGCGCGGCACGCCTCCGCCAATCGTAAAAATGCCCAGGCGCTTCTGAGCCAGCAGCGTGGCCGCGAAGCGCTCCAGGTCCTCGAAGGGGTCGAAGCGAAAGCGCGGCTTCCCTTCCCGGTCGCGTTCGCGATTAGTGAGGGCATAGTCAAGGCCAAGCTCGGAATCGGAGAACGCAGGAACGAACACCGGCACGTCCTTTTCATAGGCTGACTTCAAAATGCCGCGCTGTCCCTTGGCATGCTTTGCGAGATGCGCTCCGATGGCGCGGTTGAGCTTGTAAGAGCACATCATCTCGTTCGCGTCCCAGCCGGCAAAAACGGCGTGCATCACGCGCTCGACGTCGTCCAGGTTCTGCTCCGGCTCCAGCGTGTCATAAACGCGGTTGTAACCGGCCTCATAAAGCTCCTCGTCGCTCAGGTCGGGATTGTGGCGGAAGTGCGCGCGGCCCGTGGCCTCGACCAGCCCGTGCGCCATGAGCGCCCCGGTCGAAACAACGGCGTTCACAATCCCGTGGTCAATCAGGTCTGCCACGATGAGCCCCTGCTTAGCAACGGTCATGGCCCCGGCAAGCGTCATCACGACGAAACAGTCCTTGTCGCGCGCCATGGCCTCCAGCACATCGGCGGCCTCTCCCAGCTGACGGCCAGTGAACGCGGTTTTCGCCATAGCGCGCACCAGATCGTCAACCGACTTGACCTTGCCGAGATCGAGCGGCGCCAGCGGGATCAGCCGGTCTTCGACCGGGTCATGGAGCTTGCGATCAATGCCCGCACCCTCGTGAGAATGGCTAGGATTTGCGGTGTTCTTGTGCTTCAAGGACGGACCCTCCGAAGTAGGAAAGCATTGGTGAAAAACCAATGTACTAGAAGTCGGCAAATGTCGCGAAGGTCCCCGCTTCACGGCTTGATGTCGATCGGCGTGCCGATGGGAACCAGTTCCCACAGTTCGTCCATTTCTTGGTTCGTCACGGCGATGCACCCGTCTGTCCAGTCATGTAGAACATGCGCCTTCCCCACCCATGCATACTCCCTGGGAAGCCCGTGCAGCATGATGTCGCCTCCGGGATTGACACCGGATCTCTTGGCGACTGCGATATCTTTGGAGTCTGGATACGAGATGTGGAAGGCTTTGTAAAAATGACTGTTCGCGTTCCGCGCATCGAGGATGTAGGACCCCTCAGGAGTCCGGTGATCGCCCTGCCGGGTCTTCGGTCCAACGGGCTCGCCGCCGAGCGCGATCTTGTAAGATCGCACTTCCTTCCCTCGGGATAGTAGCACTAGCCTTCGCTGTTGCTTATAGATGATGACGCGATCGGCCTCGACTGGCTTCTGCTGAGCGATCAGGAACGCGCATGAGGTAATCAGGACGACAACCGCTGCAAGCACCCTCATTTCAGCGATTCTATCGGTAACGATCTTCACCCCGCTTTGGTATCCTAGGACGCGATCACGTAGAGACGCGGCTGGCCGCGTCTCCTTCTGCAGCGGAGAGGCGCTTGCCCGACAAATTCACCGTCGCATTAGTGCAGATGTCCTGCGGCCCCGAGCCCGCCGACAACATGGCCAAGGCGCTGGAACGCGTGGCCGACGCGGCCAAGCGCGGCGCGCACGTCGTCTGCCTGCCCGAACTTTTTCAGACGCAATATTTCTGTCAGCGCGAGGACGCCGCCCTGTTCGATCTGGCCGAGACAATCCCCGGGCCGGGTACGGAAAAGCTGTCAGCCGCTGCGCGGCAAAACAACGTCGTACTCGTGGCGTCCCTGTTCGAGAAGCGTGCCCCGGGCCTCTACCACAACACGGCGACTATCTTCGATTCGGACGGTGCGCTCAAGGGCATCTACCGCAAAATGCACATCCCCGACGATCCGCTGTATTACGAAAAGTTCTATTTCACACCGGGCGATCTCGGCTATAGGACGTTCGACACAAACGCCGGAAAAATCGGCACGCTAGTCTGCTGGGACCAGTGGTATCCCGAAGGCGCCCGCCTGACCGCCCTGCAAGGAGCCAGCATTCTGTTTTATCCCACAGCGATCGGCTGGCATCCCGCCGAGAAAGCCGAGTTCGGAGCAGCCCAACACGACGCCTGGCGCACCATCCAGCGCGCCCACGCGATCGCAAACGGAGTGTACGTCGGTGTCGTAAACCGCGTCGGCTTCGAAACCGGCAACATTCGCGGCAACTCCGCTCCCGGCAAAGGACTGGAATTCTGGGGCGGTTCGTTCCTAGCCGATCCCTTCGGCCGCGTGCTAGCGGAAGCCTCGCACGACAACGAAGAGACTTTGCTAGGCGAAGTGGACCTAAGGCTTATCGAGGAGACGCGGCGCAACTGGCCCTTCCTCCGCGACCGAAGGATCGACAGTTACGCTCCTATCACCAGCCGCATGATTGACGACAAATGACGGTTGCAACAAAGGGTCGGGTGATTTGCAACATGGCTACGCTGTACAATCTCGTTCATGGAACCAATTTCAACGGTCACAACCGCTTGGACAATCGCAAAAACTGCAGGAGAAATCTCGAAGAAGCTGTACGAATTTGGGAAGAATCTGAAGGACCGTGAGGCGAAGCAGCAGGTTGACGATATTCTAGATAAGTTACGCGAACTCAAGCAATCGGCCTCAGAACTGGAAGATCAGAACCGAGAGCTTCGAGAAAAATTGCGCTTCAAGAGTGATGACTACGTGTTTCGCAACCCGTTCCGGTACCACAAAGACCACCCCGACCAGCCGCTTTGTGCCAAATGCTTCGCCAAGAACATCGAGGCTCCGATGGGTGAACCCGGGAGGGACAGCATAAAAGAATTCCGTACATGTCTTGTCTGCGGAGGCATTGTTACGTTGGCTAGTCTTAGTGCCCGTCCATCTCCCCCACTCAGGTCGGACTATCCTCAAGGTCGTCGCTAATCTGTCACGTAAGGATGAAGTTGAGACACCGAAGATTTAATGACCAAGCGATCCGCCACTCGCGCCAAACTTCCCGCCGCCCTCGGCTACCGCATGCCGGCCGAGTGGGAGCCGCACGCATCCACCTGGCTCGCCTGGCCCCATCTCCGCGGAGACTGGCCGGGAAAATTCGAGCCCATCCCCTGGGTTTACGCCGAGATCATCCGCAACCTGGCGAAGCGCGAGCGAGTGGATCTGGTGGTCAACAGTGAGCGTGCCGAGAAGCGAGCCCGGGCCGTCCTGGAACAAGCCGACGCGCTCTCCGATAGCGTCTGCTTTCACCGCTGGCGCACCGACCGCGTATGGACCCGCGATTCGGGATGTATCTTCCTCATGTGTGGCGCGGGCGCCCCCGCCCGCGACAACCGGGAAGGGCACGAGTTTACTCGTGCCGACTACGGCCGAGAAGACGACGGGGCTTTAGCCCCTGAGGGCGACCTTCTTGCTCTCCACTTCCAGTTCAACGCCTGGGCCAAGTACGACAACTACAAGCACGATGCCAAACTCGGCAAACGCATGGCGAAGGCCGCGGGCGCAAGGATCGTGCAGCCCATCTTTGCCAGCGATTCATCTGACGGTCACCGCATTGTCCTCGAAGGCGGAGCGATTGAAGTCAACGGCCGCGGTACGCTGATCACAACCGAGGAATGCCTTCTTTCGACCACGCAGCAGCGCAATCCACATATGGACCGCGCCGCCTACGAACAGATGTTCGCCGACTATTTCGGAATTCGGTCGGTCGTCTGGCTCGGCGAAGGCATCGAGGGCGACGACACCCACGGCCACGTGGACGATCTAACCCGCTTCGTCTCACCCGACACAGTGATCACGATGATCGAATCGAACGCGCAGGATGCGAACTATTCAACTCTGCAGCACAATCTGGGCCGGCTGCGAGCCGCGCGCGACCAGGAGGGCCAGCGCCTGAAGGTGGTGGAAATTCCGATGCCGCGTCCGGTCATTTTCGAGGGCCGCCGCCTGCCCGCCAGCTACGCGAATTTCTATATCGCCAACGGAGTCGTGATGGTCCCAATCTTCAACGATCCCAACGACCGCATCGCGCTAAACACGCTAGCCGAGTTGTTCCCCGGCCGCGAGATCGTGCCCATTTACTCCGGCGATCTGATCTGGGGTTTCGGGGCGCTGCACTGCATGACTCAGCAGCAACCGGCAGTCAGTAGTCGGTAGTCAGTGGTCAGTAGTCGGGCACAGCTCACAGGCGAGTTCATTGATCTTGCAGGGTAGGCCCAGATCGGTGGTGAAATCACTGTTCGACGACACGTATCTTGATATCATTCAAGCAAAGGGCATTCCATGCGCTTCATGCTTGTCGTTCTGTTCGCGATTTCAACTATGCCCGCTGCAGGGGAAGACCCACTGTGGTCAGAGCTCAACATCAAAACTGTCGCTGGTCCCGATGCAATTGACTGTGGGGCGATAGGGATATACCAGAGTGGGATGCCATCAAGCAGATGCGTGATCGACGCTTTTCGCCAGCGCAAACCCTTCTTTGTGGTTTACTGGCAATTGGGCGTTGACTCTTATCCAGGACGCGCCCTAGCAGGAGATGCTGCGGGGCGGGTGTTTGAGTTCAACTTCGATTTCGGACTTTCCGTCGAACCTAACCCGCACCGGCATGTTGAATCGAAACAGTGTCCTGAGCCGGCACACTTGGTCATGTCGAGGACAGGGCGACTGAGTTGTGAGCAGGGCCACTTCCAGGCTGATGTGGGCCTTTGCGGACCTGTGCCGTTGCGCACCTCCGCATCCTCGTTGTCGAAATACAAGGGCAAAATAGTGTTCGAGCTAGTAGCTCACAGAGAAGGAAACGCATCAGTCTTGAGTGTTTCAAAGTCGGAGTTTACGCCTGAAATCAACGACGCCGCTTTGGCTGAGGTTCGCGAGTGGCGATTCTCCCCCGCATTGAAGGACGGAACACCTGTATCCGTCAGGATGTCGGTGACTCTGAGTTCCGATGGGACGCGAGAAACGGTCGCACTTTCCAACCTCCTTCACTCCGCCGGTTGCCAGGATTCCGAAGCACGAATAGTCCGTCCATAGGATTGACAATGCGTCGCGGAGGGTTCCGATGGCGAGAGATCGCCATCTCACCAGTATTACAAGCTGCGATTAGCAAGAAGGGTCCCTCATAGGGCTTTGCGCCGACTGCTGACTACCGACTCCTTCATTCACGCCTCTACCCGTGACGGCCGAGATCATCTGGTCGGCTGGGAGATGCTCCCGTTCCACCAGCGGGCGCCGTGCTGCATATACATTGGGCATCATGTGATGCTACAATCAGTGCCTAGGAGTTCCCATGAGAACCACGCTTGCCCTTGACGATGATCTCGTACGCACCGCCCAGGAGTTCACTGGGGTGGCGGAAAAAACGGCGCTGATTCGTGAAGCCCTTAAAGCCCTGATCGAGCGGGAGAGCGCGCGCAGACTGGCGTCCCTGGGAGGCACAATGCCGGGATTGAAGAACGTTCCACGCCGCCGGGTACGCACCCATTGATTCTCGCCGATACGTCCGTCTGGATTGACCACTTCCGTTCGGGCAACAAAGAACTGCACAGGCAGCTTAGTCGGGGACAGGTTGTAATCCATCCATTCATCATTGCGGAACTGGCCCTGGGATCCCTGAAAGACCGCACCAAGTCGCTTGCCCTGCTGGATCTATTACCGCACGTTCGAGTGGCGCAGTTGAACGAAATTCGAGCATTGATCGAGGCCCGTCGTTTGTATGGCCACGGTATCGGTCTGACCGACGCACACCTGATCGCTTCCGTTCTTATCAATCCGCCGACGCT
>Ga0187818_10000186_pt1 | contig 19675 bp, 12 predicted proteins | sample NC_wetland_sal_i_14_FD_130581 | JGI IMG/M metagenome (GOLD analysis project Ga0187818, IMG submission 130581) | Wetland sediment microbial communities from Neuse River Estuary, North Carolina, USA - SO4_3 | ecosystem: Environmental > Aquatic > Freshwater > Wetlands > Sediment | place: USA... | reverse complement strand
TTCCCGATCGCCCGATCATCCCTTTCATTGAAGGCGACGGCACCGGCCGCGACATCTGGAAAGCTTCCGTCCGCGTCTTCGACGCCGCCGTCGAAAAGGCGTACCACGGTAAGCGCTCCGTGGCCTGGTACGAAATCTTTGCCGGCGAGAAAGCCAAGGCTCGCTTCCAGAACTGGCTCCCCGACGACACCGTCAGCGCCATCCGCGAATTTCGCGTCGCCATCAAGGGTCCGCTGACCACACCCGTCGGAGGCGGCATCCGCTCCCTCAACGTCGCCCTGCGCCAGACCCTCGATCTCTACGGCTGCGTGCGTCCCGTGAAGTACTACGCCGGCGTGCCCTCGCCCGTGAAGCATCCCGAGCGCATGAACATCGTCATCTTCCGCGAAAATACGGAAGACGTTTACATCGGCATCGAATGGGAACAAGGCACGCCCGATGCCGCCCGGCTGATCGAATTCCTCAACAAAGACATGTTGAAAGGCGGCAAGAAACAGATCCGCCTCGATTCCGGCATCGGCATCAAACCCATGTCCGTGACCGGTACCAAGCGCCTGGTGCGCATGGCTATCCAGCACGCTCTCGCAAACAAGAACAAAGCGGTCACGCTCGTCCACAAAGGCAACATCCAGAAGTTCACCGAAGGCGCGTTCCGAAAGTGGGGATACGAACTCGCCACCGAAGAGTTCCGCGACAAAGTCGTCACCGAGCGCGAGAGCTGGATCATCGGCAACAAGGACAAGAATCCCAATATCACCGTCGAGGAAAACGCGAGCCTCATCGAACCCGGCCTTGAGTTCGCCCAGGACGACTTCCGCCAGACTATCTACAAAGAAGTAAAAGACTGCCTCGATTCCATCTACGCCACGCACGGCAAAGGCGCATGGAAGAAAAAGCTGATGATCAACGACCGCATCGCCGACTCCATCTTCCAGCAGGTGGTGACCCGGGCCGATGAATACAGCGTTCTGGCCACGCCCAACCTGAACGGCGACTACATTTCCGATGCCTGCGCCGCGCAGGTTGGCGGCCTCGGCATCGCTCCCGGAGCGAACATCGGCGACGGTTACGCCATCTTCGAGGCCACCCACGGCACCGCTCCCAAGTACGCCGACAAAGACGTCATCAATCCCGGCTCCGTCATTCTTTCGGGCGTCATGATGTTCCGCTTCCTCGGCTGGACGGAAGCCGCCGATCTGATCGAGCAGAGCCTGGAGCGCACCATCTTACAGAAAAAAGTGACCTACGATTTTGAGCGCCTGATGGAAGGCGCCACCAAGGTAAAGACCAGCGAGTTTGCGACTTGCATGATCGACAACATGAGAGTCGCAGTCGCAGCGGATTGAGATGTTTTTGATTTTTCTTCGTGTACCTTGGTGTCCGTGATGGTTAACGCTCTTGCTTAGAAAGGACATTTCATGCGCAATAAAGTAACGATCGTCGGTTCCGGAAACGTAGGCGCCACCGCCGCTCATTGGATCGCATCGAAAGAACTAGCCGATGTCGTCCTCATCGACATCATAGAAGGCGTCCCGCAAGGAAAAGGTCTCGACCTGTTCGAGGCGATGCCGATCGAGAAGCGCGATTCCGACATCGTCGGTACAAACGACTACGCCGACACAGCCAACTCCGACATTGTCGTCATCACCGCCGGAATTCCACGCAAGCCCGGCATGAGCCGCGATGATCTTCTCAATACCAACCACAAAATCATGAACGACGTCGTCGGCAAGGTCGTGCACCACTCTCCGAACTGCATCCTCATCGTCGTCTCCAATCCCCTCGACGCCATGGCGCAGGCCGCCTACAAGATGAGCGGTTTCCCGCGCGAGCGCGTCATCGGCATGGCCGGCGTGCTCGACTCCGCCCGCTTCCGCACGTTTATCGCGCAGGAACTCAACGTCAGTGTTGAGAACGTGACCGCCTTCGTCCTCGGTGGACACGGCGACACCATGGTCCCGCTTCCCCGCTATTCCACCGTCGCCGGCATTCCCATCACCGAACTCATGGACCCAGCCACTCTCGATCGCATCGTCCAGCGCACCCGCGACGGCGGCGCCGAGATCGTCAAATATCTCAAGACCGGATCGGCTTACTACGCCCCATCGGCCGCCATCACCGAGATGGTCGAAGCCATCCTCAAAGACAAGAAAAAGATTCTCCCCTGCGCCGCCTACCTCAACGGAGAGTACGGCATCCACGGAATCTTTGTCGGCGTGCCGGTGAAACTCGGCGCCAAGGGAATCGAGCAGATCATCGAGATCAAACTCACCCCGGAAGAGAAAGCGGCCCTCGACAAGAGCGCAGCAGCGGTGAAAGAGCTCATCGCGGTGATCAACGTCTAGACTACGAGCAGCGGAGGGCGGAAAGAGCAGTGTGAACAACGACGAATTGCGAAATTGGTACTTGGCCCTAACAGACTCCGACAAGCAGGTTTTTCTCGCCCTTGTTTCCAACCATCTCACGATTCATGGCCGTGACTTTGGTCTTTACCCATCAGGAGCAGAGCAGAGCAAAGCCTTCAACGCCTTCAAAGGGTTGAACGAACTTCAACATCAAATAAGCGGTCACATCGCTGCAATTGGATCGATGCACGACAGATACCCGGACGACGTTCTCTGGAAGATACCCGATGAGAAGGCTGCCGCGTATGGTCTAACTGCTCATCTCAGACAGTCGCTTGATTTTGCAAGATCCCGAAATGTTTGGGCTAAATCAAAGTAGCCTCCTACCCACGATCACACTCCTGGCACCTCGAAGATGCTATAGTCTGAGCGGCCAACGACCCAATGGACACGGCGTCTAATGGATTTTGATCAGCTCGAAATCTTCCTCGAAGTGGCGCGCCTCTCCAGCTTCTCGCGCGCGGCGGAGAAGCGTTTCCGCACCCAGCCCGCCATTTCGGCCCAGATTCGCGCGCTCGAAGAAGAGGTGGGCGCTCGTCTGCTCGACCGCTCCGGAGGCCGCGTCTCGCTCACCGCGTCCGGCAAGTTATTTTTCAAATATGCCGAGGAGACGCTGGAGCGGCGCAAGACCATCCTCACCGAGATCGCCGAGACCGAGCGCGTGCCCCGCGGCGAAATTGTCGTGGGAGCGAATGAAGGCACCTGCCTGCACATCCTGCCTGAGGTGTTCGCGCAATTCAAACGCGACTATCCGAAGGTCGCCGTGAGCATCAAGCGCTCCGACTACGCCAAGATTCTCGAGTCGATCATCGAGAACGTGGTGGACTTTGGGGTGGTCTCGCTGCCCGTAACCGACAACCGGCTCGAGGCGCAGATGATACATCGCGACGAACTCGTCGTGATCACGGCCCCGCAGCATCCGCTCGCGGCGAAGAACAGCGTCACTGTGGCCGAGGTCTCGGCTTATCCGCTGGTCGTGCCCAAACTGGGCCACACCCGCGACGCGCTCGATGCGCTGTTCTATGACCATCACTTGAAGCCGAACTTCGCCATGGAACTCGATTCGAGCGAACTGCTGAAGCGCTTTGTGGCCGCCGACGTCGGGGTAGGATTTATCGCGCGGTCGAATATCGAGGAGGATATCCGGGCCAAGGCGCTGGTCGCAATCACGCTCGCCGACGCGCAAATCCGGCGCGACCTCGCGATCGTTTTCCGCAAAGATAAATCGCTTAGCCGCGCCGCCAAGGCCTTCATGGACATCGCGGTAAAGCAAAAGAATTTTTCCACGGCCGGGGCTGGGAAGCGACCCAAATGAACAGGGTTCCGCCTCTCGTACTCTTCTTGTCCCTGCTCGTTTCGCCCGCCGCAGCCCAGAAGCAGCCCGTCGGCGGCAAGGTTTCCTCCGCCGCCTACAAGCTCATCGCGCTGAAAGTCACGGGAACGGCGCGCTACACCGACAAAGAAATTCTCGCCGCGAGCGGCCTGCAAATGGGCCAGAACGCCGCCGACGGCGATTTCAAAGAGGCGGTGCAGCGCCTGGGCGATTCCGGCCTGTTCAGCGAAGTTACCTATTCGTATTCCTCTTCAGGCGCGGGCGTAAGACTCGAACTCCAGCTCGCCGATACCGACAAGAACAAGCTCGTTCCCGCGCGCTTCGAAAACTTCGTCTGGTGCACCGACGACGAACTGCTCCCCGCCTTGCAACGCCGCGTTCCGTTGTTCAAGCAGTTGCTGCCGATTGCAGGTAATCTTCCCGACCGCGTTTCCGAGGCGCTGCAAGCCATCCTCAGCGAAAAGAATTTTCCGGGTCGAGTAAATTACCTGCGCCAGGGAGACGAGTCTAGCGGTGCCCTAAACGCAATCGATTACCGGGTCGAGGAAGTCAGCATCCGAATTCGCAGCGTCGAATTCCCGGGAGCCTCTCCCGAGCAGGCGGCTCTGCTCACAACTGCCGCGCGTCGCCTCACGGGGGCGGAATACGGGCGCTCTACTCTCGCCGCAGCCGCCAGCTTTGACTTGCTCCCCGTGTACCTCCAGCGCGGATATTTGAAGGCCGCATTTGGGCCGTCCGACGCACGTGTGGCGCCTCCACCTGCTCCAGCGACGGATAGGCAAGGGTCCGCCGAACTTCAGGTCGATGCCATTGTACCTGTGACGCCGGGCGAGATATATTCAACCTCCGGGGTCGAATGGAAGGGCAACTCTGCCATCACCACCGCCGAAGTCGCGCCCCTCCTCCACCTGCCAACCGGCCAGCCCGCCGACGCGGTGCGTCTTCTCCACGACATCGAAAACGTAGGCAAGCTTTACCGCAGCCGCGGCTACATGATGGTTCAGATCAAGCCCGACGCCCAGTTCGACGACAAGAAAAGCAGCGTGCACTACGACCTGAATATCGTCGAAGGCGACCTTTACAAGATGGGAGAGTTGGAGATCTTAGGGCTCGACACGCAAGCCAAAGCTCGTATGCAGGCAGCGTGGACGCTGCGCGAAGGCCAGCCCTACAACGCCGACTACCCCAAGAAATTTCTGGACGATACCAGAGGTCTCGTTCCCCGCGGCGTGCAGTGGGCCGTGAGCATTCATGAAACCCCGGAAGCGAAGGACAAGACCGTGGACGTGGAGATCCGTTTCAAGCAGCAGTAGCGCTGAAACCCGCGGATTGTAAAGGACAAAATATTTTTGTAACCGGAAGCTTGCGTGCGAATCTTTATATTGACGACATAGATGTGACATCTTGATTGTGGCGTCATTGAGTGTCCACTTTTCTATCACCCCGTTTCACAGGAGACGAAAGCAGAATGAAAGTGAATCGAATTGCGGCTGCGGTTCTTGGGATGCAGATGTTGGTCGGGCTGGCGGCGGTTCCGGCGCTGGCTGCCGGCAGGAGCCAAACCTTGACCGGCGAAGTGAGCGACGCCATGTGCGGGGCGAAACACGAAATGCCCGGCAAGGCCGCGGATTGCACGCGCGGCTGCGTGAAGCATGGCTCGAAGTACGCGCTCGTGGTCGGAGACAAAGTCTACATCCTCGAGACCTCAGACCAGGCCGCGCTCGATAAGCTAAACGATCTGGCGGGAGCGAAAGCAAAGGTGACCGGAGAAGTGGACGGCACCACGATGGCGGTAAAGTCGGTGGCCGCGGGATCGTAACGGCAGCGGTGGAGGGACGGGCGTCTCGCCCGTCCAGCCGGGCGGGGACGCCCGGCTCTCCACCAGGCAATCCTGGCTCGACAATAAAAAACCGGCGGGCTGCCCGCCGGTTTCTTGTTCTCTCCGCAATTCCCTCTACTGTTGATTCTGGTTCTGACTGTCGTCCCGGCGTTTCAGCGTCGGGCGATCGTCGTCGCTCCCGCTCTTGTCGGTGCCGGCGGACTTGTCACTGGTGGACGTGCGGCGCAGGCTGGGCTTGCTCCCATCCTTCTCTTCGATCACCTTGTGCCGGTTCTCGATGGTGGCCAACCGCGATTTCACGTCATCGAACTCTGAGGTGGTAACGATGTACTGCGCGCGCGCCGGAAGAATGGTCGCGATCTCCTTTTGCGACGCCTCAATGCGGTCGGGCGTCTGCGGGTGCGAAGCGAAGGCCTTCGCGATCGTGCCCGGCTTCTTCTTCTCTTTCGCCTGAATTTTTTCGAAGAAACTGATGAAAGCCTGCGGATCGTATCCCGTCTTATACATATATTGCAGGCCGAGGTAGTCCGCTTCCGCCTCGAAATTGCGCTGGAATTTCATGAACGTGAGCGGCAAGGCCAGACCACTGGCTTCGTAGATTCCGTAGCCCAAGCCGCCGCCAATGAAGATCAAAGGAATGGTGCCGATTTGCGCCCAATTCGCTCGCGTCATCTGACGAGTCCCGTGGCGGGCGGCAACGTGCGAAATCTCATGCGCCATCACCCCGGCCAGTTCGGCCTCTTCGTCCGCCGCCAGAATCAGGCCGGAGTTCACGAAGAAAAATCCGCCGGGGAGCGCGAACGCGTTCACTTCGTCGGAGTCGATCACTTTGATGGTGAACGGCACCTGCGCGTCGGAATTGCGCACCAGATTTTGGCCGATGCGGTTGACGTACTCGTTCACCACCGGGTCCTGAACCAACTTCACGCTATTCTCGACCTGCATCGCGTATTGCTTGCCCATCCTGATTTCGGTTTCGAGCGAGTACCAGTTGCCCAAGCCGCGTCCACCGATCTTGCGATTGCCGATGGCGTCGACATCGTCCTCTTTGCCGTCGTGCTTGACCTTGCTGTCGTCGGGCTCCTGGATGGGAGGCGGCCCACTAGGCGTAGGCGCCACGTCGCTGCCGGCGCTGCTGCTCGAAGAGGAGTCCGCGGGCGGAGTCGGAGTCGAACTGGGGGTTGTCGAGGGAGCTGGCGCTGGAGCTGGCGTTGAGCTGGTCGCTGTGCTGGACGGTGAGCCACTCGGGGGTGGCGTGCTCTGAGTCTGCGCCGTCTGACCCTTTGGCGCTTGCGAGGCCTGCGGCTGTGCGCCTGGAGTCTGGGAAGTTTGCTCCTGCGCCCAAGCAGGCACCGCCATCAGCGCTAGTAAACTCAGGCAAATCAGTGATTTACGGAACGACATTTGGACACCCCGCGGAAACTCCGGTCGGCTGAAAAGATTATACCCCCGATGGCAAGTCGGTGTGAACAGAGTTTCCCATCTAGTAGGACGCTGGCTCGCGCCGGAAAGTTACCCGCTATTTTCACAGAACCTTGCGGCTGAGGTTCTTTTCCCCAGCCGTCTGTGCCGATAGTGTTCCAAATTCATCAACCACGAAGGACACGAAGTCCCACGAAGATATGAACCCGTTGAGAAGTTCCTTCGTGTTCCTTCGTGTCTAACTTCGTGTCCTTCGTGGTTGATTTTGTTCTCTTTGCGGACCAGCGCCCCTTTGCGTTTTCCGTCCGCCGGTGTAACATGGCGCGACTTTTAGAAAGGCGGAACCGTGCATGTTGAACCGTCGCAGCTTTCTATCGTCGTCCTTCGCTTCGTCCCTCGCTGTGGGCGCTGGCTTGGCCTGGCGCGGAAATTTATGGGCACAACTGGAGTCGCTGCCGTCAGAGCTGCCCGCCCGCTCCCTTTTCGATTCGAACGAAGACGCCTACTGGCGCGAACTGCGCAAGCAGTTCCTGATTCCGGCGGACGAGATCTACCTGAATAACGGCACCGTGGGATCGAGCCCCGCGCCCGTGCTGCGCGCGGTGTTTGAAGGCTACGAGGCGTGCGAAAAGCTGAACGAGTCCGATCCCGAGGACTATCCCATCTGGGGATATGCCTCGTGGAACCAGTTCCGCGATCCGCTGGGCGCGTTTGTCGGCTGCAAGCGCGACGAGATCGCGCTTCTCAGAAACGCCACCGAGGCCAACAGCTATATCGCAAACGGCATCGATCTGAAGTCTGGCGACGAAGTGCTCATGACCGACCAGGAGCATCCCGGAGGCGAGCACCCATGGAATTTGCGGGCGAAGCGCTATGGCATCGTGGTGAAGAAGGTCACGCTGCCGAAGCCGGTGGAAAATTCTGCGCAGGTCTTGAATCTATTCCGCGACGCCATTACGCCGCGCACCCGCGTCTTGTTCTTCAGCCACATCACCACCTTTTCCGGAGTGGTGCTGCCGGCCAAGGAACTCTGCGCACTCGCTCGAAGCAAAGGAATTATTTCCGCGGTCGACGGGGCGCACGTTCCAGGAATGATGCGTCTGAACCTGCACGAGTTGGGCTGCGACCTGTATTCCTCGAGCCCGCACAAGTGGCTCCAGGCGCCCAAGGGCTCGGGATTTCTTTACGTCCGCGACGAAATGATTGACCGCCTGTGGAACACGATCGCAACCGAAGGCTGGGACGACGTAAAGCTCCGCGCCGAACGCTTCCAGCGCATCGGCAGCTCAAACGTGCCCGCATTGTGGGGACTTCGCGCCTCGATTCAACTGGCCAACGAGATCGGAATGGACCGAATCGAACGCCGCCACCGCCAACTCTGCGACTACATTCTAGCGGCCATGGTCAAACGCGGCGGGATATCGTGGACGTCCCCGGATGCCTCAATGCGATGCGCGATTGCGACGGTGAATGTGCCTCCGATTGTTCGTATGGACCTCGAAAACTGGATGTGGAAGGAAAGGAAAATTCGCATCCGCGGAGGCGATCCGAATAAGCTGCGGCTCTCCACTCCTTACTACTTGTCGAAGCAGGATATTGACCAGTTCCTGGATGCGTTCGACGAGTACAAGAAGTCGAAGGCGTAGCTCAAAACGAATAGCGGAAGGCAAATTGGAACGTGCGCGGGCCGTTCAATTGGTTGATCTCTCCAGGTACCCCAAAGGGAGACGCCCCAACGCTCGTGTCTGGCACGAGAGCGCACTGCTGACCTGTAGTAGTAAAACCATCGCCACAAGTCGTGCCCGTCGCCGCGTAGCGCGCGGAATTGCCGATGCCGCCGCCGTTCTGCACGAAGTAATTCGGATGGTTGAATAGGTTGAAGACCTGCGCCGTCACCGTGAACATCTGCCTTTCCGTGATGTGGAATCCGCGAGAGAGGCCCAGGTCAATCTCCTGGGTCCATGGCCCGTAGAAGGAATTGAATCCAACGAACGGATCGGGGCCACAAGGAGCAGTGCTCCCTCCAATGCCGTTGGCGGTGTTGCCTGAGGACTCGTTGGCGGCGCTGTTGTTCAGGTAGTCGCCAGAGCCGCAATCCAGCAGCGCGGTGTACGGACGACCGGAACTGAACTGCATCACTGTGCTGACCGTCCAGTCGGAGAGCAGGCCCCGCGCAAAGTCACTATTAACGTTCGCCTTGCCGGAAGCATAAACGGAAGCAATCGACACTCGATGCTTCTGGTCGAGCAGGCTTGGGCCGCGCGTGTCGCTGAAATCGAATTGGTTGTTAAAATCCATTCCGTTCGATTGCAGGTTCTTCGACCAGGTATAGGAGAACAGTGTCGAAAAGCCGTGGAAGGCACGCTGCTGGAATTTTACGTAAAGCGAGGTGTAGTTGTTATTGCCGGGGCTAATTAGTGCGTTGATTTGGCCGGAATACCCCAGCCGGCCCTCGGTCAACAGACCGCTGTCGAGATTGGGAAGTGTCACCGAGGCGCCGGACGGCAGAGTGTAGGTGGTTGTGCCCAGTGCCGGGCAGACGCTGCTGCCCTGCGGCGGACAGAGATTCATGTCGTAGGCGCTGGACGCGATCAGGTGCGTTCCATGAGTCCACATGGTGCCGATCGTCAAGGTCGCACCCGGCACGACTTGCTGTTGGAGTTCCAGGCTCGACTCTGAGACATATGGAGTCTGAAAACCTGGTGAGACAATCGAGAGGTTCGAGGAAGACGAAAACACGGGCGACGTGGCCGGCACAATGGTCGGGAACGTGGGTCCATTCCCGGTCACATCCGGAACCTGCGCATCGGGCGCCACACTGGAGTTGTAAAAGAGTCTGGTACTGGCCACACGGCTGGGCAGGCCGTTGCCCGTCACGGAGTTTTCGTAGTTGATGGCGTCGAAGACGTCGCGGAAGATGCCGAAGCCGCCCCTCACTACCGTGGTTGTACGTGGTGCCCACGCGAAGCCAAACCGCGGAGCGAGCCGCTTGTACTGGTTGGGGAATTGCCCGGTCAACTGCGCGATCGTTGAGCCGAGCGTGGTATTCGCTTGCGGCTGTTGATAGACCTGGAAATCTTCCCGCAGCCCTAAATTGAGCGTCAGACGCTTGCTGACCTGGAACTTGTCTTGCGCATAGAAGCCGTAGTAAGGAAACGTGAAGGGAAAAACGGGATTGCCGACGTTCTGCGAGAAGGTGCCATACTTCCCGAGAGCAAAGTCGATCGGGTTAGAAAATGAGTAGGTTCCGTAGAAGTTTCCGGCGTAGAAATCGGTGACGTGCGTGCGGTCGAAATCGAAGCCAAAATCCAGGCTATGCCGGCCAGTGACATAGCTGATCCGCTCGTTGATCTGCCACTGATACTCCCTGGTATCCGCGACGGCGTAGCTCGCATTGCCGAGAAACATGAACTGGGGCGAGAAAAGCTCAAGCTCTGGCAGGGTGCTCGGGATTAATTCGGAAGGCGTGGTGAGCTGCTCGTCCCGTGTAAAGCTGGCGTGGACGTCGTTCAAAAGACGCGGGCCGAAGGTGTGGGTCCAGTGAAAGGTGGCGTGGTGGTCGCGGACAAAGTTGTTCGCAAGGTAGGAGTCGCCGGCATAGTTAACCGGATTAAACGTATACTCCCCGCCTGGCGAGTTGAACTTGCTGTAGTTGTAACCGAACGTGAGATGATCGGCGTTGGTGGCCTGCCAGTCGATCTTGGGGAACAGGGTCAGGTCGTTGGCGAGGCGCTTGCGCTGCGCGAGGTTCGAGTTGATGGCAAAGAGCGCGTTCGAAACGCCCTGGAGATAAACAGTTTGTTCGGCCGGAGTCAGGGCAGAGTAACTGAACGGGTCGGGGGGAACGAAGTTCGCCGGAGCCGGAAAAACCCCGTTGGGCGCTGGGAGGGTTGTTCCCGTCGGTACATCAAAGTTCGAATCGGCGAGCCCAGTGTCGCCGGGGATGATGATCGAAATCGGCTCTTTGTGCCGCTGCTGCTCGTAGTCGAAATAGAACCAGGCCTTCTGATGGACAATCGGGCCGCCGAGGTCGGCACCGAACTGCTGGAGGATATCGAGCGGCCGCGGGACGCCTGCGGCCTTGTCAACCGCGTCATCGGCATTGCCCACGCCCGAGTTGCGGTTGTAGTAGAAAGCGTCGCCGTGGAACTTATCCCCGCCGGATTTCGTCACGGTGTTGACGAAGCCCGAGCCGCCTCCACCATACGCGGAGTTATACGGATTGTCGGCCACTTGAAATTCCTGAACCGACTGTTCGCCGAAAACGTAAGGAACGCGCGTGCGTCCGCGAGCCTCGCCAAAGTAATTGCTGCTCGCGGTGGCGCCGTCAACCGTGAAGTAGTTCGAACCGTTCCCGTTGGCGTAGCCCGAGTCCGCCCCGCCCTGCTGCCCGCCAATGCTGACCAGCCCGAACTCGCCGTCGGCGTTCGCGTTCGGCGTGAGCAGAACGAAATCGGTGTAGCGGCGCCCGCTCAGCGGCAGGTTCTCAATCAGGTCTTGATTGATGACCGTACTGACGCTGGCCTCCGTCGTCTCGACAAGTGGCGTTTCCGCGGTCACGGTGGCCGTCTCGGTCGCCGCGCCCACCTCCAGCGTCGCGTTCGCCGCCATGCTTTGCCCCACCTGCACAAGGATGTTCTGGATCCGTGTGGTCTTGAACCCGGGATACGCGATGGTGATGGTGTACGCCCCGACCTGCAGCGACTGGAAGCTATAAAATCCGCTCCCATTCGTTTTCCCCGTTCGGCTTGCATTGGTTTCCACGTTGGTTGCCGTGACCGCCGCGCCGGCGACGACTCTGCCCGATGGGTCCGTCACCTCACCGGAAATCGACCCGGTTGAGATCGCGCTCTGCGGATGCGCAGCCACCGCAAAACCGAGGACCAAAGCGGTTGAAAGCAAGAAAAGTCCAGACCAGGACCGGCTAGTCATCGCGGATACCCCCTTAGAATGTGAACCGATCATCTTTCCTTAGGGCAAATCCCGCGTCAAGTTAATTTTTTGTGACACTCCCCAGGTCTGAAAGGCTGCTCTACGTCCAGCGAAACCAGCGCAACGCGAGGATGAACGACACTCCGCCCCAAACTGCGAGCACCAGCAGTCGCCCCGATTGTGAGCTCAGAGTCGCGCCTTCTAATATGGTGGCTCGCAGGGCGTCGTTGAGCGCGGTTAGCGGAAGGGCTTTGATGAAGGGGTGGGTGATCGCGGGAAATCTTTGGTAGGAAAAGAAGACTCCGGAGAAGATCCACATCGGCATCATGACCAGGTTGATGAGGCCGGAAACGGTTTCGATTTTCTGCGCCCGGCAAGCGGTTAGCAGGCCTACGCCGCCGAAGGTTACCGCTCCGAGCGATCCGAGCAGGACGACCGAGAGAATCGATCCCTGCACCGGCATGTGAAAGACCAACACGCCGAAGCTTAAGAGCAGTCCTACTTCAATCACCATCAGGACCAGGCGGCTGCTGGTTAAGGCCAGAAGGAAATCGCTGCGGCGCATCGGGGTGGCTATGAAGCGCTTCAGCAGTTTGCGCTGGCGCATTTCTACCAGCGCGAAGCCTACTCCCCACATGCCGGAGTTCATCAGGTTCATCCCGAGCAAGCCGGGGATCAGGAAGTCGATGTAGCGGGATCCGGGTTCGCTGGAGGATTGGGTGGAAGTCGGGAGCGCATCTTTGCGTCCGGCGGCGGATTGCAGCGCGGCGTCAATTTCGGCGCGGGAGAGGACGCTCTCCGGGCGCGCGGGATCGTAATAGTAGGTGTAGCTGCCGTCGGGATTCGACTCGATCGCAAGATCGAACTTGCCGAAGTGGAAGGCCTTGAGCGCGGCCTCGCGATCGAGCACAGTGGCTCGGACGGTGGAATTCTTATTAGCCGAGCTTTTGTCGGACGAGCTTTTCTCGGCTGAGTTCTGCAGCATGGCCAGCGTTCTCTGCGCGCCATCGCCCGCGATCACTACGACCGATGTGATGTCCGCGGGCTTGTTGCGAAAGGCGATGCCCAAGCCTGCCGCCAGCAGCAGCGGAAAGATGAAAACCCAGAATACGACTTCCGGCTCGCGTTTGAGTTCAAGTATGCGCGCCCAGAGTAGGTGACGGTATCCGGACCAACGGCCATTGCGGCGTGCGGTAGGGGCGGGGACTGGCGGTCGACCTTCGAGCTTCAGAGTCGGTGGTGTAGTGGTTTCCGTTGCCATTTAATTCTCCCGCAGATGGCGGCCGGTCAACTTGACGAAGACGTCTTCGAGACTCGCCTGGCGCGTGCTCAGGTGTTCGAGTTGCCGGCCTTGACGATTCACCGCTTCGAGCAGCGCGGGAATGGTGAGGTGCGGCTCGCGCACGTTGAGGCAGATTGTACCTTCTTCGTTGCGGACGGATTCGACACTGGGTAGCGCGCGCCACAGATCCGTTCCGTTGCCGTTTGATTCGTTGCCGTTTGAGTTGCCGCTGACTTGGAACTCGACCACGTGATGGCCGCCCAGGCGGTCGATCAGGTCGGAGGGAGTGCCTTCGGCGATGATCTGACCGTGATCGACAATGGCGAGGCGGTCACAGAGGCGTTCGGCCTCGTCCATGTAGTGAGTCGTGAGCAGGACAGTGCCACCTTTTTTCTGGAAGGCGCGGACGATGTCCCAGAGCTGGCGGCGGCTTTGGGGATCGAGTCCGGTGGTGGGCTCGTCGAGAAACAGGATGCGCGGATTGCCGACCAGAGCGGTGGCGACGGCCAGGCGTTGCTTCTGCCCGCCGGAAAGTTTGCCGACCCAGGCGTCGGATTTCTCGGTAAGTTGAAGTTCTTCGAGGATGTCGGCGGCGGGGCGCGGTTCGCTGTAGAAGCTGGCGAAGAGTTCGATGGTTTCGCGGACGGTTAGTTTTTCCGACAGGCGCGTTTCCTGGAGCGAGATGCCGATCCACTCGCGCAACTGGCGCGGGTTGTCGTTCCAGGCATGACCGAAGATGCGGACTTCTCCGGAAGTGGGTGCGAGCAGGCCCTCGAGGATTTCGATGGTGGTTGTCTTCCCTGCTCCGTTGGGGCCGAGCAGGCCGAAGCATTCGCCGGCCTCGATTTGCAGGCTGAGGCCGCGGACGGCTTCGACTTTGCCGTCGTAAGTCTTGCGCAGGTTGGCACACTCGATTGTTGTCTGTGTTGTCGGCCCCACTGGGGCATTTTAGCGCAGCCGTCGCTATGACCCCGTAGCGAAAGTGAGCACGCTCTTCAATTTTCAACTCAAATTCTCAACTCACCAGATTTTGTCATCCCTCGCTTCGCTCGGGATGACAATTCATGAAAGGTATCGCTCGAGCGGCACTCCAGACATGGCTTTTCCCACCGCTCTCAAGGCGTGGAATGCGCGTGCTGCAGCATTGGCATGGGGACGTTGCCTTTGGCATTCTGCCAGAGAATCGCGTTCAACTTCTTCGCATCGGCCGCATCGGGCCGGGAGAAATTCATCTGCGACGATTCCTTCGCTCCCGACGCAGTCTTTTTGTTGATCTGATAGATGAGGCCGCTGCGCAGATTTTTGTCGTCAACCTGATACGGCGGCTGCGTTCCTGCACCTGCAAAGAGCGACGCTATCAGTGGCGCGTGCGCGTCGAACAGATTCATGGGCGGAAGGCCGAGTAGAGCTTCCATGGTGTGGATCATACTGACGGTCGTGTAGAAGTTATGATCGACAAACGCTTGCCGCGTATGCGGCGCATACCTGCTGATGACAAAGGCAATCGAGCGGTGGGCGTCGATGTGGTCGCCACCGTCCTGCGCGTCGTCTTCGAGGACGAAGATGGCGGTGTCGTCCCAGTAGGGGCTGTGAGAAACGGCGTCTACGACGCGGCCTAACGCTAGATCGTTGTCGGCGACCGAGGCCTGCGGCGTGGGCTTGCCGGGACGCGTGCCTCCGGTGTGGTCGTCGGGCAGGTAGAGCAGGGTGAACTGTGGAAGCTCTTTGGCGCTTCCCTTCGCTTTCACAAACTCATCGAATTCGCGGAGGAATTCGTCGGCGCGGAGCTGGTCGGGATAATCGGTATTGAAGTCGGGAAATTGCGGATCGTAGTGGTCGCGCAGCGCGGCTTTCGTCGGACGCATGCGCTTCATCTGCGGGACTGCCCAAGGCCACGGGCTCGGCCCACCTCGGGGGTTGCCGACGTTTGCGGGTAATGGATCGCCTTTCTTAATTTCGGCGACGGGGCATGTTGCGGAACTGGGAGATAGCGTTCCTTCCTTCGGCGGCTTCACTTTTTCGCCTTTGCACCAGACGGCGGCGATGAATTCTCCGTAGATGCGATAGGTGAGGCCGCGGCGGGCCAGGTTGTCCCAGAGGAAGCCGGTGGCGGGATCGTCCACGTCGGGGATTCCCTGTTCGAGCGGGAATTCTTCGGCCACGCTGCCGCCCGAGTCATAAGTGCGCTCTTTGCTGCGATAACCGATCGGCCATGTTTTCTCGTTGTAGTCGGAGGTGGTGGAGGCGGTGGACCAGAGGTGGCCGTCGCCGGAGACTTCGCCGCTGTCGTAGAAATTGTCGAGCACGCCGAACTGCAGCGCGAGTTTGTGCTGGTTGGGCGTGATGTCAGCACCATACATGGTGAGCGACGGGTCGCCGTCGCCGGCGGGCAGGTCACCAAAGATCTGATCGTAGGTGCGATTTTCCTTCAGCACGTAGATCACGTGGCGGATGGGATTGCTTCCGCCGGCGAATTCAAACTTGCCGCCATCGGAGCGGAAGAGATTGTCTTCTTCTACTTGACGCGTGTAGGCGGCGAGATTCTTGTCGATGTCGGCGAGGCTCAGGCGCTGGATGGAGCCGCCGATCAGAGTCGGAATGTAGGGATGTTCTTTTCTCTTGCGCTCGCCTTTCAGCGTGTTCTGCATATTGTTGGGGCCGCTGCTTTCGCCTTTGGCGGTGGCAATGAGAAGGTCGTTACCGGAAATTGCGAGCGCGCTCGGATACCACTCGGCGGGGATGAAACCGATTAAATTGTCACGCTCCACGTAGGCAGTCATAGTGCCTGGGGTCAGTTTTGGGGAATCCTTGACTTCAAACACGGCGATCGCGTCGAGCGAAGCACTGGCCGCATAGAGATGCTTCCCGTCGGGCGAGAGCGCGATGGCCTGGAGGACGGACCCGGGGTTCTTGAGACTGGTGCGATAACGGCGATAAGCGAACCCGACTTTCAGATCGACCGCAGCCACGACGTCGGCGTTGGCGAGAGCGATGTAGAGCGTCTCCTCGTTCGGGCTCAGCAGCATCGCCGTTGGATGGGAACTGGGCTCGATGGAGTTGAGCGGCCCCAAGGCGATCCAGCGTGCGACCGTACCTGTTTCAAGATTCAGTTCAGCGATGCCAGAGTCATTCCACAAGCTGCACCACGCTTTGGTTCCGGCTTTGTTGGCAATCACAGTGTAGGGATATGCGCTGGGAATGTAGCGGCTGCGGCTTAGATCGAACGACTGCAGGATTTTGCCGGAGCTTGTGTCAAGGACGATGGCGTTATCGGAAAGATTATTGGCTACGAGCAGGCGGTCGCCCTTGGGGCCTGAAAGAACGGCGAGCCCGGCGGGATATGGGAGCGCGGTCCCGGCGGGAGTTTTGCGCACGCCGAACGCGACTTCTTTACCTCCGGCGATAGGCTGGGGAGCGATCTTGATGAAACGTTCGGGGGTGACTTGTCCGGCTGCGAATTTGTACACCGCGATGCCATTGCCGGTGCTCTTCGGCTTCTCGCCGGTAGGGTCGGTGATCGAGCCCATCGAGGCATAGAGATGCTTGCCGTCGCTCGAGAAAGTGAGGCCAATGAAATAGCTTTGGCGAGTGGAATAATCGTCGCTCAGGCGGTCGTCGGGAAAGTCGTGCAGTTGATTATTGCTGAGGTCGAGAATGGCGATCGATTGGCGCGCGCCCGCCTCCTGCGTGCCGTAGCCCTGGTTGAGCAGCGCGGCGTAACGGCCGTCGGGACTGAGGGCGATGGTCGCGGGGAAGCTGTTGATGCGGGCGAGGTAGCCGGGGACGGGGAGCGTCAGGCTCTTGCTGGTCGGAAGATTGATTCGGCGCGAGCGGTCGGCGGCGCGTGCGACCACGAAGACGACAAGCAGCGCGGACAGAGCGAGGAGGGAGACGACGGCGATTGTCTTCACGAACTTTTTCACGAGCTGTGGCCCTCGGGAGGTTTGTAACATCCGCTCTGCTGGTCGCGCAAACGGGAAGGCGCTCACCCATCTGCCACGCGGTGCCTGGGATCAGGGGGCTGCTATTTGTCGCAGATTTCGCAGCGCCAGCCGTCAGGCAGGAACTCCCGATCAGCCATCCCGAACGTCGCAGAAGCTCACAGCGGCAGAGCGCTCGGGAAGCGGGCTTGGAAGTCGAGGAGACCCACCCACTCCGGGGTAATAGTGATTCGCACCATCTCGTGAATCAGGGAACCTAGCTGCTTGACCCAGACCTTTCCTTGCTGGCTTCCGAAATAGCGCTCGGCAGCTATGGCATATTCGGGAACGATGCCTTTGATGGTTTCGAGTCGCGCGGTACCGCGCACCAGCAGCACCTTGTGGGGGAAGGTGTTGTCGTCAATCGTAAGGGCCACTTTGGGATTTTTCGCGAGCGCCTTCAGCTTGGGAGCCTTTGGTGGAGTCGCAAGCACAAATTCCCGCTCATTCCAATGGAACCAGATGGGCACGACCCGGGGAGTGCCGTCGGTCCAGACGTAGGCCAGACGCGCAGGAATTTTTGACTGCAAGAGTTCCCGCGAGGCTGGGTGCTGCAAGAGTTCGAGTGCTCCTTGCTTCACTGGCATGATTCACGCTCCCCTTCGCACTACTAGTATCGTGACCGTCTGTTTCGTACCGCGTCACTACTGAGTGTAGCGCCGCCGTCCCGGCGGCTGTCCGGCGGGCGTCCTCGCCTGCCGCGCGAGGGCGAGACGCCCTCGGGACAGCCGGCAAGATGCCGGCGCGACAGGGACTAATGCGCTGACTTAAAGATCGCGAACACCGCGCCTTGCGGGTCGGCGACCACCGAGAAGCGGCCGACTCCCTCCATCGTCTTGGGCGGCAGATAGAGATTGGCGCCCATCTGTTCGGCCTTGGAGGCGGAGGCATCCACGTCATCCACCTGAAAGTAGGCTAGCCAGTGGGGCGGCACTCCGGGCTGGCGATAGGTTGCGGGGGGAATGCCTCCGATGAAATGCTTGCCGTTCTTGATATGCAGATAGCCCGAAGTATCTTTTGGGTCGGTGGTCAACTGCCATCCGAAAAGGCCGGAGTAAAAGTCGGAGGCGCGTTTTGCGTCGGGCGTGCTCAGATCGGCCCAGCAGAGCGTGCCGGCGACTTCGGCGATTCCGATTCCGGTGTTCCTGTTTGCCTGCCAGGGGCAGAAAATTGCGCCGGTGGGATCCTGCACGACCGCCATGCGGCCGGCATCCATGACGTCGAAAGCCGGGGCCAGAATTTTGCCTCCTAGTTGCTGCGCTTTGGCGACGGCTGCGTCGGCGTTGTCGACTGTGATGTAAATCATCCAGTACGGAGGAACGCCCTCCGAACGCTCGTCGGGGCGCAGGGTACATCCGGCGGCGGCATCGCGGCCCTGGAGCCTGAACATGGTGTAGAAGTCGTTCGGGCCCATCGGGTTGTCGTGGGCTTCCCAGCCGAAGAGTGCGTTGTAAAACTTCTTGGCAGCGGGTTGGTCGGTGGTGTGGAGTTCAATCCAGCAGAAGGAGCCGGCGGGGTGCTTGTCGATGTTTGTCATAGCGGCAAGAGTTTACACCAATGGAGCGACGGGCGTCCTCGCCCGTCCAGCCGGGCACATCGGGACGGGCGAGGACGCCCGTCGCTCCACTTCAGCGCAGGTTCTTTCTTACCCAGTCTTCAATGCGAGCCAGAGCCTTGTTCAGGTTCTCGAGCGAGTTGGCGACGCTGAAGCGGAGATAGCCTTCTCCGTATGTGCCGAAGGCGGTGCCGGAGAGGCAGGCGACGCCGGCTTGTTCGAGCAGAGCGTCCGCCAGTTTCTTTGAAGGCCAGCCGGTCTTCGCAATGTTGGGGAAAGCGTAGAACGCGCCTTTGGGCAGCCGACAGGAGAAGCCTTTGATCTTGTTCAGGCCGGCGACGAAGACGTCGCGGCGGCGCTTGAACTCAGCGTTCATTTTGTCCACGGAGGACTGGTCGCCGCGCAGCGCTTCAATTCCGGCAACCTGCGTGAAGCTGGCGGTGCAGGAATTCGAGTTGGTCATAAGTCGCGCGATGTGCACGGCCAGATCGGGCCGCATCACACCGTAGCCCATGCGCCATCCGGTCATGGCGTAGGTTTTGGAGAAGCCGTCGAGCAGAATGGTGCGCTCTTTGAAGCCGGGGACGCTCATGATGGAGAAGTCTTCGCCTTCGTAGATGAGGCGGCTGTAGATCTCGTCCGAAAGAACCATGATGTTGCGGTCGCCGATGGCCTCGGCGATTGCGAAAATGTCTTTTTTGGTGAGCGTGCCGCCGGTCGGATTGTGCGGCGAATTCAGGATGATCAGCCTGGTCCGGCCGGTAATCAGCGAGGCCAGTTCTTTGACGTCGACGGAGAAGTCGCGCTCTTCGCGCAGCGGGATTGCGACCGCGCGTCCCCCGACGTAGTTGATCATGGACTCGTAGATGGGGAAGCCGGGATTGGGATAGATGACTTCATCTCCAGCCTCAATTAACGCCAGCATC
>Ga0187818_10000183_pt1 | contig 19864 bp, 19 predicted proteins | sample NC_wetland_sal_i_14_FD_130581 | JGI IMG/M metagenome (GOLD analysis project Ga0187818, IMG submission 130581) | Wetland sediment microbial communities from Neuse River Estuary, North Carolina, USA - SO4_3 | ecosystem: Environmental > Aquatic > Freshwater > Wetlands > Sediment | place: USA... | reverse complement strand
CTGAAATCGCGGGCTGCCGGGCGCATGGGAGTGCCGACCGTGCCTTTGACGGAACTCTACGGCGCAGCAGGAGATTACATCACCGCACGCGGCGGAGAAGTCCGTTTCCGCTCAGGCGTGGAGTGTTTTCGCGCCGACGAGGCCGAGGTCAAATTGTCTCCGGCCGGAGATGGGACGAGCTTTGACTTTGCTGTGTTCGCCGTTCCGTTCGACGCTTTGTCCCACATGTTACCCGAAGATGTGGCTGGCGAAGCGCTGCGGAAAACCCTGGCACACTTTGAGACTTCGCCCATTACCGGCGTTCACTTGTGGTTCGATCGCCAGATCACCGATTTGGATCACGCTGTGCTGCTCGACCGCACGATTCAGTGGATGTTTCACAAATCGAAGTTGTTGGAAAAAAGGGAAGGGCACGACTTCAGTCGTGCCGCCGCGTCGGCCAATCCGGGCGGGGCTTTAGCCCCTGAGGCTAACGGCAGCTACATCGAACTGGTGGTCAGTTCCTCGAAGATTCTGGTTGATAAATCAAAACCGGAGATTGTCGAGTTAGCTCTGGCTGAACTGCGCGAATTTTTTCCCGGCGCGCGTGATGCCAATCTGGTGAAATCGACCGTGATCAAGGAAGTCCACGCAACATTTTCTGTGCTGCCAGAAGTAGATCGATATCGGCCCGGGCCGGAGACAGCCTGGCCGCGAGTTTTTCTGGCCGGAGATTGGACTGCGACCGGATGGCCCGCCACGATGGAAGGCGCCGTGCGGAGCGGATACATGGCGGCGGAAGCGGTGGCAGGAGCAGCTGGATTGCGGGATGCAAAGTTCCTGGTTCCGGATCTGGCAGCGACCGGACTCATGCGGCTGTTTGGATGACCGAAGATTCGATGTAGGCGCGGGCGTCCCCGCCCGTGCTCTACCCGCCCAAACGAACCCTACGCGGCCAGCAGCACCACGCCACCCGCAACCAGCAGCGCCGCGATCCATCGCCGCTGATCTACCCGCTCGTGAAGAAAAATCTTCGCGGCCACGGCGTTCGCCACAAACGTAAGAGAAGCTGCAGCCGGCACTACTAAGCTGACATCTCCCCATGAGAGTCCGAACAGCAGGCTGTAAAACGCCGCAGCCATCGCCAGAATTCCAAGTAGAAAATTCGGATTCCGCAGAGTGCGTCCTACCACTGTCAACCATCCGGACTCGCGGAAAAGTTTGCCGACATCCCCCACTTGTTTCATAGCGCGCGACAGCAAGACATCGCCTGTCGTTGACGCGAGCACAATCGCCGCGACTGCGCACCAGGTGTAAGCCTGATTCATGGCTGTATCCTCGTGGAGACAGGCTCGCCCATACACTTATCTGGTTCGCTGCGCGCGGGCTTGTGGGTCAGCGCGGGGCCTTGAGTAACGAATCCCACGCCTGTCGCAATCAAGAGAATCCCCAGCCAGCGGGTCACGCTGACGGTCTCGTGCAGAAAAAATCTGGCGATCAGCGCAACCAGGACGTAGCTCAGAGAGGTGGCGGGAAGAACGTAGGTCAAGTCGGCCCAGGAAAGAGCGGTCATGTAGCAGGCAAAGAATCCAAGCAGAAACAGAATTCCCAGGGCAATTTCGGGATGGAGCACAACCAGAAAAATATCGGGCAAGCGGTGCAAAGAAACGCTGCCGATTTTTTTCATGCCGAGAGAGAGGATGGAGTCGCCGGTGGCCGCGAGCACCGTCACCCCGGCCAGCACCAGATATTTCCGGAAGGTCACGCCATCTTTCCTATGCTTTGGCTGGTGCCGCTGCCGCGGAAGAATCCTCTTTCTCGCGCTTGTCCTTGACCCACTGGTGCCGCATGGCGCGCACTTTCAGGAAAGTCTTGGCTTCCTTGTAGAGGCGTTTACGGTCATTGCTGTCGAAGGCTGCCTTTCTCAGGATGCGGAAAACCGCTTTGGGGCGGAAGTAGTATTCGTCGTAAAAACGGTGGACCGCTGAGAGAATGTCCTCGGCCGGCAGGCCAGGATACTGGATGTGAGCGAGCTGATGACCGCCTTCGTCGACCATCTTGCTGTCCGCTACCATAAAACCATTCTTCACCGCGTAATCGTACAACTCGGTTCCCGGGTAGGCGTGGGCGACGGAGACCTGGATGGTTTCGACGTCCAGTTCTTTGGCGAACCTGATGGTGTTGTTGATCGTCTCTCGGTTTTCGCCCGGCAAACCCATGATGAAGTCGCCGTGGATGACCAGGCCCAGCTTGTGACAATCCTTGGTAAACTGGCGCGCCCGCTCGATAGTGGCGCCCTTCTTGATGTTCTTCAGAATTTGCTGGTCACCGGATTCGTAGCCCACGATCAACAAACGGCAGCCCGCTTCCTTCATGGCCTTCAGCGTCTCGTAATCGGTGGTGACGCGCGAAGTACAGGACCAGGTGAACTTCAGCGGTTTGAGCTTTGAGCAGAGCTCAATTGTCCGCGCCTTCTGAATGTTGAAGGTGTCGTCGTCAAAGAAAAATTCCTTCACGTATGGCCAGTAGTCTTTAGCTTTGGCCATTTCGCGGGCCACGTCGTCGGTGGAACGTTTGCGCCACGGGTGCCCGCTGAGAGTCTGCGGCCACAGGCAGAACGTGCACTGCGCCGGACAGCCCCGCGTTGTGTAGAGAGAAACGAAAGGATTCAGCAGGAAAGGCACGTTGTAGCGGCGCACGTCGAGATCGCGCTTGTACACGTCGGTCACATGGGGCAGGGAATCCAGATCCTGAATCTCAGGACGGTCAGGGTTGTGCACCACGGAACCGTTCTTCAGATAAGAGATGCCCTGAATTTCCTCCAGCGCCTTGCCATGCGCGAATTCAACTACCGCGTAGTCAAATTCCTTGCGCACGATAAAATCAATGGCGGGCGCGCTTCGCAGGGATTTCTCGGGCAGCACGCTCACGTGCGGCCCCACGAAGGCAATCTTGATTTTGGGGTTGACGTCTTTGATCCTTTGAACCAACTGGATGTCTCCAGGAAATCCGGGCGTGCTGGTAAACAGCACCAGGAACTCGTAATCCCGGGCGGTATTGATGGTCTCTTCTGCCGAGACATAATGAGGCGGGGCGTCCAACAGGCGCGCGCCCTCAATCATTCCCGTAGGATAGGCCAGCCATACCGGGTACCAGTACGATTCGATCTCGCGCGTAGCCGGCCAACGCGATCCGGCCCCCCCGTCGAAGTTCTCAAACGAGGGTGGATTCAGAAACAGTGTTTTTAAAGGCATAAGTGAGAATAATTTATACTAACATCTCCGCAGCGATTCCCGAGAGTGCACGGGTAGATTCAAGCGTCCGCAAAGTCTGCAAAAGGCAAAATTTCCCCACATCTATGCTATTGATTGTAATGGCCGATCAGAGCCCATGCAAAGTGTTTGCGCCGAATGGATAGTTTGATGCGTCCAGCAGGGAAAATGGACGCTGGGGTGGCCCGCTGTTCCCAGATTCCGGCAAATTTACTTGCCGACTCCGACCCAGGCATTCAGTTCGCCGGTGGCGCGCAGCAGGCTGATGCGTGCCCGTTCGAGCTCGAAATTAGCGTCCTGCAACGCGTCGTAGCGCTCATTGGCTTGATTACGGACATCTTCTTCGTCATGCAGAGTTGCGCTTCCGGCCTCGGCGCGGACTTCAACGGCGCCAAGATTGGACTTCGCGATCTGGTACTCCAGATCAGCTACCTGCTGGGCGGCAGCCAGTTGCTCGACCGAACGCTGCAATTTCAAAGTTTGTTCGGACACCTGGTTCTTGGCGGCTTCCACCCCTTTTCTTGCATACAGCGCCGCCGCATCGGCGGCCTGTGCGCGGGCGTGCTGGCTGGGGCTCAGAAAAGGAAAGCGAAAAACTACACCAATGCTGGCATTGTTTGACTGAAAGCTGTGAGGCTGAAAAAACTGCTGGTAGTTGTTGAACGTAGCCAACAGCGCATACTGAGCGGCAAAATCCGCACTCGGCCACATGGTTCGATGTTCGCCGCGGGCGCGGAAAGCGAGAGCCGCGGCGCGAATGTCGGCGACGTGCACGGACGGGCTATCTTGCATAGCTTTGCCGGCGAGGTTGTCTTCTTGCTTGACTTCGGGGAGCGCAGGCACCGATTCGGGCGCGGTCTCGATCGCGGCGGCGGGCAGCCCAGTCAGATGCGAAAGGCGGTTGCGCAACACATCGATCGCGCCCTGAGCCTGAGAAATATGCAGGTAAACCCGCGCCGTTACCAGGCGGGCCTGGTTTCGCGACAAGGCATTGTCCACGCCTTCCTGAACGCGCTCATTCACGATTTGCTCCATTTTCAGCGCGTGATCGTATTCCTGACTCAGGTGGGCCAGCAGGGCTTCCCATTTGCCGAGCTCGGCATAGCTCAAGACCGTGTGCTGAATAACCAGGTCCCGCTGATCTTTTGTCTGCACCGTGCTTTCTTGCCATTCCGCCCGAGCCGCGCGCACAAAGTCCCGCAGAGCGGGATTGAAAAGCGCACTTTGCGCGGTGGTATTGACAATCGAAGGCGCTGAACCTTCCAGGCTGAGCGGATATCCCCAAGTCTTGCCCAGGCCCGAGCCGACCGACACTTGCGGCACGTACTGGTAGCGCATTTCCTGGTATGAGGCGAATGCGCGCTGCTGATCGATGTGGGAGGCCGCTATGGTGGTGCTGTGGCCGAGCGCCAACTCAACGGCACGCTTGAGCGGCAGAGGCTCGGCGGCAAGCACCACAGAAGATTGAATGAAAAACCCACCCAGGAGAAGCAGGATGAAAAGGCGCGGAGCACGATGCGACTCAGGTTTCATTTCGTCACCTTCGAAAGAATTTGAAGCAACCCCGGAAAGGCGATTGTAAATGCGGGCGGCTGCGATGGCCGCCCGCGACAGTTTTCGATGCAGGCACTGGCGTCTCCGACCGGGGCTAGGCAGGCGGGCCAGACCGCCCGTCATTGCTTTGCCTTCGCGCTACTGCCACTTGTCCGCGACCTGGTTATTCAGGTGGTCCAAGGCATCCCGAGCAGGAGAGAAATTCTTGGCCAGGGAGAGAGCAGCGCGATATTCCTGAGCCGCCGCCTGCTTGTCCCCTTGCTGCTCCAGTGCTGTCCCCAGCAGGTAATGCGCTTTGAATGCCGGAGCTTCCTCCACGGTGGAGCTGGAGAGATAGCGGCGCAACATATCGGTGGCTGCGGGAAAATCGCGTCCCGCGCGAATCAGGGTCTGGGCAGCATCCATCAGAACGCTCCCCTGGTTCATCTTGGCTGAACTGGCGTGCCGGAGGGCATCTTCCATCGGATCGAAGCGCCCGGTGTGCTTGTAAAACAAGGCTAAATTCAACCAGGCGTCCGCTCTGCCGTTGCTGACTTGAATCCCGGCACGGTATTCGTTTTCGGCAGTAGCAAGATCTTTTGTTTTTTCCGCGATTCGTCCTCTCACCCAGTGAGCTTTGACAGGATCCAGCGTGGCTAGCTTCTGCGCCTGAACTTCAGCTTTGTCTTTTCCGCCGCCAACGATAGCGGGAGCTTCCAGATAGAACTCGGCCAGATCAGTGCGGGCCGCGACGCTATTTGGACTTAGTTGCACTGCCGTTTCAAACTCCGTACGCACCTTCCTGGCCAACACAGCCGCACTCCAAAAACTGGCGTGGTCCGCCTTTTCCCCGTAAATCCGGCCGAGCCAGAGATGATACTGACTGCTGCCTGGATCCAGGGACACAGCTTTCTCACAGGCCGAAGTGCCCTGGTCCCAAATGCCCAATGTAAAGTAGGCGCGGCAGAGCAGATTGTAAGATTCGGCGTCATTCGCAGCCGCGCCAATCTTGTTTCGTAGCGACGCGATCGCGTCATCCACGCGCCCTTCCGCCAGCAACCTGTCAGCCGACGGCTCGGCCGTGGCCAACGACGGAAAAAGCGAAATCAAGGCAATCACAAAAATAAGAGTTGTTCTGGTGCGAAACATTTCTAATGAACCACCTTTACTGCCAAACCGTCGTGCAACGGCCTGGAATTGACAGAAGCCAGCGCTACCTGAGCGTTCTCGGGCAGGCCTGCTGTTACTTCCACCTGCGTCAAATTGGAAATAGAAGTCTGCACATAGCGGCGCTGCAACTCGTCATTCACGATCTGGTAGACGTACGTCTTGCTGTCCTCTTGATGAACCGCCTCACGTGGAACGGTCAGAGCATTTTGATGCTCGCTGGTGATGATCGTAACTTCCACATTGACGTTAGGGAGCAGCTTGAAGTCACGATTGTCCACCACGCAGGTCGTTTCCCCGATATTGCGTGTACCGTGTAACTTGATGACTGTCGGTAAGGCGCTAACTGCCCCTTGCCAGGTGCGCCCCCGCAGCGCATCCCAGGCTACTTCGATCTTGTTGCCTGGCGCCAATCGCCCCACATCCGGCTCATCGACGAAGGCGCGCACGCGAACTTTAGACAGGTCAGCTTCCTGCAACACCAAATCGCCCGGGTTGACGTAAGCTCCCTGCAGTACGGGCAGCGCATAAACGATGCCAGCGAATGGAGCCCGGACATTCAACTGGTTGAGCACATCCTCAGCCGCGGAATACGCCGCCTGCGCCTCTGCATTTTGCGCCCGCACACGCGCAACTTCCGGTTGGGAGTAGCGGTCCTTTTGCTTCTGCGCCAGCAGCTTCAGATCGGCATTTGCCCGTGCCAGTTGATTCTCGGCGTTAGTCACCTCGCCTGGAGAAGCCGCGCCTTCCTGCTGCAGGCGCTTCAACGCTTCCAGATTGCGCTGTGCAATATCGTGCTCGGTGCGGGCCTTCGCTAGTTGCGATTCGAGGGTCAGGACCTCCTCGTGGTTTCCGCCGCTCTCGACGGCGCTGATGTCGGCGTCGGAAGCGCGCACTTGGGCCAGCGTCCGTGCAGCCTGACTGCGGGCCTCAGCATCGTTCAGCTGCACCAGCAGTTGACCCTTCTTCACGTGATCGCCTTCTTGTACCAGCAGTTTCTTCACCGTGGTGCCGATCGGTGCGTGCGCTTCGAAATTTTCCAGAGGCTCGACCTTACCGTTGGTAGAGACAACGCTGCGAATTGTGCTGCGAGATGCGGTTGCCGCGCGCACCAGGACCGCGTCCCCTCGCGACATGAATGACGCAAGCAACACGACCGCGACCACGATGGCTGCTGTCCAAGTCAGCCAGCGGTAGCGGCTTAGAGAGGCGGCCTGAGTGCCTGTCAATGACATGCTGATGGCTGAACGCAATAAATGTACCACCTGCTGGCTTAAGAAGTTGGTGATCTGACCTAACGAGTTAGATGCGCCGACACCCGCTAAAGGTCACAAATCCTTGCAGATTTAGCGGGTTCGGCCTACTGCTGGTTACAATGGGCTATGCCCAAACAGCCGCGCTACACGCCGGAACACGCCCAGGCGGGATTGGATGCCAAGTTTCCGGAAATCGAGACTTGGCCCAACCAGTTTCCCGGGTACGAGGTTGTGGTGGATGATCCCGAGTTTACCTCCGTCTGCCCCAAGACCGGGCTGCCCGACTTCGGCGTGATCACCATCCGCTACATGCCTGATAAGCGCTGCCTGGAATTGAAGTCGCTGAAGGAGTACTTGCAGTTCTACCGCAATCTTGGAATCTTCCAGGAAAACGTCGTGAACCGTGTGCTTGAGGATGTGGTGCGCTGGGCACTTCCTGTGTGGGCCGAAGTAAAGGGAGACTTCCGTCCGCGCGGCGGGATCTCGACCGTGATTGTGGCGCGGTGGCCGCGGCCGGAAACTCGCAAATCAAAATAACTCTCGTTAAGAAACAAACAAAGAGCCTTTGCCGCAAAGTTCGCCAAGAAAACGCCGCCAAGGCCGCAAAGAAAGAGGTTCTTGTCTTCTTCGCGAATGCTTGGCGTCCTTAGGGGGTGGCCTCGGCGCGGTGCAGCGGTTCGATCTGTTCTAGTTCGCGCGCCAGTTCGCTCTTCACGCGGGTGATGTCATAGGCGTCTTGCAGATTTAGCCAGAACTGCTCCGTGGTTCCGAAGAACCGGGACAACCGAAGCGCGGTGTCCGCCGTGATGCCGCGTCGCTCCAAAACGATGTCATTGATGCGCGGTGGTGGGACGCGAATCCGCTTTGCCAGGGCGTATGCAGATATTGCCATGGGCTTCAGGAATTCCTCCCGCAAGACTTCACCGGGGTGAATTCTCCAATTTGGTGTTCCTTTTCTCACTACACTCATCGCTTTCTCCCCTACAGGCCATGCTCAGTGATAATCCTTCACTTCCACATCGTAAGCGTCGTGATCTCGCCAAATAAAGCAAAGCCGGTACTGATCGTTAATGCGAATGCTGTACTCTCCTCGCCGGTCACCGTGGAGCTTTTCGAGCCGGTTGCCAGGTGGGTGCTTCAAATCCTGCAGGTCCACTGCTGCATCAAGCATTCCTAGTTTTCGTCTGGTCACATCCGCGGGAGGAGACCCTCGAGTCTTGCCAGTTCGCCAGATCTTCTCTGTCGACCGGTTCGCGAAACTTCTGATCACGATGCAGCTATAATAACGACTGTCGTTAATAATGTAAAGCGTTATTAGTTGGCATAGCCGGAGAAGAATTCACCATGTCCTCAACCCGCCGTGCTATATTCCTTCGCCAAGTGACCCGGACCAAACTCTATCCCCGGACTGCGCTGGTCCTGCTGACCGCGCTGAACCTGCTGAACTACATTGATCGCTCGGTGCTGTTTGCCGTGCAGCCTCTGGTGCAGGCGGAGTTCCATCGCAGTGATGCTGATTTTGGACTGCTCACGAGTGCTTTCTTTATTTTCTACATGGTGGCGGCGCCGGTCATGGGGCCCCTTGCGGACCGCTATTCGCGCAAGCTCATCATCGTCGCGGGAGCCGTGCTATGGAGCGGCGCAACTCTGCTGACGGCCGTGACCCACAGCTTTCAAACACTGCTCGTTCGCCACACCCTGGTTGGGATTGGCGAGGCTAGCTTCGTCACCATTGCTCCCACCTTCGTGGTGGACCTGTTTCCGGAAGAGAGACGGGGTCGCGTGCTGGGGGTTTTTTATCTCACGATTCCCGTCGGCACCGCCCTCGGCTACCTCATTGGGGGGTATCTCGGGCCGCGCTTCGGCTGGCGGGCGCCGTTTTATGTGGGCGCGATTCCCGGTTTCGTGCTTGCGCTTGCTCTACTGTTCATCCCCGAACCGCCGCGCGGTCAATTCGATTCGCTGCGGGAGACGCCGGAGCGGGCAACGATCTGGGGACTGGCCCGCAACCCGGCGTTCTGGACAGCCACGCTGGGCATGGCCACCATGACGTTTGCGCTCGGTGGGCTGCAGGTGTGGATGCCGACGTTTCTCTCTCGTGTCCGAGGCTACTCGCTGGAATCCGCCAACAAAATATTTGGCGCCATGATCGCGTTTGACGGGACAGTGGCATCTCTGGCGGGCGGCTGGCTTGGAGATCGTCTGCTCCCGCGCCACAGGAGCGCATACTATTCGGTTTCCGCAGTCAGTATGGCGCTTGGGGTTCCGGTGATGATCATTGCGCTGTTTACGACCGGACGCGCGATGCTGCCGGCGATCCTGGTGGCAGGTTTCTTGCTTCTGCTCAACACAGCTCCCTTGAACGCGGCAGTGATCAACTCCGTGGGAGCGCACATCCGCGCCACTGCGATTGCCGTAAACATCTTCACCATTCATCTTTTGGGCGATGCGCTTTCACCCTGGCTGATCGGCAAGATTTCCGATCGTTCTTCCTTAGAGTCCGGTTTCGCCAGCGCAGTGGTGGCGATGGTTCTCTCCTCTGCCATACTGTTCTACGGCATGCGATTTGCGCCTCCTATGCGAGTTCAACCAAAGCCAGGTGGAGCGCCGGCAGGATGAGTTACTTCCATTGGATTGTGGGCGGGATTCTTGTTCTGGTCTGGTTCTCGCGCCTGCTGGACGCTGCCCTGGGCATGCCCAAGGTAGCCGATATCTCTCGTCCGGAGTGGGGCCGCAGGCCAGTTGGTTCCACACGCAATCCCCGCGTCAGCATTATTGTTCCTGCCCGTAATGAAGAAGAACACATCGAGCAAACTCTTGTTCGGCTGCTGAAAATCGATTACGACAACTACGAAGTCATCGCTGTGGATGACCGTTCCGGCGATCGCACAAGTGAACTCATGGATCAAATTGCATCGACGCCTCAGGCTCAAGGTTGCCTCAGGGTGATTCACCTTGAAGCCTTGCCCTCGGGCTGGCTGGGAAAAGCCCATGCGATGTGGACGGCTGCAAAACAGGCAACTGGCGATTGGCTGCTCTTCACCGATGCTGACGTGCTGTTCCGGCTCGACGTGCTGCGCCGAGCTTTGGCCTACGCGGAATCGGAACGCGCCGATCATGTCGTGTTATTTCCGCGCATGATCATGGAGCGAGCCAGCGAAAAAATGATGATCGCATTTTTCCAGACACTGTTCGTCTTTGGGCATCGCCCGTGGAAGGTTGCCGATCCCAAAACCAAAGATCACATGGGAGTAGGCGCGTTCAACCTGATTCGCCGCCGCGTGTATGACGCTGTCGGCAGCTATCAGGCGCTGCGCCTCGAAGTGCTCGATGACATGAAGCTGGGGAAAATCGTGAAGAAGGCTGGATTTGTCCAGCGCAATGTGTTTGGCGACGACCTGATCTCGCTGCGCTGGGCGAAAGGCGCCATGGGGATGGTGGACAATCTCACCAAGAACTTTTTTGCCATCCTGTCGTTTCAATGGCCGCGCGCGCTGGTTTCCGCGTTTGGGCTGGCATTCTTGAATCTGATGCCATTTCTCGGAATCTGGCTGGCCCATGGATGGGCGCGCTTGCCTTACGCGCTGGCCCTCCTGTCCATGTTTGCCATTTACGTGGGCATGTCCTGGATGTCGGACATTCCGCCGTACTATTTCGTTCTGCATCCCATCAGCACGGCCTTGTTCACTTACACGGTGTTGCGCTCTATGTTTGTCACCTTGGGCCGCGGCGGGATCGTGTGGCGTGGTACGTTCTATCCTCTGGAGGAGTTAAGGAGAGGGATGGTGTAATGGATCGCGTGGCTCCGGCCGCCCGGGTTCGCACTGGTGAGGGAAAATCTTAAATCGCAGAGTCCGCGGAGAGACCCGCAGATCCAGATTACTGAGGAGGGCCGGGATTCTCAACTGAATCGGAGTCGTTGGGAATCTCGATGGGGAGCTTTGCCGGTTGCCGTTTTTTCGCGGCTGTGTACCCAGCCTTGGGAAGGCTAAACGTTCCGGCGCTGTAGTGGCCCTTATTTTCCACATCGTAGTTCTTGGGCAGTTTCGGAATCAGAGCTCCCTCGCCACCAAGCTGCCGTAACTGCTCCAAAACGATTTCTGCCCGCCCGTCATATTCTTTCACCGGTCCGTGGACCTCAATCACCCGGTTCTGCAACGCGCGCACATCTCCGATGTCTTTCAGTTTGCCGGGAAACACCACCACGGTAAATGGGCACACGCGGAAGTCCTCGCAGAAATCAAAGAAAGTTGCGCCGCGGCTGCCGTGCTTGACTCGCAGAACCTTGCCGGTGACGCATTGGTCTTCGCCAACATGATTGCGGGCTTCCGTGAAGGGGAGACAGTCCGTGGCCCAGAGCGCAGGGCAGAGCAAGGTCAAAACCAGCAGCCGATAACGTGCGCAAAACGACATCTTCTTCTCCGCGTTCTCTGCGCGGACTCTCTGCGTACTCTGCGATTTAGGGTTTAGCCATAGAGCGCCGAGGTTGAGCGGTTCGCCTCTAGCTCATTGTAGGCGGATGTCTACTCTTTCGATGCGGCTTCGCAAAGAAAACTGCTGGACTTTCCCGAAACAGAAAAAAGGCGCGGGGAGGGCCGGTCTCAACGTGGACGGCCCTCGTCGCCCGAAAAGGAGGCGGAACAGCCTTACCCGAACGCCCTCACGGCTGCCGCTTCGTCGTCTTTCACATCGAAAACGGTGTAGAGCTTGGTGATCTGCAGCAGGTCGTGAACCTTCTTGGTCAGGTTCAGCAGTTTGAGTTCGCCGCCCTGGTTGCGTACGGTGGTAAAGGCGCTGACCAGCTCGCCGATGCCCGAGCTGTCAATGTATGTAACCTCGCCAAGGTTGAGCAGAATCTTCTTCTGGCCTTTGGAAAGCAGATCGCGAACCGTGTCACGCAGGATCACGCTGCCTTCGCCGAGCGTGATACGGCCGCTGCAATCCACGATGGCCACGCCATCTACCTGACGAGTACTGGTATTCATGTTCACTGGGAAACCTCCTTGCCGCCCTCGGATGATCCGCGGACGTGCTTAACGAGTTTGACTTCAGTGCCGGTTTGAGACGGGCTAATCTGCACCTCGTCCATAAACGAGCGGATAAGAAAAATGCCACGGCCGGACGTCTTCAAAAGGTTTTCCGGAGCCAGAGGATCGGGAATCTTCGCCAGATCCAGGCCTTTACCCTGGTCGCGAATGGTGATTACGAGGTTGGCGTCGGTCCTCTCGAAATCAAGTTTCACTTTCTTGCCCGGATCATAAGCGTTGCCGTGGAGCACAGCGTTGACTGCTGCCTCCCGCACCGCCATCGAAATCTGCATAACCTCATCTTCCTCGAATCCCGCTTCAGCCGCGATCCGGCTGGCGGTTTGTTCGGCGTTATCGACGGTCTCCAGCGTCGAATCCAACGTATAGGAGACCCGGAGTTCGGTCATGGCAAAGAGTTCGTGAACAAGGCTGCGGACCCGGAAAACCCGCCAGTCCGGATTCTAGAGCAAATGCGGCCTGACTGCCTGTGATAAAGAAAACCGCAGGGCTGGCGAATCCGGTAGTTTGCCCTTCCGCTGTGGAAATGTCAACGACGTGGGTGGCGAGGTACTGTCCTGCCACCGGTACTGTCCTAATTTGTCCTCACTACATCTTGAGAATGGTATCCAACTTGCCTCCAATCCTCTCCAGCCGTCGGCGCATGAAACGTCGGGAGGATTCGATGAATGTGACGTTTATCGAATTGCTCACGCTTGACCCTTAGGAGTACCATCTGTTCCGTGAAAGCGGATCAGCGCACGCTTGGCGTAATCGTATTCCTCGGCGTGTTTCTAGCTCTCTGTCCTAAGGGCATCGCGCAGAGCTGCCCCTTACCCGTGCTGCACCGCTTTGCTGCCAAGGTGAACGACGGCCGGCTTCCTTATACCGGCGTGGTGCTGGACAGCTCAGGCAACGTGTACGGCACGACGCTGCAAGGCGGCAAGAGTGGCACCGTGTTCCGGCTGGCGCTTCAGCCCGACGGTCACTGGAAAGAAACCATCCTGTGGGACTTCCCCAACTCGGGCAAAGACGGTGGAGGCCCGATCGGCGGATTGGTCTTCGACAATGTGGGCAATCTGTATGGCACGGCTTCCGGCGGCGGAGACCCGAACTGCCCAGTGCGGCGTGGTGTTCAAGCTGGCGCCCCAAGCCAGCAGCAAGTGGAAATACACGGTGCTGCATCGCTTTAGAGGTACCGACGGATGGAGCCCGGAAGCCAGCCTGATCTTTGACAAGCACTACAAGCATCTGTACGGCACCACTGTCGAGGGCGGCCCGGGCGGCTACGGCGTGGTCTTCGAACTCACGCCGTAAACCGGTTCGGCAGGGAGGACGAAACGGGTCCATCCAGGCATCAAAAGGGCGAGATAGAAAAGGGTGCCCACGAACTACGGTGTTACCGTAAAGACTCCCGTGCTTGTGGCAATCCCGCCCGGAGTCGTAATTACGATCTTCCCAGTCTTGGCGCCGGTCGGCACGGTGGCCGTGATCTGGGTATCGGAACCCACCGAGAAAGTGGTCGCTTTCACTCCACCGAGGGTGACCTTCTTCGGCCCGTGAAACTGTCATCGTGGCTGTAAAGCTTTGCATGACGCCTCAGCCACACCGACCCCGTGGGAAATTAGTTAGGAGCCGTTCGGACCGGGCTACCGCCCGGTCCGATGCCGATCAGGCGGCGCCGTTCCTTACGGACCGGTCACGCTGGATGCCTGATTGTTGATTCCAACCACAACGCACATGGCCTTGCCTTTGGAGAAGGCTGTACAGGCCGGGCCGCCAATGATCGGAGAACCTCCCACCTTCACGTAACCGGTCCAGTTGGTCCCATTGAAGGTGTTGGCATAGAGGAGAGAGTCTTGCACATTGATAAATCCACAGACGATGGATCCCGCGGATAGGAACCCGCAACTGGCTCCGCCCGGAAAAACGTTGCCTGTGAGTAACTGCCAACCTCCCCAGCTGCTTGTGCTCCAACCGTTCCCTTTGAATCCGTTGCCGTACACGCCGGTATTGGTGCTGACGCCAAAGCAAGCTACTTCGCCTTCGACGCTGCCATTGACTCCCAACGCCGTGCAAAAGGGGTTGTCAACAAGTAAGCCAGGAAGTGTCAAGAATCCTTGCCACTTCAAACCATCGTAGAGGTTCACGATAACGGTATTGGCGTTATTGACAATCGCAGCCATTGCACAAACGACGTTGCCGTCAGCATCGCTCGAGCAACCGGGTGCGGACAAAAGCGATGCCGTCTCAGTCGAAAACTTGCCCCAGGTTGTGCCGTTGAACACCGACGCAGTCAGCGCCCCCTTCACGCTGCGTGCGGCACAGAGCACCTTCCCGGCTTTAACATCCGCGCAACTGGGAGTTGAGCCGATCACCACTCCGGAATCCACCAGAGCACTCCAATCCGTGCCGTTAAATACCGTGGCCGCCAACGTAGTCGACTCACTTAGTACCCCACAGATCACGTTGCCAGCTCCATCTGCCACACAACTGGGGTCGGATGTAACGGTTCCGGGCAGATCGGTCCAGCCCGACCAGGCGGTTTTGTTGAATTCGTTCGCCATCAAAGTACCTTGTTGGCTTCGGCTCACGCATACCACCTCCTTGGCTGTGAGTTGAGCACAAGATGGTTCGCCGACGATGGCTGTTTTCCCTAAGCTTTTGAAAGAACTCCAAGTGGCCCATGCGGAAGGCATGAGCACTAAGGTGGTGGCAACAACTACCAAGTGATTGAAAATCCTGCGTTTCATAGCAACTCCTTTTGGTTTTGTATTGCGCCAAGTTGAGCAGCACATACCAGTTGCATGGCGGTGCCCTTGACTGATAGCATTCCCGTCTCAGGAAAGTCGTGGGGCTTTCCTTCCTCTCCCCTGGTTGGCTCCCCGTAGCCAGCCTCACTACGCATTACGCAAAAACTCGGGTAAAACCGTCATGTCGTTTCAAGATCGTCACTTCTACGAATTCGAACTAGGTGAGCTGGGTGGAACAACGGAGAAGAGACGAGCGCTCGATCACCTGTTTAGTGTGACCTACGAGGAATTGCGGCGTCTGGCTTCCAGCGTAAGGCGGAATGACCCCGGGGCCACGCTCAGCCCTACGACTCTGGTCAATGAGGCCTGGGTGAAACTGGCGAATTCACCCGGTTTCGCGACGACCTCCCGTCTGCACTTCAAGCGGATCGCCGCCCGCGCCATGCGCCAAGTTTTGGTGGAAGCAGCCCGGCGGCGGAACGCCCGGAAACGTGGGGGCGGTGAGGGAGTCACCCTGGTTGCGTTCGACGATTCACAGGAAGGAACAGCTTCGTACGGAAAAGAATTGCTTGCACTGGATACCGCTTTGGAAGAACTCGCGCGTCTTCAGCCGCGCCAAGCCATGATGGTCGAGAGCCGGTTTTTTGGAGGACTCGACATTACCGAAACCGCAACGTTGCTCAACGTGTCCGAAGCCACGATCCTTCGCGATTGGCGAGCGGCCAAGGCATGGCTGGCTAATGAGTTGCGCCAAGAACGCTGACTCGCTGTGCGGTTTTGATTTCTCGATGTAGGCGCGGGCGTCCCCGCCCGTGCGGATGCGCCCAGGGGGAGCATGAATGGACAGCACGCGCTGGGAGCGAATTCAGGCCGTGTTTCACGGCGCCGCGGACCTTCCGCATCTCGAGCAGCATGCCTTCGTGAAGGCCGCGTGCGGCGATGACGACGGGCTGATGGCTGACGTGCTGGCCTTGCTGGCGGAGGACGCCCGAAGCTCATCTCTGCTTGATCGCGACCTGGCCCAGGTCGCGCATCAGATAATCGGCGAATCAGCTCCTCCGGCGCTCGTCTTCAAGGAAATCGGCCCATACCGGATCAGAGAAGTGCTGGGAGAGGGCGGGATGGGCCTGGTCTACCTAGCCGAACGCGAGGATCTGGGCAGCCTGGTCGCGATCAAGATCCTGCGCGACGCATGGCTGTCACCTGCTCGCCGAGAACGGTTTGCCGCCGAACAGCGCACGCTCGCCCAACTCAATCATCCATCCATCGCGCGGCTTTACGATGCCGATACGCTCGCCGACGGAACTCCTTGCTTTGTTATGGAGTACGTCGAGGGTGTCCCACTCACAGAATATTGCAGCAAGCATGAGTGCTCGATCGAGCAGCGCCTGCGGCTCTTTCGGGCGGTGTGCGAAGCCGTGCAATATGCGCACCAGCTTGCGGTAATCCACCGCGACCTCAAGCCCTCCAACATCCTCGTGAAGACTGACGGAACCGTCAGGCTGCTGGATTTCGGCATCGCGAAACAACTGGAGAGTCTTGACGGGACACTGGGCGGAACGCAGATGGATCAAACGCTGACGGGCCTGAGACTCATGACGCCAGCCTATGCGGCGCCGGAGCAGATTCGCGGTGACCGAGTCGGCGTCCATACCGACGTTTACTCTCTCGGCGTCATTCTCTACGAGTTGCTGGCGGGACGGCTGCCATTCGATCTGTCGAACCGGACGCCGGCAGAGGCCGAGACGATCATCGTTCAGCAAGACCCGGAGAGGCCGTCAGTGGTGGCGAGGCGAGCCTCCGAACTGCCAAGCGCGCGCCCGAGTGTCCCTTTTGTCAGCAAGACAGCCTGGGCCGACCTCGACGTTCTCTGTCTCACCGCCATGCACAAGGATGCCCAACGGAGGTACCGGTCGGTCGAAGCGCTCATCCGCGATATTGATCATTATCTGGAGGGGGAGCCGCTGGAGGCCCGCCCAGATTCCTTGCGCTACCGGCTGGGCAAGTTTGTCACGCGGAACCGGCGCGCTGTTTCTGCTGCTGCATTGGTGTTTGCGGTCGTCGTCAGTCTGGTGGTCTTCTTCACGGTTCGTTTGGCTAAGGCCCGAAATGCCGCCTTGGCCGAGGCGGCTCGCACCCAGCGCGTCCAGCGCTTTATGCTGAACCTGTTCCAGGGCGGCGACGAAGCTGCCGGGCCCGCCGACAGCCTGCGTGTCGTCACTCTTCTGGACCGTGGCGTCCAAGAGGCCCAGAGCCTCGGCTCCGAGCCGCAGGTGCAGGCTGAGCTGTATCAGAATCTGGGGAGCATCTACCAGAAGCTCGCCAAATTCGATCAGGCAGATTCGCTGCTTCACTCGTCCCTTGAGGAACGGAAGAAGCTATTCGGCCAGGACAGTCCCGAAGTGGCGGAAACCCTCGTAGCGGTTGGTCTGCTGCGCGATGACCAGGCCCAGTATCCGGAAGCGGAGCGCCTGGTCCGCCAGGGTCTTGACATGAGCAAGCGGCGTCTGCCGCCCAACCACCCGGCGATCGCGAAAGCTACGTTTGCACTCGGGAAAGTGCTCGAAGATCGTGGCCAGTTTGGCCAAGCCATTCAGGTGCTCGGGGAAGCCGCGCGGCTGCAGTCAGCTCCGGGCGCTGCAACCACCGACCTTGCTGCGAGCCTCTCCGAGTTGGCGAACTCGCAGTACTACGCCGGTCACTACGACCTTGCGAATTCTTTGTATCGCCGGGTCCTTGAGATGCACCAGCAACTCTATGGCGCGCGCCACCCGCTGGTGGCGGAGGATCTCGGGAACCTCGCAGCCGTCCAGCAGGATTTGGGTTACTACAGCGAGGACGAGCGGTTCAACCGGCAAGCGCTGGACATCGATGAGTCCTATTACGGCAAAGACCATCCCAAGACGGCCACCGATTTGACCACGCTCGGCCGCGCGCTCGTTTATCAAAACAAGTTTGACGAGGCAATGGGCATGCTTCAAAGAGCGCTCGCCATTCGAGAGCGAGTCTACGGGCCCATACACCCTTCTGTGGCCTCCACGCTCAACGAACTGGGAAACGTGGCCTCCAAGCGCGGGAACTATGACGAGGCGGAAGCGAGGTTCCGCCGCGAGGCGGACATTTACCGGGCGATCTATGGCGACCACAGCTATTTGGTCGCAGTGGCATTGTCCAATGTGGCCAGCGTCTACTCGGCCGAGAAAGACTACGCGCGTGCCGAGCAGCTTTTCCGGGAAGTGGTCCGCCGCTTCACGGAAACGCTTTCCGCCGACCACCTGAATACAGGCATCGCGCGGATCAAACTGGGCCGAGCCCTGCTTCGTCAGAATAAGTTTGCAGAGGCCGAGGTCGAGACCCTGGCTGGCTATGAGATCTTGATCAAGCAGTCCAACCCCGGGGTAGGCTTCCTGCAGAATGCACGAACCGATCTCGCAGCCGAGTATGACGCGCTGCGTCAACCCGAGAAAGCAACCAAGTTTCGAGCCGAGTTGGCCGACCCAGGCGGCACGGGGCAGGACGTCCTCTCCAAGAAGTGAAGTTGAGAACATAGCGAAAAGCCTTCTGGATTCCGCCGCCACAGTTGAGTATTCTCAGAATGTCGCTTGGAACTATGTCCACGGTCGCGCTTACCGAATTGCTGGGCTCGCCGGTTTTTGATGTCGCCGGCCAGTGCGGGCGTGTGCGGGAACTCGCGGTTTCTCCGCAAGAGGACCGGGCCCGCATCGCCGTGCTGATTGTGCGCACAAAATCCGGCGACCGCGTGCTGCCCTTCAGCTCAGTGATCTCCATCAACGGTGGCCTGCGCACCGACACTTCGATTTCGACCTGGCCAGTGGCGGATGGATCAGAGGGCTTGTTTCTGCTGGCACGGGATTTGCTCGATCAGCAAATCATTGACATCAATGGACGCAAAGTGGTCCGCGTCAATGACGTGGATCTGAACCAAGAGACCAGTAATACCCATCCCGTGCTGAAGGTGGGATCGGTAGATGTAGGTGCCAGGGGAGCGGTGCGCCGTCTGCTCAAGGGCGTGGTGCCGCTGGCTGCCCTGCGTGCCTTGCTGCGAAAAATTCCCGTACGCGCCATTCCTTGGGAGTTTGTCGACCTGATTGAAACGGATCCCGCGCGGCGGGTGAAGCTGAAGATCTCTCACGAACGCCTCGCCCGGCTGCATCCCGCCGATATTGCCGACATCGTCGAGGAGCTTGCTCCCGATGAGCGCGAGGCGGTGTTTGAAACGCTGGATGAGGACGTGGCGGCCGAGGCACTGGAAGAGGTCGAACCTAAGGTGCAGAAAGCCATTGTAGAGTCTCTTGACTCGAATCGCGCAGCCGACATCGTGGAGGAGATGGATCCGGATGCCGCTGCCGACCTGCTAGCCGATCTGCCCGAGGAGCGCACTTCGGAAATCCTGCTCGAAATGCAGCCCGAAGAGCGCAAGGAAGTGTCCGAACTTCTCGAATTCGAGGAGAACACGGCGGCAGGGCGGATGAATACCGAGTACCTGGCTTTGGAGGTGAACGCGACCGCCCACGACGCTGTCGAAGCTCTCCGCCGCTTCGAGGGCGGCATCGAGACCGTGAGCACAATTTATCTGGTCGACTCCCGCGGCACGCTGGCCGGCGCCGTGCCTCTGGCCAAACTGGTGCTGGCCTCCTCGGACACGCCCTTGCTGTCGCTCACCCAGGAACCCTTAATCTCCTGCAATGCCGGCGCGGAGGAGAAACTGGTGGCGGAACTATTCGATAAGTACAACCTGCTCACCCTGCCGGTAGTCGATGATCAAAGCAAGCTGACGGGCGTGATCACTTCCGATGATGTCATCAGCCTTCTGCGCGCTAAGCTATGAGGCTTATCCAGGGCATGTCACCATCACCGTG
>Ga0187818_10000182_pt1 | contig 19917 bp, 16 predicted proteins | sample NC_wetland_sal_i_14_FD_130581 | JGI IMG/M metagenome (GOLD analysis project Ga0187818, IMG submission 130581) | Wetland sediment microbial communities from Neuse River Estuary, North Carolina, USA - SO4_3 | ecosystem: Environmental > Aquatic > Freshwater > Wetlands > Sediment | place: USA... | reverse complement strand
TGCCAAGGAGCGATGCCTCGAGCCGGGTGAGCGAGCGAAACATCCATGCCTGTCCCCAACGCATGTACGGCGTCCGGTTCCGCCACCAGCGATGAGCTTGGTAGTAGAAATACCCTTCCGGGGCACGCATGGCGTTCAGAGTCCACTCCGCGACCTCAAGCGCTTTCTCTCGCGCTTGACTATCTTCTGGTGCCAACGCAGCGAAGGTCAGGATCGCTTGGGAGCAGCAATGAATGTCGATCGGGTAACGAGAATTATGCAGGTATTTGGGTGCTCCGTCATGGTCAAAAAGGTGGTTGCGATAGAACTCGGAGCCACGGCGTACTGCTGAGTCGACGCTTGTATCGCCGGTCATACCTCGATAGGCCAGCAGGGCTTCCAAGTTGTAACCGGTGTGGAAACCGTCAATCCAGTTCTGCATACGCCCAGCACCATAGAACCAGGAACCATCGGACTGCTGTTGGGCAACCAGATAGTGCATAGCACGTTTCGCCAGTTGCAGGTATTCAGGATTTTCGATTTTCAAACCCAAGCGCGCGAGGAAGGCTGCAACGAGGGCGCTGCTGTTGTAAATCCGGGTCTCGTCCCAGGGCGTATAGCTAAAGCAGAGATCGGCCGCGGTGTCGACGGACCGATTAAGTCGGGCAACGATGAAGCGTCCGACAGAAACAGCCATTTCCAGAGCTTCTTGGTCTCCAGCAACCTCGGCGAAATCCAGCAGCGCCTGGCCGCAGAAAACAGTTGCGATTGCATTGGGTCGGAACGCGGGCAGAACGGGGCCGCGAAGGGACACGAAATTCCAGTCGTAGCCCCAGCAAAAATCCTCTTCAGCAGGACTGCGCAAGGACCGCAGGCGGGATTTGATATCGCGCATCTGAGCCGAGCAGGCTGCGCCCGATCTGAACTGATCGCAGTATCCAGCCAGCATCAATCCCAGCGCTTTCGGGTTCGTGCCGGGGCGCACGTGGAGCACGGCGCGAAGCGTGTTTCCTCCAAACCGTTTTCCAATCTGGATGAGAGCCCAACCGGCGGTGCGCAAACGTAAGCCGATTGCTGAAAAAAGAGGGGAGTTCAGAATGTCATACGGCTCATATCCAGCGTAGTCGTGAACCTCGATCCAGCTCTGGAGTTCCCGAACGGCAAGCGCAATTCTTCTCTGGCGAGCGCTCTCGGGCTGCACCTCAGCCACTTCCGGCATCGCCGTGAATTGTGATACCGCGTTCATGATTGCCTGGCACTACACCGCTGCTGTAACGCTTCCTTTTGCTTCTCCAAGTTGACCGGCTCGCCGGACTCAATGGACGCGACCACTGCGAGAGTGGCTCGCGACACCTCCATTACTTCTTCAAACGGAATCGGGCATTCCGTGCCCTGCCGCATGGCCGCCAAGGTAAGTTCAATCTCGCGCTGATGACCCTTTTCGAAGGAGGACTTGATAGTTCGCGTTTTTCCTTCGTGCGACAGCTCCAGGGAACGGAAGTCATTCAGGCGGGCAACACGTCCCTGGCAAAAAACTTCCATGTACTCCTTGGGAACAGTCTTGTCGCCATTGGCAACATAAATCAAATTCGCGAGCGATCCGTCCTCGAAGGACAACGTCACGGTCACGTTGTCGCGGTTATATCGCGATACATCGGGGAGCGCCTTGGCATTCACGATTTGAATCGGCGCGCCGACGACGAAGCGAGCCCAGTCAATGAAATGGCAGAGTTCGCCCAAGACACGGCCACCTTCCTGCTTCTTCTGCGTCCAATGATTCAGCGGAAGAAAGCTGGCATTGACGCGCACGTGGACCATCATCGGCTCTTTGCGCCCGTGAAAGAAACTGCAGAGCTCCCTCGTTAGTGGGGCAAAACGCCGGTTGAAACCCACCATCACGAAGGGTGCGCAACCCTGTTCTCTGCTCGCCTCGGCAGCGCAGCGTATTTCTTCCAATTCCTCGTCAAGGATGGCTAACGGCTTTTCAACGAAGACGGGCTTGTGGTGAGAGAGCGCACCAACAACGTAGCGAGCATGACTGTCGTGACGCGAGAGTACGAACACCGCGTCGTTTTCCGGATCCTGGATCAAGTCAGAAGGGGTTTGCGCTTTAGCAAAACCGAAGGCGCGTAGGGCCGTTTCCGTCGCTACCCCGGACCCAGTTGCGACTGACCGTAGCACGGCTCCCATGGCACCGCGCACTGCAGGGAAGATGACATTCTGTGCAAAGCTTCCTGCGCCTATGCAGCCGATGTTGATGGTCTCCTTCGGTGCCACCTTCTTCGCAACCGGCGAGAAAGAGGCAGTCGAAACAGTTGTGGCGAAGGATGTTGAGGGATACTCAATCAAAACCGTGTAGGCACCCGATGACTTCAGCTCCGCATACGCACGATTTCCCTCTTGCACAGAGTAACGGCACTGGATCAGCGGCGCGACATTCAGCGCACCTGATGCCAGCAGCGCAACGAAGGCTTCCATGTTGCGTTTTTCCGTCCAGCGCACATAGCCGACGGGATAGTCGACCCCTTCCTCTTCATATAGGGGATCATAGCGACCGGGTCCATATGAGCGAGAAAGGACGATAGACAACTCTTTGGAATAGACATTGTTGCGCGAAACGCCCAGTCCAACATCACCCACGATCACAATGCGTCCGCGATCGCGCAGGATCTTTGCGGCCATTTCGATTGGCTCATTAGAGGGCGTTGCCGCCGTGATGATGGCGACATCCGCTCCATACTGGGTATATTCGCTAACGGCTTCGGGAATGTGGTTTGAGGCATTACACAGCCCTAAGTCGGCGCCCATCGACAGACTGCGCTGCACTCTTCCCGAGTCGAGGTCGATGGCAATTACTCGGCAGCCAGCTGCCTTTGCCAGTTGGATCGTCAGTACTCCGACCAAGCCGGCTCCGATGACAGCAACGGTTTCTCCAAAGGTAGCACCACTTTGGCGCAGTCCTTGCATGGCAATGGCGCCGATCGTGGTGAGACATGCACTCTCGAGAGAAACCTGTTCGGGAACACGAACCGCAAGGTTTCGCGGGACAAAATTAATCTCGCAATGATTCGCGTAGCCTCCCCCGGCGCAGGCCACGTGATCGCCAGGCTGGAATTCGGATGCACCGTCGCCCACCGCAAGCACTGTGCCCGCACAGCTATAGCCAAGCGGTGAAAATGTATTCAACCGAGTCTGCACGCGCTCATAAGCGGACCGGATTCCCTGCTTCTTGGCATAATCGATGACCTGACGCACGAGGTCAGGACGGGCCATTGCTTTGCCGATCAGGGACTTCTCGGCTTGTTCCCGGTGCGCACGTTCGGTGCCGGCACTGATGGCAGAGAAGGCAGTTCTTACCAGGATGCCCCCGGGACGCAGCTCGGGAGCCGGTACCTCGCAAGTTGTGATTTCTCCCGAGCGAAGATTTTCAAGAATTGCTTGCATGTCTAGGGTATCTCCAATACCGGGTCACCTGTACCTAGAGGGTTTCAGACCCTAGGCAAGGGCTGTAAGTGCTCGATGCCGCTTTCGGATAGCGCTACATCAGCCATAGCGCAATATTTGGTCTGCGGCGCCTCCAACAATTTGCGAAACATTTCACCCACCTGCCGTGCGCGTGCCTCCCAAGTGCAATCTCGCACCGTGTCTTGCCGCAGGTACCGGTCCGCCTTTGTATCGTTTTGGAGCGCGTCCTCGACAGCGGCGATAAACTCCTCAGTGGTCTGGTAAGTCCTGATTCCAGGCGTGTTTCGGTACTCGTACAGGAATGACATAACAATCGGTCTTCCACTCGCGAGATATTCACGAACTTTAATTGCGCTGCCGTAGCTGGTAAACACGTGGTCTTTGCGCCAGGGTAGGACACAAACATCCATGTGCCGCACAAACCGTGGAAGGGAGGCGTATGGAACCGGTCCCGTAAAGTGGACATTGCTGTGCGGGATCTGGACGAGTTGTGACTTCCTCCCGATCAAGAGCCAATGCCAATCCGGCCGTCGCGTAGCCACCTCTTCAATTAGAGGAACATCCATCACATAATCCATGAAACCGAAGTAGCCAAGGACGGGATGCGGGATGTTCTCGATTTCGGGAGCTTCTGGAGCCTCCCGTGCGAAGTGCTCAAAATCGACCGCCTGCTCGAGAAAGTAACAATGAGGTACTTCCGATTCTTCGTAAAGCTTGCGTCCGGAGTACATGACTACAGCGGCGAGTTGTTTTAGTCGCCGATCCATCTCACGAATGATGTTCTGCGACAGTGCACTGTCTTCGTTCGCGTCATACTTATCCGAGACCTGATAGACCACCATCTTGGCGCCGAGCTGTTCCACAACATCCACTGCAGATGGAATGGCGGCCCACACGATCGGCTTGTCTATCTTGCAAATCAGCATTACCAGCCGAAGTTGCAGGACGAGCAGTATCTGATTGAGCTTCCGCAGGACAGGAGAGCCATAAAAAGGAAAAGACACTGGAGTGAAGACGTAAAGTCCTTCGGGAACTTTGCGCAGCCAGCGAACCAGACTGCGCAGTTTGCGCCGGATCTTTAGAAAAAAGTCCGGATTCGATATCGAAGGCAGTCCCATCGTAATCGAATTCACGAACAGAACACGATTCTCTTTGGCCAAACGCTTAAGAAGATGGTTCTTGGAATGTGGGTGGTGATACCACCAGTCTTCACCGGCGAAGCAGACGATGGATTCGCCACGCAGCCCATAGAGCGGTACGTCTGGCGTTTTCGAGTTTGACGAGAGCTTCATGACCCGGTTATTGCCAGCTGATCTGAGTTGTCAGTGTGCGGGGGCAGCGCGGCTCTCCCGACAAGCTAATCTTCGACATCGTTCTTCAGGCGACTGCTTTGACCTGTAATTTTTCAGAATAACCGGAATAACGGAATCGAATGATCAGTAGAACTCCGATGAGCGCGACGGTGTCCGAGATGGATCTGACAAGGGCGGCGCCCCTGATACCGAAGTGCGGGATAGCCCAGAGGTTCAGGAGCACGTCCACAACGACTGATGATGCCCAGACGCCAACGAGTATCTTGGGATAGCCCACGCTGTTCAGGAACTGAACGGTAGCAATCTCGACTCCGATCATAAAGATTCCTGGAACCAGCCAGGGGAAAACATCGGCGGCGGGCAGAAAGGGCCGGCCGAACAGGATCCGAACCGCAGGTTTGACCACAATCACGGTAACCGTCAGAAAGGGTATCAAAGCAAGTGCCGTTCCCAAGGCCACCGTCTTGGCTTGGCGCAGTTTCTCCGGGACGGATACTATGGCTGAAAGCTTAGGAAATAGGATCAGACCGATGACAACAGGGAGCAACAGGATGTAATCTCCCAAGCCGGACGCTACCGAGTAATAACCGGCTTGTTGCGATCCAAGCATGTACTTGACCATAAGCAAAGCGACGCGCATGTGCAGGAAACTTAGAGCAGTGATGAAATACGCTTTTACGCCGAGGCCCAAATGCTGGCGCAAGAGCCTCCACGAAGGCCAGGGAAAACTAGTGAGCCAGGGACGCATGCCTCTCAGCGCCCAGAAGCAACCGATCGTCAGGGCTATTAAGTTCGCAGTAATGACCGTCTGCGGGCTGATCCTGCGGGACAGGATCACGATCCCGATCAACGCGAGCGCGCAACCCCGATTCATCACTTCAATTTTGTTGTAAGAGCGAACTTCGTAAAGCCCAAGGTTGAGACGCTGCATGAGCAAAAAGCAAAGCCCAAGTGGAACCCAGGCCAGCCCGAACTTAAGCAGGGGTCCGTGCAAAGGAGCGAGTTCGGGGTGGAGGGAAAACACAAGCCAGGCCGCCAGCGCTCCGGTGCCGCCAACGATAGCGCTAACCAGCAGAGAATTTCCCAAGAGTCGCGGCAACAGAGTGCGGTCTTGCGAGAGGTAGTACGTGTTCGACGCAGGAAGTCCGAGATTGCCGAACTGCACTCCCAGCGCGCCCACAGCAATTGCCACCGCGTACAGGCCGCGCCCTTCCGGTCCGAGTGCCCGGGCAACCGTCACCGTGGTTGCGAGACCAATGCCGATCAGACTGATTTGAGTGGTGTAGGTCTCAAGGACTTTATGGAAAAAATCGGAACCCCGGGCCAAGTGTATGTACTCCCGCAGTTGTCGCAGCACGGAAGATTTGTCGCCCGGAGAAGCTGCCCCATTCTGTTCCGGCAACACCAGAATTTCTGTAGATTGGCCGTTCATTAGCTTGCTATCGTCCCCTTCTCCACTTTTTCTTGTGGTACATAGGTTGGGTTCCTGCGGAGACCCGTCGGTTCTATTTGTGTAAACGCCAGCACACGGGCGGCGTTTTGACTCCAGGTGTGTTTCGCAATAGCGCATTCGCGGGCTCGAGTACCCAGCCTTTGCCGCAATCCTTCGTCGTGAGAAAGCAGGCGAACAGCCCCTGCCAATTGCTGCACATCGCCTGGAGTGACCAGTAGCGCCGTGTCGTTGTGGTTCAGGACTTCAGCCAACTGGTCCAAGCGGCTTGCGATTATTGCCTTACCCATGGCCATGTACTCGAACAGTTTGGTGGGCGATCCGAAAAATGGACGGCCGTCAGGCAGAGGCACGTGTGGGGACACCAGGATGTCGGCAGCGTCGAGATACGCTGCCACCTGACGATGCGGCACTATACCAGTGAAAATGACTCTTCTCGATTGTTCAAGATCCTGCAAGAAGGCTCCCATCTCTGCCCGTAAAGGACCTGTGCCAATGAGCAGAAATCTGATCTTTTCCTGCGGAGAAACACGGAAGATTTCGCGTATCGCCTGCTGCAATATTGGAATACCGTGCCAGTAGCTGAAAGAACCAACAAAGCCAACTACAATTTCGTCGGTAGATAATCCAATCTGCTGCCGGACCTGTTTTCCACCACACTCGGGGTGGAAGTGATCAGGATCAACCGCGTTGGGATTGACCAAAATGCGCTCCGACGGAATCATCCGTCCCAACAGTTCCTGGCGGATCGGCTCAGAAACAACAACAATTCGGGAGGCACATCTCAGGCTGACCTCTTCGCACAGGCGCAGCCAAGTGCGAAAACGAGTAGGATCCCAATAGTCTGCCATCCACAACTCGGAGGCGTTATACTCCAGCACGAGCGGAACCTTCATCCACCGTGAAAGCAGGGCGCCCGCCACCGTGAACCGGCCATGGCGCTGATAAATCATCGTAGGACGGGCCTTGCCCAGGAATCGCTTCACGCGCCACGCAAAGCGCAGGCTGTAGGACAGCATGAGCGTCTCCCAGAAGAGGAAGAGCTTGCGTCTTGCGGGGATCTCATGGACAGGGAAGACTTCCACTGGCAGAGGGACGCCGGAGAAGATCTCACAAGCTGCCCCATTGTTGGCGATGCCCCCTAAAACTCCGCGGATATGGCTAATAGAACCGCCGGCCACCTGCTTTACCAAGGGATAAGGAAAGACATACGCAATCAAAGGACTCTCGGCGGATGCTCGATCAAAGGCCAGAGGACGCGCCCGAGTTCTCCACCAACGAAGAAGAATCAGTGAAATCAACAGTATGAAGGCATCTATCAACGCGCTGGCCAACATTTTGGGGAAGAGCCAGATCCAATTCCAGCGTCGATACGTCCGGACATTTCCCAGGCCGTCGGCAATGACGGTCTGCTTGCAGTGGTGGATCAACCCTGACCACAAGACCAGCTGCAATTGCGGAGCTTCATTCAGACTTTCGAAAAAAACTATAAAGGCCTCGCCGCGCAGGTTACGCAGACTGCGAACCTGCTTTCTCCATCCTCCTGCTCGCAGGTCCTGATGCGTGAGCTCCACGATTTCAGCGCCGGGAAAGCGGGGCTCGATCACTGCCCGGGCCTGGCGGGCGTCCCCCGTCCAGACGTGAAGATAGATGAGTTGAGACTTGTTCATACCAGAGCGACCGAGACGCTTTGCGGTGGGTTGGGATGCGCGACTGCCCGGCGCTGGACGCGGCTTCCGAACCCGAGATTGGGAGGTTCAGTCACCGCAAACTTGCATAGCACTGCGAGAACAAACAAATACCACATGTTTATGTCCGAGTAGTAGCCGCTGGTCAGACTCACACCTGTGATCCAGTACGCAAGAAAGACATAAACAAGGAAATTGGAAGTGAGTATTGCGTCGTGTGTACCACTCCGGCGTAACCGCCAACAGAATCGGAACAACAAAAACTGCGCCGCGATAAACGAGACCACACCCAATATGCCGGTTTCGGCAAGAATAGCACCCAAGGTGTTGTGGGCGGCGCCCACGGAATAAACACCGTTATAGCTCACATCGGAGAAGCTGTAGGCGGCTCGGTTATATTCTCCCCACCCGACGCCGCTCACGGGGTTCGCTAGGAACATTTCCACAGTCTGCTTTTGTTGAGCGATGCGTGCGTAGACATCCGAAGGATCCGATACGCGGTATTCGAACATATCTGGGGCCAATTTCTTGAACCATAGCAAGCCGGATATGCCCAGCAGCAAGGCAGCAACTGCGAACACTCTCGAACTCGGTTTACTCGCTCTGAAGAATTCCAGCAGCACGATCAGGATCAACGTAATCAAAATCGAGCGAAACAGCGGTGTCACAGCGATCGTCACTGCGGAGAAGACACCCGCGCAATGCAGGAGTCGTTGCCAGGCGGTCATACGGTGCCCGATTGTGCGACGGAGGAAAACGACTAACAGCAGGGTGACCAGCCCAACCAGGGCGAACGAATTATTAGTGGCAAATGGGCCATTAGGACGGTTCAAGCCCGTGTCCTCTACGAGGAATATCCCCGCAGAAATAGGCAGAAGGTCCTGTCCAGTCTTGAGTTCGACCAACCCTATGGCGGCAACGTAGATCGCCATCAAGCAAGCCAGTACATGCAACTTCGATAAATTCTGCCGCAAATTAAAATTGCGAATCACGTACCAGGCAAGAACCCCGGGGATCGCAAAGGTGTCCAGGAGTTCCTTGGTTCTACCCAATGGGTTGTCGACATGCCTGAGAGAGATCAATGCACCTGCTAAGAAAAGACTCCAGGCAATCCCTGCCTGCTTGAGCCCCTGTGGTAAAGGTGTTGTCAGACGGCCTGCCCGGAACGCTATCGCCACAAATACCAAACCGACGATTGCGCGATCCAGAGTGAAGACCGGCCTCTCTTTCGGAAAAGTCAAGAAGTAATAGCCCAAAGGGAAGATCAGCACCCAAGCCATAATCGGCCAGTCAACGCGTCCCTGGATAGCCTCGGCGGCTGTGTAAAGCACAATCGCGCCAGCCACCAGACCGGCCATAGCGGCGGCGATCCACAGCCTGGGAACGAAAATACACAAGATTCCCGCCGCGACTACCAGCAGCAACCAGTGTTGAAACGGATGCGTCCTCTGAGTTATCGAGTCCATCAAGTTCTTCGTTCGTGTAACCCTTCGCTAATGGAGAATCGACTGTTTCGGAACGATAGTGCCCTGGCTAGCCCTGATGCTGTACCTCGAGTCACGGCTCGAACTCCTCGACTTGGGATCTACAACTTGCATCGGCAAAATCTGCCGGATCTCGTGATGCACGAAATAGATCATGCAGATTGTTGATGGAGAGATCCGCTAAGCTGGGCACAACGCAGTCCGCGCCTTCGCTCCGGAGGTGGATCGCTCGTTGTCCCTGAGCAATTGCTAAACATTTCATTCCCGCCGATTTTGCCGCATGTACGCCAGCTCGTGAGTCTTCGGCGACCAAGCAACACCGGGGGTCTACTTCCAACAACTGAGCGGCGAGATTAAAGATGGAAGGATCAGGCTTGCCTTCAACCACGTCATCTCCCGTCACCACAAAACTGAAATATGGTGCTAGATCCAGATGTTCAAGAAGAGTGTGAGCTCGAGGCCGACTTGCCGAGGTCGCTACGGCTCTCGGAATACCAGCGCTCTGCAACTCGCGAAGCAGGTCGCCGACGCCTGGAGCCGTGCGAACCTCGGAAGCTGCCTCGTAGAACAACTGCTGCTTTTGTTGTCCGTAACTTGAGATCTCGGCCGGCGACATGCTGCCGAAAAAGTGTACGAGAATCTCTTTCAGCTTGTACCCGTCCTCCACGAAGTCGAGATCTTCCTCCGAGACGTTGCGTCCCTTTCCCAGCAGAAACTGCCGCCACACGCGGCGATGCACCGGATGCGTGTCGGCCAGTACTCCATCCAAGTCGAAAATCACTGCGGCGAGCATTGAGACCTTATTAGGAGAAACTAGTTAGGAGAGACCAGGCCAAGTAGCTTGCGCCTGTTGGTAATTTTCCATGGTGCCTATGTCCATCAAAAACCCTGGGATCTCATAGGCGTACATGTGGCCTGTCAATTGAGGCAAAACATCGCGACCCAGGTCCACAGGAGAGCGGTCGGGGATTGCCTCAAGCATGGCCGGGGTGCCAATCAGCACGCCAGAAAAAGCGAGATTGCCAGAAGGGTTCACTGGCTTTTCCACGAATTCTGTAATTTGGTGCTCGTGGTTCAGGGTGACGATGCCGCAACGCTTGGGATCTGGGACCCGGTAGACGCCCATCGTGGCGACCGGCTTATGGACCTGATGGAACTGCAGCATAGGCATGTAACCGCCGTTCGTAAGGACATCGGCGTACAGGACCCAGAAGCAGGCTTCGTTTGCAACCCATCTGCGATTGGCGGCGATTGTGCCACCGCTGCCCAACAGGTCGGGTTCCTCAAAAATGGTTATGCGAGGACCGCTCTCTAGGTGTGAAACGAATTCCCGAACCAATGGAGCGTGAGCGTGGACATTCAGGAGCACGTCGGTGATGCCGGAACGGTTGCAGAGTTCTAGCCAGATGGCCAGCAGAGGTTCTCCTCTTACCGACAGCAGGCACTTGGGCATGGTATCCGTCAGCGGCTTCAAGCGTGTGCCGTTTCCAGCCGCCAGCAAAAATGCTTTCATGTAGCTCGGCCTTGCCCGGCAGCGATCGGTACCCCAGGGCGGTTTTCCCGATGCAAATCCGTCAGCAGGAAGTTCCAGCGCAAACCGGAATTGCCATCCCGATCCAGGAAGGGATCGTTAATGATGACCTGGGCCCCGTCGGATTCGAACTCAAATCTCAGCTCCGGGATGTCGCCCTGGGCAAAGACCTCGCGGACGGCTGCCTGGTGGGATTGTTCACAGTACAAAAGCAGGAAACCGCCCCCGCCGGCACCAGTAATCTTGCCGCCCAGCGCACCGTTGGCCTTGGCTAGGCTATAGAGTTCGTCGATCGTCGGATTGGAAATTTTGCCGCTAAGTGATTTTTTTACCCGCCATGTTTCGTCTAGCAATTGCCCGAAGAGATTCAGTTCACCGCCAACCAACGCTTGACGCATCCTATGCGCCAGTTGCCGGATCTGATGAAGTGACTCCACGCTTTGTTCCCGGCTGGACTTCTCCTGCTCTCGCAGAATCAACCAGGAATCGTGGGCTGATCCGGTGAAAAACAGCATGAGATTTTGCTGCAGCTCCCGCTTGATGTCAGTAGGAATATCCAAGGGCGCAACGCTCGTGGTTCCATCGGTGGCGATGGTTATGAAGTTCAAGCCGCCAAAGGCAGCCGCATACTCGTCCTGTTTGCCAACCGGCTTGCCGAGAACATCATGCGCGATGTGGAAGGCACGCTCGGCCAGCTCATACTTCGAAATCGGAAGCCGCATGTAGGTTGATAGGGCCTTCACGAGGTTGACACACACCGTTGCCGACGAGCCTAGACCCGTGCCCGGCGGAATCTCGGAAGCAAGAAACAGGTTCACGGCTACGTGATGGTCCAGATTCTGGAGCACCGCGAAAGGCAGTTCCAATTTGCTTCCTTTCGCGTGCCGCCTTCCCAAATCATCCCAATTCTCCATGACCCGCAAGTCCGAAGAAATAATCTGAATGTTCCCGTCGTCGCGCTTGGAGAGGATCGTGTAGAAATACTTGTTGATAGTGGTGCTGAGAATGGAGCCACCGTGCTTTTCGTAATAGGTAGGGAGGTCCGTACCACCGCCCCCGAAGCTGATACGAACTGGACTACGCACGATCAGCACGGGCTACTCCTCTGACTGATTCGGTTCCAGTGAAACGAACCGGATCATGATGAATTGAGGATGGCATGGGAAGAACGGGAGTTCGCCGGCTTGGCCGGAAACACCTCGCCATCAACGTGCCTATGGTTTGCAGGAGCAGGCTCCAATCTTCAAGGGGTGACCATTCCAAAATGTATTGCAGGTCAAACCTCGTCTTCTCTTCCGAGGGATGCTGCTCGCGTAAACCATTGACCTGGGCAAGCCCGGTCATTCCCGGTAACGCCTTCAGACGTTCGCGCTGCCATTCTGAGTAGTTTCTGACTCGCTCGGGCGACTCTGGGCGCGGGCCTACGAGACTCATTTCACCACGAAGAACGTTCAGCAACTGGGGCAGTTCCGATATGCTCAAGTCTCGAAGCGTCTGCTCGTACCGAGGGCCTCCGTTGCTTTCGCGATCAATGTTGAGCCGATACATTCCAAACTGCCGGCCATTCTTGCCGACGCGAATTTCCCGGCGTAGGGGTTTCCTCCTGTCGAGGGTGAGGACCAGCATGGCAGTGCCCACAATGATCGCACCCGGCGTGAGCAGAAGCATGGCAATCACCAGATCGGCTGCTCGTTTCACGCTCGTGGCCAGCGGAAACTTGGCCGGATTCTCGAGAGAGATGAGCGGCAGTCCATCGATCTCCATGAGCTTCAGTTTGGATGTGTACAGCTCATATCCGCGCGGGAGTACGCTGACATGAATTCCCTGATTGCGGCAGCGGTTGATGAAAGTCTGAAACTCCAAGTCGGGTGGCTGCTCGAGCACGATGAGTTCGTCGATGCCATGGCCTGCAAGAGTCTCTAGGACATCCATGGAACTCAACGCCTTGTTTGGTTGCAGATCCGGACCTTCGTTGGAGACATTGTCACCGACCGGATATAGTGTGCCGACCAGCTCATACAGTAGTTCCGGGTGGCGCTGGATTTTAAAGGCAAACTCGCGCGCGACCCGGTCATTCCCGACCACGACCACCTTCCGCGTAACACCTCGTCGGTACTGTCCGCGGAGAAAGGAGTAGACGCCAACGCGGATCAACAGGAAACCAACAAATAGCAGCAAGCCAAAATAGCTAAGCAGCAAGCGGGAGTAGTAGAGCTTATCGAGGTAGGCAGCCGTGAGGACAAACGCCATCAGCAACCCGGTTGCGAAGGCGGTTCTGCCGACTATGGTCGCGATCCGCCAGCCACCATCGAAGCCGTCCAGACGCATGGCGCGAAACAACAGCGCCCAAACACCCAAGCCCGCGAACACCAGCATTCCGTAGGACGCGGACGAGTGGACGCGGACTTGGCTGTAGCGAAGAGCGTAGCTGATCCCAAGTGCCGACACGAGCCACCAGGTATCGAGAACAAAGACAGTCAAACTGATCCAACGCCGGCTCATGGGTCCTAAATTCTGGGGGACGGTGAGAACAAGATCATTTGAGGGAGAGGGCTATGCTTCGGCAACGAAAGGGGGAGTTCCGAGTGGGTCAGACGAACAAGGCTCCAGTCGGCGCGCAGCAATTCGTTCGACGACCTGCAACGATGGCGGGCTCAACATGATGCGCTCGCGCAGCGCCGTGAAGATGGAATGCGTAATGCAGGTGTGCAAGTCTTCAATGAACTGCATGTTATCGGAAGGAACAACCAGACAAAGGTCACAGAGAATCTTCATCTTGCCGCCCTCGTATCCGGTGAGTCCGATGTTGCAGGCCCCGGCTTCCCTTCCGACTTTGAGGCCATTAAGGACGTTAGGAGAATTGCCGCTGCCGCTGATGGCGAGCACAACGTCGTCCTTCTGCACGAAATTCAGCAGTTGCTCCGCGAAAATATCTTCGTAACTTGCATCGTTCGCCCATGCAGTCATCACCGGAATGTTATCGGTGAGCGCTAACACCCGGAACCGACGCCTGCCGCTCACGGCGGTGCCCTTACCTAAGTCGCATGCTGAGTGAGAGGCGAGAGCAGCGCTGCCGCCATTTCCGAACAGAAACACCGTCCGATTGTCTTCGTAGGCACGAGCTAATCGCCCGGTAATTTGATCAATCGTATCGTACGGAAGCCGCTCCAACACTCTGGCCAGTTTAGCAAAATATCCAGCCGCGCTCTTGATCGGTGGTGCGCTGCGAATGTCAAATGCTTTCTCTTGTCGCTCAAATTTTGTAGTCACGGCGACCTCCTAAGGAAAGGTTGCGGGTGGCGCCCCGCACTTGCGAATTAGGAACTAACGAATAGCTGAACCGTAGGCGAACGCGGGTTTCAGCAAGCAGGCTGAATCACGCCTCGATCGATCATGTCCTGATAGGCATCCAAGACTTTTTCCGGGATGCCGCCAATTTGATCTACCCAGGAGAGGAAGTCATCCAGTATTTGCGGGAGACCTCTCTTTGGGCTCCAGCCCAATTTCTGCAACTTGGAGATGCTGGACACACTGTGGCGATTGTCGCCTAGGCGATATTGACCCGGAGTAAGCGTTCGAATGTCCGTGCCCAGTTTGCGGATGATCAGCTCGGCGTATTGTGAGATGGAAGTCGAAGCGCCGCTTCCTACGTTGAAACTTTCGAAATTGACATCGCCCTCAAGCGCACAGAAATTGGCATCGACAACATCGTCAATGTGAACGAAGTCCCTCGTCTGGCGTCCATCCTCGTAGATAAGGAGCGGTTCCCCAGCGAGCGCTCGCGCCGTAAAGATGCGCAGAATGCCGGAGTACTGGTTGAACAACGACTGTCGTGGACCCTGTGTGATGGAATAGCGTAAAGCGACGGTCGGAATCTGGTGAAGACGGCCGAGTCCCACACCGATTTGTTCTCCTGAGAGCTTAGATACCGCATATTGGTTGCAAGGATTGGGATGTGATTCTTCCATGAACTTCGGCGTGGACGCATCGTTACATTGCGGGCAACGGACTTCCCATTCGCCGGATTTCATCTGCTCGTGGCTACGATTCTTGGCAAGGAAGAACCCGTGCGTCGGGCAGGTGTATTGGCCCTCGCCATAGACAGCCTGAGAAGAAGCGATGATGACCTTACGTGGCCGCCATCCACGCTCGACCAGAACTTCGTACAGAAGCGCCGTGCTCACCGAATTCACCATCAAGAACCTCGAAAAATCCAGCATGTAGTCCTGATAGGCGGCCTGATGGGAAACCACATCGACTCCTTCCAATGCCCGCTCCCAGGTTGTGCGATCGGTGACGCTGCCTTTGATGAATTCTGCCTCTTTCGGGACGTAGGCGGGCATTCCGTGAGGATGAACCCGAGCATCCAGAGAATCGAGGATACGGACCTCATATCCTTTGCTCAGGAAAGCGTCGACGAGATGCGATCCGATGAAACCTGCCCCGCCTGTGACTAGTACCCGCATGTTGTGCCTTTCACGAAAGTCCGGGACGCGCTAGTAAGCACCCTTTCCGCGCACCACGACGGCGGCGGTTTGAAACAGGATTTTGAAATCAAGTATCAGCGACCAGTTGTCAATGTATTGAAGGTCCATCCGAACCCAGTCATTGAAATCGGTGATGTCGGCGCGACCCCGCACTTGCCATATGCAAGTCAACCCCGGAACCACCGCCATCTTCCGCTTCTGCCAGGACTCGTATTTCGCGTACTCGGTCACCAAAGGCGGACGAGGACCTACCAGACTCATATCGCCCAACACCACTGACCATAACTGCGGTAGCTCGTCCAAACTGTACTTACGCAAGAAACGTCCAGTGGGAGTAATTCGCGGGTCCTCGCGCATCTTAAAAACAGGGCCCTGCATTTCGTTATGCTTCAACAGTTCCTGCTTGCGCCGATCGGCGTCGGGCACCATGGTGCGGAATTTCCAACTAAGGAACGGCCGGCCGTGTTGTCCGACAACTTTCCATTGATACAGGATTGGCCGGCCGTCGCGGATCCATATTACAAGCCCGATGACCAACATCCACGGAGTCGCCAAAATCAACAGGATTGTGCCGACCACCAGGTCAAGCGCACGTTTCATGCGACGCCTGCAGGATGGGAGCTTCTGATATTCCATCTGTTTCACTTCGTGCATTACGCCGTCCACCCCCCGGAATCTTCTCCCGAGAGAATGCGTTCGCGTAAAACGCGATAGACAAACCATGGATTGGTCGTCAGATATCTTTTCCACAGATTCCTGGGATCCTGAGCAAGCCGGTAGAGCCACTCTCCGCCGTGTCGTACCCACTGTGGCGCATCTTTCTTCACGCCAGCCAGCACGTCGAAGCTGCCACCCACTCCCATGACGACTTTCACGCCCAAGTTCTGACGATGCCGTTCGATCCACAGCTCCTGGCGAGGAGTTCCCATCGCCACGAACAGAATTTCTGCTCCCGAATCGTTGATCTGTTGCACGATCGCCGGTTCTTGATGGGCTTCGAAATATCCGGGGAGCATCCCGGCAATCACGAACCGGGGGTATGTCTCATTCAGCTGTGACTTCATCTGCTCCAGCACGGCCGCCTTGGCTCCCAGAAAGAACACAGGAATCCGTTCTTTCTCTAAATAAGGCATCAATGCCTTGAGCAGCATGACGCCGCCGACGTGCCCTTTCAAAGGTTTCCTCAGCCTGCGGCACGCCCAAACAACGGCGTATTCGGGGATGACCAGTTCGGCTTTCCAAAGAATGTTCTTGAGGTCAGGACACCGTTCCGCAAGCCAGAGCTTGTTGGCGTTAATCGCCGCAACGTGATGAAAACCACCGGTTTTGATGAAGGCGCCCACTCGACATACGGCCTCGTCGATGTCCAGACTGTCGACTGGATATCCCAATAACCTGGATCTGGCGGGCAAGGATCGTGGTGCAGTAGTCATCGGTCTTATACTCAAGTTATTAGGCTCGGAGCGGAATGGTTACAACCAGGACCACAACCGCACCGAACGCAAGAAAGTGCCGGATTCGGAGCCAGAAAGCGCGGGGCCAGCTACTCCGAGGTTCGGGATCGGGAAGCCTCTTCCGCTGTTCGAAATCGTCATTGCACTGCTGCTCCGTCACCACGGAACCCAGAAACGCCTCGCATTTCGGACAGAAAAGACTATTTTCAGGTACAGAGGTTTTGCACGAAGAGCAACTGCGAATCGTCCGCGGTTGAGTTTCAGACGGATGGTCAGGCTCTGAATTTTTCACCAGTTCGGCTGAGATTGACGGCAAGGCCAAGGCGTCGATGCCAGGGTGTTCCCCCTCGTCTCCTTGCAAGGCATCAAAAATACGACTCATGCCCGTACCCTCCAACTAGCTGATAGCGCTTGAGTTTTCTGTCGCCGATGCATCGTCTGGACCGATGATTAATCTTGGAGCAAGGTGGCGGCGGCTTGGCCGACTTCATCCTCTCCCGACGCTGTCGAACTTGTTGAGGTATTACACGTGGAAGGCGGAACTTGATCTTCAATCTTCGGGTGCCGTTTTGACGAAATACGGAGCGCCCAGAACAGAGATCTCTAGACGGTTCTCAGCGTAATAACTGCTATCTCTGGCGGAGCGTTAAGTCTCGCCGGAATGATAATGGTACCAATGCCGCGATTTGTATACAGCGTGAGTCCCCCGATTTTTCGGAGACCCCAGGGATATTTCCGACCTAACTCAGGCAGGTATAGAGGCCCGACCCAAGGTAGGCGGATCTGTCCACCGTGAGAATGCCCGGAGAGTTGCAGATCGACCCTTCTCGTGCAGGCGCGGTCGGCAAAATCAGGCTCGTGAGCCAGAAGAATTCTGAATTCATTATCCGGAATACCCTTTAGTGTAGCGTCCAAATCGTCGCCGCCGCCCAACACATCGTCGATTCCAGCAAGCCAAACGCGCCCGCCCCCCTGCTCTAACGGCATCGATTCATTACGCAGCACATGCAGACCATGCGCCTTCAGCGCTGCAATGACGAAATCGGGGTCGGTGAAACTTTCATGATTACCGAGCACCGCCACCGTGCCCAGGCGCGATTGCAATCCAGAAAGTAGTCTTGCACAGGGCAGAGCCGCAGAGGCGCCGGGCGGATCGCGTCTGCCCCTATGAACTTCCCTCTCGGTGACGTAGTCGCCTGTGAGAAGCACTACATCTGGTTTTAGCTCGTTGGTTCTTGCTACGGCTGCTGCAATGACCGGGCCACTGAAATAGGGGTCATAATGGAAATCGCTGAGGTGTGCGAGTGTGAAACCGTCAAAAGCGGGAGGCACTCTCGCCGATCGGATCTCAATCCGTTCCACGACCAGATCATGCGCGCCCGCTGTAAGAGCCTCTCCGCCAACCCCGACCACACCGACTGCACTAACTGCTGCCACGCCGCTCAGGAATCTACGCCGGCTGATTCTCAGAACCATAGATGGCTCATTGTTCAGTCACTCGCACTGGCATCCGCATTCTCAGTTCCTTCCCGCTCATTCTCGGCTTGCAGGCGGGAGTATAGTTCGAGCAATGTCTTGGCAGCTTTCCGCACGTCGGGTTCGTCGGGCGTTTCCCTTCTTTCCACCTGGGGTGCGTGAATCCCGAGGCGGAAGTCCTTCGCAATATCGTCGATGATGTCAGGGCTCACACTTTGCATTTGCCTGGTGTGAGCCGTGAGCAGTGCGTTTTCGCAGATGGTATTGATCAATCGGGGAATTCCTTGGGAGTGCTGAAACACCGCAGCGATTGTCTCCGGCGGAAACAACGCCGATGGATGGGGACTCCCCGCCACCTGAAGCCGGCGCTCGATGTATCCCTTCGTCTCGTCCGAATCCAATGGTACAAGGTGGGAGCGAAGCGCAACTCTCTGTTTCAGTTGCCGCAGGCCAACAGAGTCAAGTTTATCATTCAGTTCGGGCTGTCCGGCCATGAGAATTTGGAGCAACTTCTCCTCCGGTGTCTCAAGATTGGTCAAGAGCCGTATTTCTTCCAGAATCTCCCCTGAAAGGTGGTGTGCCTCGTCGACCACCAGAACCGTCGTCAATTTCTCCCGGCTGCGCGAGATGAGGTGCTGCGCAATCTGGAACAGAAGTTTACCTTTGTTCTTGCTGGTGGCGGGGAGTCCCAGATCACGGGCAATGTACTGCAAGAATTCAACGGGCGACAGACGGCCGTTAAATATGTACGCGTAGGCGACGTCATCACTCCGCTTCAGCAATTGCAGCAAGTAGCGGAGCATCAGAGTTTTGCCAGTCCCAACCTCTCCGGTCAAGACCACGATCCCCTTATGTCGTCTCACACCGTAATAAAGAGCTGCCAAAGCTTCGTTATGCCCCCTGGTCGGAAACAAGAACGAAGGGTCGGGAGTAATCTCAAACGGATTGCGCTTCAAGCTGTAAAAGGTTTTGTACATGGCAAGTAATCGCCTTGCGTCCCAGTGTCTTCCGCGAATCGGGAAGAACCATGACAATCGTTAATCTGTGTGAGGCAGCAAACTAGGTTCCCGTTTTCTCGGCCAGCGCCATCTCCACAACCCTATTGCCTTCCAGGATGTAATGGCGCCCACAGCGGTGACATTGGGCGGTGCCTTGGCGCAGAAAAACATCTTTATTCCCAAGCAGCGGCCCGCAAACGCAAACATATCCTTGCAGGCGAGCTGGATTCCCGAAGACCAGGCCGTAGTCGGGCACGCTCTTAGTGACTACCGATCCCATGCCGACCATGGCATAACGCCCGATTTCGATGCCACAACCAATGGTCGCATTGGCTCCGATCGTCGCTCCCTGCCGAACGAAAGTGGCAAGGGTCTCTTCGTTCGGGTCAGACGAGGCCAGCCCCGACAGATCGGGCGGGAAGGCCCTGGGAAATTTGTCGTTAGTGAAGACCGTGCCTGCCGAGATCATGACAAAATCTTCGATTGTGACCATGGCACAGATGTACACGTTGGCGTTGATCTTCACAAAGTTACCGATTTGCACATCGTAGGCGATGTAGGTTTTTTCCCCTATGATGCAGTCGCCGCCGAT
>Ga0187818_10000179_pt1 | contig 20058 bp, 16 predicted proteins | sample NC_wetland_sal_i_14_FD_130581 | JGI IMG/M metagenome (GOLD analysis project Ga0187818, IMG submission 130581) | Wetland sediment microbial communities from Neuse River Estuary, North Carolina, USA - SO4_3 | ecosystem: Environmental > Aquatic > Freshwater > Wetlands > Sediment | place: USA... | reverse complement strand
TGTCAGCAAAAAGCGTGAACCACAAAGGACACAAAGGTACAGGAAGGTCCACAAGACTTAGAACCTGTCCACAAACCGGGTGCAGGGCTTCTTGGATGGTTGCGCCGTTGTCCCGGCGGGCTGTCGGGGGCGGCAAGGTGACGGAACTACGATTAAGAGCCCGCTTTTGAGTTTGTGGGCGGTTCTTAGGGAAAGAGGCTCTCGAAAGGACAGGGTCTGGGAGGTTGGGTTATGGCGGGTTATCCAGTGAATATTCGGCGGTGTCAGCATATCAAGACGAATGGGACGCAGTGTGGTTCTCCGGCGCTGCGGAATGAGGCGTTTTGTTTCAACCATCGCGAGTCGCGGCCGGAGCGGGTGGAGGTATGCGGGGAGGGAGGGCAAGGGAGCACGCCGGTTGTGGTTCCGGTTTTTGAGGATGCGAGTTCGATCCAGATGGTGGTGCGGCAGGTGGCGATCCTGGTGCTGCAGGGAAAGATTGACAACAAGAAGGCGGGGCTGGTGTTGTATGCGTTGCAGATTGCGTCGTCGAATTTGAAGCACATGGAGGGGGAAAAGCCGCGTCCGGTACAGGTTGTGGTGGATACGGAGAAAGTGGCGAAGACGCCGCTGGGGATGACGCCGTGGTCGAGGAATGGAAGGGGGCACGAACCAGAGTATGACGAGGTTGGATTCCAGAGTGAGGTGGCGGCGAAACTGAAGCGGCAGGTATGTGCCATTCGGGAGCGGTATGAAATGAACCAGACGGGGGCGCGACGCCTGGCGCGCGAAATCAGAGAATATATATCGCAAGAGCCGAAACTGAGTTACGAGGAGCTGAGGAGAAATATGGGAATCATTGCGCTGCACATGGAGGAATGTTTGGTGGGGTGAGGGCGGGAGGTGGGCGATTAGTGGGATGTTCTTGTCTCCGGGGCGCCGGCGAGTGGGAGATCCCACGCTTGCCGCAAAGAACGCGGCAAGGGTGGGCAGCCCAGTTAACCTACGCAGCGCCGTTCCTACGCCACTTCACCGCCCGCCCAGTGCGTTTCGCAATGTTCGCCTACTGCACGGTTCCGATCACGCCGGCTGAGAACGCATCGCCACCCGGCATGCCTCGTTGCAGGTGCACCTGATAGACGTTGGCCCAAGTCAAACCGAAGTCGGGCGCATTCCAAAAAGAATCGCGCCAAGGCTCGGCCGGCCCGTAGCCGTTGACGTTGAATCCGCGCTTCGTTTCCATATCGGACTCAAGAAACCCGGTGAACCCTTGCGCCGTGCACTGAGAGTTGCCTCCATCGGTGCACTGCGGGGTCACGTTCTCCCAATACTTGCCGGGTTTGAGAGTCACGGGAGAATCCAGCAGCACCAAGATCGTGTACTCGAGTACGCCGTTCAGGCTGCGCCCGGTGGGAGTCATGGTGGCGTTTGCCGTTCCGCTGGCTACCAGTTTTCCTCCGCTGCCGCCCTTCAAAGGAATCGCCTTGCGGATCTCCCATGGCGTTGCCGCCGGATCGAGTGCCGTCGGATAGGCGATCGAGTTGATAAACAGCCCAGTCACGATCCAGGTCTGACCTTTGGGAATTTTGAATGGAGAGTAGATCTGCGCGATGATCGGAGTTCCGCCCGGAAGAATGTTTTCATTGGCGAACGTGTCCGCATTAGGATTCTTGATGTCGAAATCGCCGCCGTAGAACAGGCAAGGATTGCAATAGGCAGGCGGACCCTGGGTCTCGGCTGCCGCGGGCGCTACCCTGTCTACGACCGGAGGCAGGAACTGTGCCACACGCGATGGTGGGATTGCGTTCTGAGCTGCTGCCAGGCTGGTCCAAACCAGAACACCGGCCAATATGACGTAAAGCATCTTTAGCATACGATTTCCTCATTTGTCACTTGTAAGGTTTTTGAAGAGACGGGCCAATCCGGCGTCGCATGTGGGAGTCAGCGGGCAGGGGAACTGCTGAAGGCGGCATGCGAATGCGAGAAAACGCCCGGCTTAGAATGCTAAACCCGCAGGCGGAGAAGTCAAGCAGAAAACCCGCCCCCAGAGCCTGATTTGACCAGTTTGTGCAAAACGTTGCTGCCCGCGGCAGGAGGGAAGGTGTTGCGTTGTGCTGCCGGAATCCCACCCTTCGCAAAAAGACGCGAAGGGTGGGGCAGCCCAGCGCCAGCCATCGCTTTCCCACTTGACACGCCGCGACGAAGAGCGAGCCGAGAGCCGAAAGCCAAGGCCCGGATGTAAAATAATCCTTCTCAATCCCGCAATCTCCCAGAAAGGAATTCCAATGGCAACCATGGAAGCTCCGCCGCGTCTCGAAGTCCGCCTGCATGAAGGACCGTTCAAGAATGAGACGTTCGTTGATTTCACTAAAGAAGAAAATGTGCGCCGCATGCGCGCCGCGCTCGAGAAAGCCCGCAACCAGCTTGGCCGCGAATACGATCTGATCATCGGGGGCAAGCGCGTCAAGAGCGCCGAGAAGATCCGTTCCATCAATCCAGCAAAGCCATCGCAGGTTGTAGGCATTCACCAGAAAGCCGGCAAAGACCAGGTCGAGCCCGCAGTCAACGCGGCGCTCGAGGCCTTCAAGAGCTGGAGCCGCACCTCCGCCGAAGAGCGCGCCTCGCTCCTGTTCCGCACCGGAGACCTGTTGCGCGAGCGCAAGCTGGAGTTCATGGCCTGGCTGATTTTCGAGACGTCAAAGAACTGGCTCGAAGCCGACGCCGATGTCTCCGAGACTATTGACTTCTGCGAGTTCTACGGCCGCGAAGCCCTGCGCTTCGCCAAAGCCGAAACGCCCGTCCAACTGCCCGGCGAGCGCGACACGTTAGCCTACATTCCGCTGGGCGTCGGAGCCGTGATTCCGCCGTGGAATTTCGCCTGCGCCATCATGGGAGGCATGACGCTAGCCTCAATCGTCAGCGGCAACACCGTAATCCTGAAGCCCTCCAGCGATTCGCCCACCGTCGCGGCCAAGTTCGTCGAACTGCTGGAAGAGTGCGGCATGCCCGAAGGCGTGGTGAACTTCTGTCCCGGAGGCGGAGCCAGTTTCGGCGACGCTCTCGTTGCTCATCCCAAGGTTCGCTACGTAGCTTTTACCGGATCGCGCGAGGTCGGCCTGCACATCAACCAGTCGGCCGCGAACCAGAAGCCTAGTCAGCTCTGGATCAAGCGCACCATCCTGGAAATGGGCGGCAAAGACGCGATCATCGTTGACGCCGATGCCGATATCGACTCCGCCGTCGAAGGAATCGCCCAAGCGGCTTTCGGCTTCCAGGGCCAGAAGTGCTCAGCCTGCTCGCGCGCCATCATCGACGAGCGCATCTACGACAAGTTCCTGGAGAAGCTGAAAGCCCGCGTCGAACGCATCACCGTGGGCGATCCCGTAGACAATCCTGGCATGGCAGCGGTCATCAACGAAGGCTCGATGAACGACATCCTGCGCTACATCGAGATCGGCAAGAAGGAAGGCCGCCTGATCACTGGCGGCGCGCGCGCCTCAAGCGAGGGCTACTTCATTCAGCCCACCGTGATCGCGGACATCGCGCCCAAATCCACGCTCGAGCAGGAGGAGATCTTCGGACCCGTTCTGGTCGTAATCAAGTCGCGCAACTTTGACCACGCCCTGGAAATCGCCAACGACACCGAGTTCGGCTTGACCGGAGCAGTGTATTCCAGTTCGCGCGAGAAGCTCGACCGCGCGGTGCGCGAATTCCACGTTGGCAATCTCTACCTGAACCGCAAGTGCACGGGAGCGATGGTGGGCGCGCATCCGTTCGGCGGCTTCAACATGTCCGGCACGGATTCCAAGTCTGGAGGACCGGACTATCTTTACCTGTTCACGCAAGCTAAAAGTGTGGGTGAGAAGATCGCGTAGTCAGCGCTGCAACCTATGTCCGCGCAAACCAAAAGGCCGCTCGCGGGCGGCCTTTTCGTTCGTCACGGGTGCTTCAAGCTATGGCAGTTTAGGAAGTAGTGTAACCGCGTGGAGTCGCGGGCTGAAGCCCGCGACCTTACTGATTGAGGAAGCGTGTACGGCGCGGCTGAAGAGGTTGCGGAAAAAAGTCGTTGAGCATGCCCAAAACGACCACCGGGGCTGAAGCCCGTACTCAATCAAAGCGATTTACGCGGCCCTGAAGGGCCGCTCTTCCACGGTTGTGCTAACTTTCCAGACTTTTTCCGCAGCCTGCGAAGCCGCCCCTTCAAACCCGGCTCGACGCCGGCTTACACCATTAACTCAACCGCTCTAGCTCGGAATACCCGCACTCTGTGGAGGTGGAGGAATCGCCGCGGCCGCGGTCGCCGCAGCTGCTTCGTTGAGGATGCGGTGGTGAATGGTGAACAGCGCCAGCTCCAACCGATCCGAAACGCCGATCTTGTCATAGACGTTGCGCAGGTAGTTCTTGATGACCTGCTCGGTTGTGCCCAGCTGCGTCGCAATCTCCTTGTTCTTGTATCCCTGCACAATGAGCGCGACGATGCGCAATTCCTTGGCGGTCAGCCGGTCGCGGACGCGAAGTCCGACCATATCGTTCTCGGTCAACTCGCTGGGCACCGCCATGTCCTGCACCCAGGTTTCGCCGCGGGCGACCTTGCGGACGCAGTCCACCAGAGCCGGGCTGGTCACATTGCGGTAAACAACTCCGTGCGCACCGGCGGCCATGTAGCGCTGCGCGCTCTCCCCGGTGTCGGCGAGAACAACCACCCGCGTCTTGTTCCGGTTGGCGGCGGAAAGCACGGAATTGAAATCGTTGTGGAACCCGCCTGCGATCACCAGCACGGCGGCGCGGAACTTGTCGAGCGCCATGAACATCTGCTCGGCGGTCTGGGCCTGAGCCACAATGCGCATTTCGTCTTCGACGGCCAGCACTTTGGCGATGCCGGCGCGAAATATTGCCTGATTATCGGCCAGAATAAGCTTCAACATGGATGGCGCTCCCGTTAAGAGTTGCGAACGAATTCGTAAGAATCAATTACGCAGGCGACGCCCCGGGTGTCCCCGGGCGCTGCGCCGGCATGGGGCTCATCGGTCCGCACAACGCGGCCGCGGCACTGAATGACAACGTCTTCTTTGCCGCCGGTGACCTCCGGCGGGAGAGTAATTTCAAACTCCACGGGCGACCCGACCTCAAGCGAAGCGTCGGCCCGAATGTAGACGCCGGCGGCGCTCAGGTTGCCGGTCACCCCGCTGGTGTCTGCGGAGGAATCCTCCGTATGGATCTTTATCGGCAAATGCAATGGAAATCTTTTCCCGGTACGTGCTTCGGTCACAACGCCTCCTCTGCTCTCGCTCTGGAACTCAATTGAAGCCAGCCATGGCGCAATTGCCAATCCAGAACCGGAAGAGCAGCTACCGGCGTTATATCACGGACAACAGCTTGAAAAGAAGGTTTTGTTACCGAAGTAATGAGGGTAGCAACTGGATACCTCCCCAGAGTCAGCCAGCAAACCAGTGTCATTGTGGCGCGAAAACCGGCGTTTTCACGTCAGGAGGCGATTTCCGGGCGACGTTCCGGGAACAGGCCGCGGCGGCGAAGGACGCGGCGCCGTTGCGATTCCTGCAGCGGCTGAGAGGCCGCAATCGCGCACAGAACATAGAACCACGCGGCGTTGGCAGGAATCTGCAAATTGAAGTCAAGGAAGCTGTGCACCAAAATGCCGATGCAGCCAAGCAGCGCGGCCACGGTGAGGGCTCCCGTGCTCGTCTCCGTCCAGTTTATGAGCTTGCCGGCTGCCTGCCGGAAAACCAGCACAAGAAACCAGACCATGATCGCGAATCCAGCAAGCCCGGTCTCGACCAGCAACTGCAGATAATCGTTGTGCGCCTGGTTGACGAAAAAGGTAGTGTAGAAGCTCCGGAACTGGGGATAGACGATGGGGAAGGTTCCCAGGCCCCAACCGAGCAAAGGCCTCTTGGCCAGCATGTGCAGGCAGTCGCGACCAATGGTCAAGCGAGTGCCCCCGCTGATCTCCGTCTGCGTTTCCGTGTGGATGCTGGCCAACCGCCGCGTGAGTTCGTTGCCGCCCAGCCAGACGAGAAAAACGACGACCAGCATCAGGAACACGCCCAGTATGAGCGGCTGTTTCCAGTTGCCTCGGCGCGAGCGCAGCAGAAGCACGGTCAGGGCGATCATCTGGGCCAGAAAAGCAAGCATACCTGCGCGCGAGCCGGAAAGAAAAATGCTTCCTGCCATCAACGCGGCAATTGCAGTTACGAAAATCCGCCGGTTATCGCCATGGATCCGCGTCGCGGCTAGAACCAGTGGGAAAGGCGTGAGCATCTCCATCAGGCCGGCGTAGTGGTTGTGATTGACGTAGGGTCCGTAAATCGCACCACCCTGCTCGGAGGGCCAAATCCAGTAGAGCTTTCCATTGGGCGCAATGCCTTCGAGTATCGCAAAGGAAGCCAGCAGGGCGCCGTAAGTTGTGACCAGCTTGGCCAGCCAGTCAAACTGGGACGACCGGCGCAGGGATTGGGTGGCAACAAACGCCAGCATACCGTAGGCCGCGTACAGCAGCAGGCGCGTGTAGGTCACGTGCCGGTAGGCAGTTGCTCCAGTGAGCCATTGCAACAGGGCCAGCACGAAAAACGCCGCCATCGGGAGATAGAGCACGTTGTAACCGACATCCATTTGCCCGCGGAGCCACTGGCGATATCCCCACGCCAGCAGCAGCAGAACGGCGCAGGCTTCCAGCGCAAAAATCGACCAGGGTTCGACCGCTCCAAAGGCCAGTGGCGCCAAGAGCAACACCGCGCTCGTCGCTGCGAAATGGGTGGAGTTCGTCAACCTCAGCCGGGAGGCTTTGGCTACGGGCGCGGGTTCGGGTGGCATTGCCAGGGCAGAACTCAAGGTTTGTCCTTGGGATTGTCGCTGGAATTATCCGGTGAAAGCTGGAAATCGTCGAGCCACAACTTCCCGCGAATCGGGCTGCCAGCCGGAAACCGCTCAATGGCCAGGCGCAGCAGGACTGTGGAGTCGGGGGTGGTGATCTTGGAGTGGACTTCCCTCCAGAAATCGGCATCATTGAGTGGATCGCTGGCATACAACGGTACATTGGTGTAGGCGTCTCGAAGCACGATCTCCGGTCCGCCGGCTCCTTCAAAGTCCGCGGACTTGTAGTACGCCGAGAAATCGTACGTGGTTGCGCCGCGCACCGGAATGAGTTGCTGAATGCCGGCGTCGTTGATCCCCGGGCCTTCGAACGAGAGAGAGAGGGACCGGTGTCCTGCCCGGAAGTTGCTGGGGTCCAGCAAAGGGCGCACTCCGGTTCGGCTGATGTAAGTCCAGTCGAAGCCCCCGTTCAGAATGTCGAGGCTGAAATCACCGTTGACGATCAGGTTGTCATCCGTAGGCAGGTAGGCCGAGAGGCCGAGGAACCCTGCCGCTTGTTCCCACGCCGCCATGGCTGCGTCTGGACGGCGGGCCTGGATCAGATAGCCGATGTATCCGAACAGACGCGACGTCTCGAATTTCTCGTGTAGTCCGGCAAGCCGTTCCCAAGTCTTAATGGCGCCCGCCGTGTCCTGCTTGCTCACTAAGAATCCAAGAAATGCCAGCAGGGAATCGGTGCGTGCCGGGATCACGTCGCGGAGCAGAGTATCCGCATCCGGCCGCACCCGCCAGCTCGTCTTCAGCGCGGCATCGGCAAGCTCAGGGTCGTTTTCGATGACAACGTGGAATTCGCGGAGGGCGCGGTCCATGTCTCCGTCAACCAGAAAAAAGTTGGCGGCTTCCCAAGCCACATCCGGCGCCGTCGGCTCGGCCTGGAGCGCGCGGTCGAGCGCCGCCCGCTGTCCTGTGAGATCTCCCACGACCTGGTATGCGGCGGCCAGATCGAGCCAGTAGCGGGCATTGTGCGGATTTAAGGCGACGGCGGACCGGTAGCTTTCAAGGGCAGAGGGAGAATCGCCGGCTACGAAAGCAAAATAACGCCCGAGCCGATGCCGGTAGTCGCCATTGCCAGGCGAGAGCAGCACGGCACGTTCCAGCCCGGGCAAATCCGCGTGCGCCGCAAAGACGCTGGCGGCGAACTCTCTTCCAGTCAGAATCAGATACACACATGCCAGCAATGCCAAGCCAGCGGCCAACTGCCCGCGTCGCCGTCCTGATAGTGGAGTAGCCATGAGCAACGATCGCCAGTCCGGCGTGGCCGCTGGCGAAAGTCCGTCCTAAGATCTTTGGAACTGATTTCCTACATCGGTTCGGGCAGTGCGCGACCCGGAGCCGCAGCAACCGCTTTTGGCCTGCTGCGGGAGGACTACCACTGGCGCCGCTCACTACCTCTACTCTTTGTGCGGAACCCAACCGTGGAGGCCTCGGCTTAATCAGCCACCGCCTGGCCTCCTTCTAGGTCCCGCCTGAAACCGCCTTCTGCTCGTCTCCGTTCTCGTCCTCGATCGGCTCTTCCCGATAGTACTGACTGTATTTGCCCTGGTACTCGTAATAGTAATAGTAGTCGGGCGAAGTCAGGTCAACCGCGTTCAGGAGCACTCCGGCGACATGAGCATTGACCTGCATCAGGATGTCGCGGGCGCGGCGGAGGGCCTGCTTGGTGGTGTGGCTGGAACGAATCACCAGGATGGTCGCATCGGCTCCCGGCGAGAGCACAACCGCGTCAGTGACGGAGAGCGTAGGGGGAGTATCAATCACGATGTGGTCAAACTGTTCGCGCAGCTCTGCCAGTATGTCCCGCATGTTGGAGGAAGCAAGCAATTCCGCCGGATTCGGCGGGGGTGTGCCCGCGGGCAGAATGGAAAGGTTGGGCAGCATCGGGGAGACCGCGATGGTCTGCGCCAGAGTGGCGCTTCCGGTGAGCACGTTGCTCAGGCCGCTGCGCGGGCCCATCCCCAGAGTCTTGTGAATGCTGGGCCGGCGCAAGTCCCCATCCACCAGAAGAACCCGGACGCCTTTCTGCGAAAGCACAATGGCGGTGTTGATGCTAGTGGTAGTTTTGCCCTCCTGCGGACGGGCGCTGGTCACCAGGATCACCTTGGGCGGGGCGCCGAGATTGGACAGCAGAAGCGAAGTTCGCAGGGCGCGATACGATTCGGCCATCTGCGACTGCGGACGGACCTGGGTCACCATCTCCACCGCTTCCTGGGAGGGAGTCAACGCCAGCCGCCCCGTTACCAAACCGTGAGTGGTCGTCTTGGAACCGAGCGGGATCATGCCCAGCGAAGGAAGTGCCGAGAGGGCTTGAGCCTGCTCCGGCGTGCGGACCGTGTTGTCCATGTTTTCGAGCAGGAAGGCCAAGCCCACACCCGTGATCGCCCCCAGCACCAGGGCGAAGGCGAGGTTGCGCGGGATGTTCGGCTCGATCGGCGAGGTCGGGACACGGGCCGCATCCACGATGCGAAAATTATTGGAGCGCAGGCCCGCAGTCACACCGGCTTCTTTCAGTTTTTCCAGCAGTCCTTCATAGAGCGTGCGGTTGGATTCGACGTCACGCTTCAACAGGCTGTATTCGATGGCACTTTCGTTGAGCTTGTTCGCCTCCTGTTTTTGCTTTTCAAACGACTCCCGGAGCATGGTTTCCCGCTGCAGAGCGGCCAGATATTGGCTCCGGAGATGGTCGACAGCCTTGTTCGTTTCAGATTGCAACTGCCGGTCAATCTCTTTGAGCTGGTTGTTGAGCTGATTGACTTTCGGATAGGACGGACCAAACTGAGTGCTGAGTTCAGCGACCTGAATTCTGAGAGAAGCCTGCTGTTCGCGCAGCTTGTCGAGCAGCGAGCCGGCTGCACCGGTCGCCGCATCGGCAGTGATGGTGGCCGCGACGACTTCGGGATCGCCGGACTGGGTTTGCCGGTAGACAGCCTCTTTCTGGACGCGGTCCGATTCCGCCGCCGTCAATTCCTTATTGACTTCATCCAGCTTCTCGGTCGTGATGTTCTGCTTTTCGTCAATGCCCAGAATCTCGTGCTCTTTCTGGTAACGAACCAGCTTTTCCTGCGAAGTTTCCACCTTCATCTGTAAATCGACCAGCTGTTTCGAAAGCCAGTCGGAAGCCTGCATGGTGGATTCAAACTTGGTTTTGAAGTTTTGTTCGACGTAGGTGGAGGCCAACGTATTCACGGCGCTGGCAGCGAGCTGGGGGTCGGTGCTGTTGAAATGAATCTCGATGATGCGGGTATTCGGAATGAGGCCGACATAAAGACCACTGTGAAATGCTCCCAGCAAAGCCGTGGTGCGCGTCGAATCGGTCTGCAGCGGATCGGCGACCAGATTGGGTTGCTTCTGATCGGAACGGCCGCCGAACTCGGGCCGCTTGTCAAAATTCAGTTCCCTTATCACCTGGAGCGCGAGCAGATCGCTTTGGAGGATGCGGACCTCGGTGTCCAGATCGCTTTGGTCGCTGTAGTCAACAACCGGCGCCGAGTCTTTGAACGCGATGAGGTTCGAATCAGCCTTGTTGACTGCAATGCGTCCTACCGCCGAGTAGATGGGAGTCTGCTTCAGGCTGGCGATGGCCACAACCGCGAAAATCCCCACCAAACACGAGACGACCACCCACTTGCGCTTGATGAGGACGCGCATGTATTCGCGCAGAGTGGATTCCTGCGGAGGCAGCGCGTTATAAAGCGCGGAGCCGATCGGCCTTATAAATTCTGCCGGTTCGCTCGCTTGCAGTCTGCGCAACCCGTCATTATTTCGTGGAACCAGGGGGTCCAACGCCATCGTTACTCCTTATAAACTGAGACCACAGTGCGTTCGCTGCTGGCGCGCCCACACCGCTCCGATGCTAATGGGCAGACACGAGCGGTATGTTATGAAGAGTTTGCCTGATTTTAGCATCCCCGGTGCACGAAACGTCCACAATTTGGGCACCGACCCGGTTTCTTCTTGGTTCCGCTTGCCATTTTGGTTCCATTTGCCGACAGCGATTGCGTTCTCAGCTATACTAACGGGCAAACGAACTGACTCCGGCAAGCAGGGGTTTTTCTTTCCTCGTTTCGAAGGAACAAGAATGGTCAATTGGCCGCAGGAATCGGTACTGGTAACTGGTGGAACCGGGTCGTTTGGCAAGAAGTTTGTGGAGATCATGCTGCGCGAGTACCGGCCGCACCGGCTGATCGTTTTCAGCCGCGACGAGTTGAAGCAACATGAGATGCGAACCGCGGGCTTCGATCATCCCAGCCTGCGTTATTTCATCGGCGACGTCCGCGATGTCGACCGCCTGAGGCGCGCCTTTGCCGGGGTGACGATTGCCGTGCATGCAGCGGCGCTCAAGCAGGTGCCGGCTTGCGAATACAACCCCTTCGAAGCCATCCAGACCAATATCATGGGCGGCCGAAACGTGATTGATGCCGCCATTGACGAGGGCGTGCGCCGCATTCTCGCCCTCAGCACCGACAAGGCGGTGAATCCCATCAACTTGTACGGCGCCACCAAACTGTGCGCCGAAAAGATGTTCGTGCAGGCCAATGCTTATGCCGGCTCGCAGGATACGCGTTTCAGTTGCGCGCGCTACGGCAATGTGGTCGGCAGCCGCGGCAGCGTCATTCCGATTTTTCTGGAGCAGCGCCGGCGCGGAAAGATCACCATCACCGATCCCCGCATGACGCGCTTCTGGCTGACCCTGGAACACGGTGTGAGATTCGTGATCCGCTGCATTGAGCAGATGCACGGCGGCGAAATCTTTGTCCCCAAGATTCCCAGCATGCGCCTGCTGGACTTGGCCGAAACCATTGCCCCCGGATGCCAGGTGGAATACATCGGCATTCGTCCGGGAGAGAAGTTGCACGAAGCGCTCGTTTCCGACCATGAATCCCGGCATACGGTGGCCACCGAAGAAATGTACGTGATTCAGCCCACGCATCCCTGGTGGAAATCGGAGAACTGGGTCCATGCCAAGCCGCTTCCGGATGGATTCCGCTATTCGAGTGACACCAATGAACAGTGGCTGACCCGGCGCCAACTGGAAGAGTTAGTCGAGACCGAAGGCGCGGAAGCCGACCCCATTATTCCAAAAGGGGGGGCGATGGGGACCGCGGAGGTTGTTCCGACCTCTGCCTAGCATGAGCACCTCACCGACAAAGCTGGAGCCGCTTGCCATCGACGGGGGGACGCCGGTACGCGAGAAGCTGCTGCCCTACGGCCGGCAATGCCTCGATGACAACGATATTCAGGCGGTCGTGGATGTTCTGAAGTCGGACTGGCTCACGACGGGACCGAAAGTCGACGAGTTTGAAGAAGCTTTCGCCGCCCGGGTGAACGCCAAGTACGCCGTCAGTTTCAGTTCGGGCACCGCCGCTCTGCACGGCGCCGCCTTTGCCGCGCAACTGGGCCCTGGCGACGAGGCGATCACCACGCCGATGACGTTCTGCGCGACTGCGAACTGCATCCTCTATCAGCGGGCAACACCAATCTTCGCCGACGTTTGCGATGACACGCTGAACCTTGATCCCCAGGAAGTTCGCAGCAAGCTTTCTTCCCGGACTAAAGCCATCATCGCAGTCGATTATGCGGGCCATCCCGCGGCGCTTGACGAACTGCGGCAGATCGCCGAGACCGCCGGAGCGCTGCTGATCGAAGACGCCTGCCACGCCCTGGGCGCCGAGTACCGGGGGCAGCGCGTAGGTGGCGTTGCGGACATGACGGTGTTCAGCTTCCATCCCGTGAAGCACGTGACCACGGGCGAGGGCGGCATGGTCACGACGAACGACGCAAAGCTGGCGGAGACGTTGCATCGCTTCCGCAATCATGGCATCAGCAGCGGCGCGCGCCAGAGGCAGGAATCCGGACAGTGGTTCTACGAGATGGTCCTGCTGGGCTTCAATTACCGGCTGACCGACATCGCCTGCGCGCTGGGAATCTCGCAGCTGGAAAAGTTGGATGATAATCTGGCCCGACGGCGCCAGCTAGCCGCTCGCTACAACGCGGAGTTCAAAGGGGAAGATGGCGTCATTGCGCCCAGCGTTCGCCCGGAAGTCAACCCGGCCTGGCATCTGTATCCGATACAGGTCGAATCGGCGAAACTTCGCGGCGGGCGCAGCCAGATCTTTCGCGCCTTGCGCGCTGAGAACATCGGTGTCAACGTGCACTACATCCCCGTTCATCAGCATCCCTACTATCGCGATTGCTTGGGCTATCGTGGCGGCGAGTTCCCGGTTGCCGAGGCAGCCTACGGACAACTCATCAGTCTTCCCATGTTTCATGGAATGAGCGACGAAGACGCCGAGGACGTCATTCAGGCAGTCAAGAAAGTACTTTCCCACTACTATGTCGGCTAGCCGGCTCCTCCAAAGAAAAACGGCGTGCTTCGTTGCGGAGATCTCCAGCAATCATCACCGCGATCTGAACCGCTGTCTGGAGTTTGTGAAGACTGCCGCGGAAATCGATTGCGACGCAGTAAAGTTCCAGCTCTTTCACGTGCGGGACCTGTTTGCGCCAGAAGCGTTGCGCCACAATCCCAAGTTGCTGGACCGCGAAGCCTGGGAGCTGCCTTCCTCATTTCTTGAAGATATTAGCTCTGCTTGCCGGGCACGGAACGTCATGTTCGCGTGCACGCCCTTCTACCTGAAAGCGGTTGAAGAGTTGTTTCCATTCGTCGACTTCTACAAGATTGCGTCCTATGAATTGCTGTGGGGCGATCTGCTTCGAGAGTGTGCTCAAACCGGCAAGCCCGTAGTATTGTCCACTGGAATGGCGACGCTGGGTGAGGTAGAGCAAGCCTGTTCCGTTCTGCGCGGCGCGGGCTCTCAGGACGTTACGCTGCTCCATTGCGTCTCGTCTTATCCCGCCAGGCCAGAGGAGTGTAATCTTGCGTCGATCCGCACGCTGCGCGAGAAGTGCAGTTGTCCGGTGGGCTGGTCCGACCACAGTGTTCAACCGGCGGTTATCTACCGCGCGGTACATTTTTGGGATGCCAGCATGATCGAGTTTCACCTTGATCTCGACGGACGCGGTGCTGAGTTTGCCTCCGGTCATTGCTGGTTGCCCCAGCAGATCGCACCCGTGATCGCAACCGTGCGGGCTGGCGCCGTCGCAGATGGAGAAGGAAAGGTGGTTCCCGCTCCCAGCGAACTAGAAGAGCGGGAGTGGCGAGCGGACCCTGAGGACGGGTTGCGTCCTCTCAAATCAACCCGAAGGCAATTGCTGGCAGCCCGATGAGCATCCTAGCTATTATCCAAGCCCGGCTTGGGTCTACTCGTTTTCCGGCTAAGGTTCTGCAGCCGATTCTGGGAAAGCCCATGTTGTGGCACATCGTAGACCGAGTGCGTCACGTCTCCTCGGTGGAAAAAGTCGTGGTTGCCGTGCCCAATGGACCCAAGGACGAACCGCTGCGGCGCTTCTGCCAGGAGCAGGGCATCCTGTGCTTTGCCGGCAGCGAACTCGACGTACTCGATCGCTTTTACCAGACTGCCCGGCACCACGGAGGCGATCCGGTTCTGCGCATCACCGCCGACTGTCCCTTGGTCGACCCAGTGTTGATTCAAGACGTGATCCTGCTCTATCGAAGTGGAAATTACGATCATGTTGGCGTGGCAACCGGAGCGGGGGCAGACCGGATTCGGCAAGGCCGTTTCCCCGACGGGCTGGATGGGGAGTGCTTCAGCTTCGCGGCTTTGGAGCGGAGCTGGCGCGAAGCCACCGATCCCCGAGACCGCGAGCACGTTACACGCTACATGTGGAACAATCGCCATCTGTTCCGGTGCGGTAATCTCATCTCTAAGCAGCCCTATCCCAAAGTACGTCTCACGGTCGACCATCACGACGATTTTCTACTTGTCACGAAGATTTATGAATCGCTTTATTCCCCGTCCAGGCCGTTTCTGCTGGATGAAGTAATGGACTTCCTAAAGAAGAATCCGGAGTTGCTTGAGATTAATCGTCGCGTAGCCGAACTGACGAGTTATCGGGAGGTACTGGAGAACTAGATGGGTGTAATCGCCGCTAACAAGGGATACGAACTATTCTCTCGGGCATGTAAGTTGATTCCGGGTGGAACTCAGTTACTGTCGAAACGCCCTTCAATGTTTCTGCCCGAGCAGTGGCCGTCCTTCTTTGCGAGCGCTCGCGGGGTGGAAGTCACCGATCTGGAGGGCAGAACTTATATTGACATGAGCATGATGGGAATCGGCGCATGCGTGTTGGGTTATGCCGATCCCGATGTGGACCAGGCCGTGAAGGCCGCGATCGACCATGGCGTGGCCAGCACGCTGAACGCGCCCGAGGAGGTCGAATTAGCGGAGCTTCTAGTCGAGTTGCACCCCTGGGCGCAAATGGTCCGCTACGCCAGGGGTGGGGGCGAAGCTATGGCGATGGCCGTCCGCATAGCGCGGGCTCACACCGGCCGAGACAAGATCGCGTTTTGCGGCTATCACGGATGGGCCGACTGGTACCTGGCGGCCAACCTGTCGGAGGATAAAGCCCTCGATGCCCACCTGTTGCCAGGTCTTGAACCGCGAGGAGTTCCTCGGGGCCTGTTGGGTACTGCTCTGCCTTTTCACTACAACCGCATTGATCAACTGAAGGCAATCGTGGACGCGAACCCGGGAACTCTTGCGGCGATCGTGATGGAGCCGCAACGGGGTGCAAAGCCTGAACCGGGATTCCTGGAAGAAGTCCGTGACATCTCGGCTGAATCGGGAGCGGTCTTGATCTTCGACGAAATCACCACCGGCTTCCGGATGACGGACGGCGGAATCCACCTCGCTCTGAACGTGAATCCAGATTTGGCGGTCTTTGCCAAAGCCATGGCCAATGGCTATGCCATGGCGGCGGTGATTGGCATCGAAACCGTCATGCAAGCCGCCCAGAGCACATTCATCAGCAGTACGAACTGGACGGAACGGATTGGTCCGGCGGCCGCGATCGCCACGATTTCGAAATATCGGGAAAGGAAGGTTGCCCGGCACCTGATCGACATCGGCAACCAAGTGATCGAAGGATGGAAAAAAGCTGCCTCGGAAACTGGGCTCAGGCTGCATACGAGCGGACTGCCGAGCCTTTGCCACTTTGATTTTGAACACGAGGAGGAACTCGTACTGACTACGTTATTTACTCAGACGATGTTAGAAAGCGGCTATCTCGCCTATAACCAGTTCAAACCCTCGTTCGCCCATACCAACGAACACGTAAAGAATTATATAACTGCGGTTGAAGCAGCGTTTAGCATCTTAGCAGATGGACTTGTGCAGGGAGACCTTTCCGCGCGACTGAAGGGGCCAGTCGCACAAAGAGGCTTTTACCGCCTGGCATAATCAAGGATAGTTTGAGAGGCTGCGGAAAAAGTCGGTACGCGTGGAAAGAACGATCGCGGGGGCTGAAGCCCGTATTGATTCAAGGCGACATACGCGGCCCTAAAGGGCCGCTCTTCCACGGTGGTGCGAACAGTTCCGAGTTTTTCAGCACCCTATTAAGGAAGGTATGGAGTACATTGCACTTGGCAAGACCGGTCTGCGGGTATCTCGCCTCGCGCTAGGCACGGCGGCTTTCGGCCTGGAGAGATATGGTATCTGCGACGCCGATGAGTACAGTCCGGTAAGTGAAAAAACTGCAATCCAGCTCATTCAGGCCGCCGTCGAGCAGGGAATCAACTTCTTCGATACGGCTCGAGGGTATGGCCGAAGCGAGGCTGTGCTGGGCAAGGGGCTGGCTGGTTTGCCGCCTTGCGTGGTGGCGACCAAGGTAAGCGTTCCGGAAAATATCTCCGACATCAGTTCATCGGAGTTGCGTGATGCGGTGATGACCGCGCTCGACACGAGCCTCCGTGAGCTGAGAAGAGATGTCCTGGACATCGTGCAGATTCACAACGCCAAAGTTGGCATCCTGGAAAGCGGTGAAGTACTGGCAGTTCTCGAGACCGCCCGCCGACAAGGTAAGCTTCGGGTTATCGGCGCATCGGTGTATGGGGCGGAGAACGCGTTGGCCGCTCTTCGCTGCGGGAGCATCGAGGTTCTACAAGTGGCGCTCAGCCTGCTGGACCAGCGAATGATGTCATCTGTGCTTCCGGAAGCAAGAAAGAAGAACATTGGTGTTCTGGCGCGCTCGGTTTTTCTCAAGGGAGTGCTCAGCGAGAGGGTCAAGGCGCTTCCGGCTAGCCTGCAAGTCCTGGCGGCTGCCTCCAATCATGTCCGGGAAACCCTGGGGGAAACCTGGGAGTCTTTGCCCTCGACAGCAGTGCGGTTTTGTTTGTCGGTTCCGGGAGTGCATTCTGTGCTGATGGGACTGCGCGGCGCTGTCGAACTTCCAGCAGCGTTGGCTGCCGAGAAAGCCGGACCGCTACCCGAGGCCGTCATGCACAAAACCGAGACCATAAAGTTGACGGATGAGAAGATGCTCGATCCTTCCCATTGGCCGATGCTTTAATTGTGTCCGTGACCAAGGCCCACTCCATCCTTTTTCGCTGTGACGCGTCTGCCGAGATCGGCTTCGGCCACCTGGTCAGGTGCCTGGCGCTGGCCGATGAAATTCATCACCGTACCGGCAGCCGCGTTGCTTTTGCCATGCAGGAAGCGGCGCGCGGATTCGACGTCGTGCGCCGGCACGGCTACGAAGTGTTTCATCTTCCATCGAAGCGCGGGGACTCGAGCGCATGGATCGGCGAAACCATGCGCCGGTTCAACGCCGCGATATTGATCGTCGATGTGCGTGACGATCTTTCCCAGCAACAACTGAAGAGCCTAAGCGGGGAGGGCCGCCTGATTGTCTTGCTCGACGATCTGAGCGATCGCCGCTTTGCCGCCGATCTTGCCTTCTATCCCCCGGTGCCACAGGTCCGAAGAGCGGATTGGGCGAACTTTCGCGGTGAACTATTTGTCGGATGGGAGTGGACTATTCTACGCTCCCAGTTCGCCCAGCCGCCGCCCAGGGAGACGAGCGGAGGCCGCTCTCTTTTGATTACCATGGGCGGCAGCGACCCGGCCGGCATGACCTTGCAGGCGGTTCGAGCGGCCGAACTCGTGGATGCGGAGTTCACCGCGACCATCGTTCTCGGCCCGGCCTTTCGGTACGAGGACGCTCTGCTGGAATTATTGGCGAGCTCGCGCCACCCATTTACGATCCGAGAGAATGTGAGCGACATGCGGACCCAGATGGCCCAGTCCGACTTGGCGCTCTGCGCCTATGGGATAACAGCCTTCGAGCTCGCCGCCAGCGGCGTGCCTGCCATCTATCTCTGTCTGACAGAGGACCATGCCGAGTCGGCCTCGGCTCTTGCAGATGCCGGGGCTGGTCATTTGCTTGGCCTCTTTAAGAATGTTGGGGACCAGCAAATCGCAAAGGCCGTAGCTGAATTGCTGGCCGACGTAAGGCGGCGCGCTCAGATGTCGGTGATTGCTCAAAAGTTGATTGACGGTAAGGGGGCTGCTCGCATCGCCCAGGTTCTGGCGGACCGGGCTAGCAAATTCTGAGTCGTGCGCGAGGTCAAGCGGTACGGGATTCGCTGTTCAAAAGTACAGCCCTCCGTTGACGTTAATGGTCTGACCGGTAATATAGGCACTTGCGTCCGAGGCTAAAAACACTGCGGCCTGCGCGACGTCTTCCGGTGTTCCCAGCCGTCCTAACGGGATCCCCTCAGCCAACTTACGAACGGCCGCGGACTGCATACCCGCCTCGGCCATGTCGGACTTGATTAGACCCGCCGCTATCGTATTGCAACGAATGTTGTCTTTGGCGCCAAAACGAGCAATTACCTGCCCTAAGGAGATTAGTCCAGCCTTGCTTGCCGCGTAATGCGCGGTGCGTGGTCCCCCATACTGCCCACTTACCGAACTAATATTGACAATACTGCCGCCACCGCGGCGGCGAAGCGAGGGGAGAGATTCTTGGGCGCAGATAAAGGCGCCCTTTAGGTTGACCGCCAGGATCTCGTCCCAATCATCGTCCGTAATTTGGCCGAAATCCGTCGGTTTGTTGATACCCGCATTGTTGACTAAGATATCGAGTCCCCCCCATTCGGCCTCCGTGTGCGCAATCACCTTGCGCACCGCCTCTCTGTCGCGCACGTCCATCTGCAGTGCGATTGCCTTCCCACCACCGGCAGAGATTTCCTCGACGACTTCCCGAGCAGGGGCCTCGCGCTCGCGAAAGCTGAGTACAACTGCTGCTCCGGCTTGAGCCATCGCAATGCTGATGGCCCTGCCTATCCCGCGACTGCCTCCAGTGACGAGGGCGACTCTGCCTTGCAGCGACACTATGCCCCTCCCCTGCGTGCCACAGCACGGCGTGCCGCGGCAGCAATATACGGCCCGGTCAGGCCGTATTTTTCGGCGAGCTCTTCCGGCTCTCCCGATTCTCCAAACGTGTCACGCACTCCGACCATCTCCATTGGGCATGGGCGGTTCTGCGCAAGCGCTTCAGCCACTGCGCCACCCAGTCCGCCGTGGATGTTGTGATCTTCTGCGGTCACAAAACAACCGGTCTCGTGTGCACAGCGAACCAGGAGGTCGGTGTCGAGCGGCTTGAGCGTGGACATATTGACAATACGGGCCGAGACGCCTTCCGACTTCAAGAGTTCAGCAGCGTCCAGCGCTCTGGCAACCTCCACGCCACAAGCCACGATTGTGACATCTGTGCCATCCCGCAGAATACGGCCCTTTCCCAGTTCAAACCTGTAATCCGCTCCCAGAATTCTCTTGGTCTTGCTGCGCCCGCTCCGCATGTAGACCGGGCCATCATATTTCAGGATCGCTTCCGTTGCTTGCTGGATCTCCAGGGGATCGGCGGGAGAAACCACGACCATCCCCGGTATAGCCCGAAATGCCGCTAAATCCTCTGTGGCTTGAGCCGAGGCTCCATCGGGCCCCGTATCCAGGCCGGGATGGCTGGCAACGATCTTTACGTTCCGGCGCGCGTAGGCAATCGATACACGAACCTGCTCGATGGCACGCAAGCAGAAAACAGCAAACGTCGTCACAAAGGGAATAACGCCTGTGCTGGCAAAGCCGCCGGCGGCGGCCATCATGTTCTGCTCGGCAATTCCGAACTGGAAAAAACGATCGGGGTACGCCTTACGGAAATGATGCGTGCCGGTGCCGCCCGCAATGTCCGCGTCAAAGACCACGAAGTTGCGATGGGTTTTGGCGAGTTCGACCAGGGTTTTGCCAAAGGCCTCACGCAGGGAATCGCCGCTCG
>Ga0187818_10000178_pt1 | contig 20082 bp, 14 predicted proteins | sample NC_wetland_sal_i_14_FD_130581 | JGI IMG/M metagenome (GOLD analysis project Ga0187818, IMG submission 130581) | Wetland sediment microbial communities from Neuse River Estuary, North Carolina, USA - SO4_3 | ecosystem: Environmental > Aquatic > Freshwater > Wetlands > Sediment | place: USA... | reverse complement strand
TGTTCACCGGAGTGCACCTGTTACAGCAACTGGGTGCACATTTCGGCATCGCCCCGGATTTTGCGCTGCCCTCACGGCTGCCCGCCGGCAAACTGGTTCTCATATTCGCTGCCTGTGTGCTGGCTACCTGCCTGGGACCCTACTCGTATCATCTGTATGCCGTGGTGTTTGCTTACGCAGGTTCTAAGTTTCCTTACGCCTTCATTCGCGAGTTCCGAGCCCCCAACTTTCGTGCCTACAGCCACTACGTGGAACTGTTGCTCGCTGGCGCTGCATTCTTCACTCTGGGACGGCAGAAGCGCGTCGATCTTTTTAAGCTGGCGCTGCTGACTGTCGCCAGTGTTGTCGCCTTCCGCGCCATGCGCGATTCATGGTTCCTCTGCATTACAGCAGCGGCCTGCATTGCAGACTCCGGCGGCGCTGAAGTTGAACGCGAACGTAGCGAGACTTTTCCAGAGAAGGCAGCGTTGGCGGCGGCGCTGGCTCTGCTCCTGTTCCTGATCGCGCGCAACACCGGTTTCGACACCCGCGGTCTGGACGCCGCCATGAGCAGCGTGTTTCCCGTGAAGGCGGTCAATTTTCTTCGCCAAAACCCCCAGCCGGGTCCGCTCTACAACACCTTCGACTGGGGTGGATTTCTCACCTGGTACATGCCGGACTATCCTGTGGCGATCGACGGGCGCACCGATCTTTACGGGGATGACCTTGATATGCGCTTTTTCAATTCAGCCAATGGCGACGAGTCCTACGTCAACGACCCTTATCTGAATGAGTCAGGACTGGTCCTTTTGCAGAAGGAAAAACCGCTGGCTGCTATCTTGAGCGGGGATCCACGCTTTCAGAAGATCTACGAAGACCGTCTCGCGGTGGTGTTCGTGCGGCGTTAGTCACTTTCTGTGACAGGCAGGAATTCGACCACCACAATTCCGTTGAAGTCCCCAATTAGCTGCGCCATGAACGCGCCGCGTGAGGAACTGGCGAGCCAATCTATAGTCGGATAGCACTCGGGAGCCCCCAAGGCAAGGAACCTCTGGTGGCGCTGCATGGCCGCCATGACGGTTTGGCTGCCGATCCGCATGGCTTCATCGTTCAGAGAGAACGGAAGGAGGACCACCGGGGCGTTGATCGGGTAATAACTCAGTTGCGAATTGAGAGCATTTTCGCTGCTGCGATCGGTCGGCAGCGGCTCGAAGTTCGATTCTATAAATGCGCTGCAAGCCAGGACGGGCGCTTTGTCTTTGGCGACATTCGCATTCACGAATTCATGCGCTTGCTTGAAGCTCAGCTCGTGTTGGCGGGCATCCGGTGAGCGGAAGCATTCGAACACCGTGACTGCCACCAGGCCAACGCAGAAGATCTGCCTCAGCCAGCGGGAGTCGATGCGACTCGTCAGCAGGCCCCAGGTCAGCGCGCTGCCGGGCGCTACAACCGTGAAATAGCGTGGGATGACTAGATGCAACGGAGTGGCGGCGCTGAGGCCGAAGAAGATTCCAGCCGGCACCAGGGCCAAAAGAAGGCAGAGCAGGCCTTCCGGAAAGCAGTCGCGTCCCGGTAGTTTTACTTTCCGAACCAGCGCAGCGAGAAAAGCAGTCACCACAAAGCCAATCAGCGCCTGCAAGGGTGCGAGCGTGTTTAGCGCGATCCACACCGCGGGCAACTCACGGACTACATGTGTGTCCCTCGTGTGGTAAAGACCCACGACACGGAAAATCAGCGGAAGAATGAGCAGCGTAAACGAAGTCAGTACAGCTGCCAGTTGCCGTGCATCTGCCTTGATCGAGCGAGATCGCACCGCCAGATAGTAAATCGCAAACGCAGGCAGGATAGCGCCGAACAGGTAATGAAAGTAGAGAATCCCCGCCGCCGCGGCGCCGAACAGGATCGCTTGATGCATCTGGTGTCGCGTCATCCACCGGATGAAAGCAAAAATCGCGAGGTTGGTTGCCAGCAGGGCAAACGCGTACGGGCGCGCATCGGCCGCGGCAAACACCACGCTGGGTTCCAGGCAAAAAAAGACGCAGGCGAGAAAGGCAATCTCCTGGTCGAAAAGCTCGCGGGCGACCCGAAACAGAAAATAGACAGCGCCCAGCATTGCTAAAGTGGACGGAATCTTGAGTGCGATTTCCTGGCTGCCAAGAATCGACTTGGCAGCCCAGAGCGTATAGAGATAGCCGATCGAAGAAGGCATTTGCCCCGAGCGGCTCCAGATCTTCCAGAAGCCGCCACTGACCTGCCAGTAGGCAAGTGTCTCGTCTAACCAGAGAGGGGCCCGCAACGCGAGGAGCCAGATCGACAAAGAACCCAGCAAAGCCGCAGGATAGACCAGTTTGGAGAGAATGGAGGCAGGTTGTTCGAAGCCGGTCTCCACCGCGGTCGCCGTCGCCACCTTCAGGCCCTCACTTCTTCACGCCTTGTCCCCCAGTCGGATGCAAACTGAGAGCCGAGACCGAGCCGTTTTGGTTGTGCGCGACCGCGTGACACATCAGCGTGCAAGTTGTGGTCGCGTGGCTGTAGGAGATGGGCGCGGCTCCGTTCTGGGCAACCACGTTGACATCAAAATTCACCAGCCGCTCGCCAGAGATGCTGGCGCTTTGCGCTCCCACCCCATGCGCGGTGTGACAAACCGAACAGCTGAAGCCGGCATTGATATGCCGGGCGTGCTGGGTGAAGCTGCTCTTCCCTAGAACGGTTTGCAGATTGTGGCACTTGCCGCACAACGCATAAGGACCATTCACACTCAGGTCGGGGTTGGGGTAGAGATTCGTCACCATTCGGCCCGGCCCCGGCGACTGGCTCGATTCGTATCGCCGCTCGAGGATATGTGTCCACCTGGACCCATGAGGGCCGTTCGGACCAGTGCCTCCAAACTCACGGTTGTCGTCGCTATTGTGACAATCGGTGCAGAAAATGCGGCGGCCCATGAGTCGCCCTTGCGTCACGCCGTCCAGATTCAACATATTGGTCAGCAGGCTGGGCTGGGGAAACGGGCTGGTACGGTCATGGGTTACCGGATGGCTGGAACTGGCGGCAATGCTGAACTGCGGAATGACATTTAGCGGGTCGCCCGACGAAACGGCTCTGGCGGGGGAATACCCGAATACTGCATTTTCGGTCTTCCCCGCGCTGGCCCCGTGACAGCGCAGACAGTTCTCGTATTGATTGACCGCAGGGGTAAGTACGGTTTGGCCGTCCGACGCGCTGACTCCAACCACACCGCTCTGCGATGGCCGCAGGGATGGCGGCGGGGCAAAGGTGCCTACTTTGTTGGAGGCATGCGCGTTGTGGCAGTCCACGCAGGTGGCGTGCCGGTTGTTGTTCAATACCGCGCTCTCCGCCGCGTCGTGGGTTTTGGTACCCGCCGGGAAGGGATGCCCCACCTTGGCAAACTCGGCGAAGATGTTGAGGGCGCCGGGAGAAAGGTTCGAGCCGCCGCTGTGGCAGGCAATACAATCCTGCTCATTCGTTCCTCGAAGCAGCCGCGCCGGCCCCCGTGCGTTGTGGGGCATATGACAGGAAATGCACGCGTTCTGCGCGACTGTGGCGTAGGATCCAACGTTGGACTGGGCCGTCGTCTTGTTGGATGCCAAATTGTGAATGCTGACCTGCCAGCCCGCCAGCGGATTCTGCTGCCGCGCCATGGTCCGGTTCGGATCGTGGCAGGCAAGACACAGTTGCCCATTCGAACTGTCGCGGACCAGGAAATTTTCCGACACCTTGTCGATCGCCTGCACATGCGGTTCGTGACACGAAGTGCATTCCACGTTCCCTTTGATGAGCTTCACTTTCCCGTCCGGGTCCGCGGTCTTTCCGTGCGCAGCAAGCGACGCCGCCATGTCAATCGAATCCTTCAGCGGCAAAATCAGACTGAAGGGATGCGATCCCTGCAGAGCAGTCCCAAGAATATCCGCGTTGCGCATCTCTCCAATCATCGACACTTTGCCATAGAGGACAGTCTGCCCCGGTGCGACTGTGCCGTCGTGACAGCTCAAACACAAACTGCTGTCTCCCCCCAGCGGAGGTTGCGGGTTGCCCTTCTGGTGATAGGTTGAACTGGTATAGGTGCTATAGGTCTGCTTCGAGAGCGTTTGATTCCACAGCGGCGCGCTGCCTCCCACTCCGGAATGGGGAACATGGCAGTACGAGCAGGAACCAGGCCTGGCGCCGGTAATTGGCGACTTGCTGCCAGGCGATAAATCATGTACGCCGATTACGTCCCCGGTGATCTGCTGCGCCGGCAGTGTGGGCGTGAACACCACGATGAGGCAGGCGGTTAAGAACCCAACCCTCATTGGATTCCTCCCGCCGCCGGCTTGTTCAACCCGAAATAATGGAAAACCTGGATCCGGGCGTTGTAAGAATCCACCACAAAGATGCGGTCCCCGCGATCGATAAAAAGCCCGGCCGGCAGCTGAAATTCACCAGCGTTTGTCCCGGTGCCGCCAAAGTAATACAGCAGTTCGCCGTCGCGGTTGAACACCTGCACTACGCTCCACAGTCCGTCGACGACGTACAGGTTGCCTTCGGAATCGAGCCCAATCCCTTTCGGTCGGAACATCAATCCGCTGACGTCGCCCACTTTGCCGATGGCGTAGCGAAAAGTTCCCGACCGGTCAAACACCTGCACGCGGAAGTTCATGGCATCGACGACAATCAGATCGTTCGCCGATAACCGCAGCTCCGTCGGGAAGTTGAACTCGCCGTCGCCCTCGCCATTTTTCCCGATCGTCTGCAGGACGCTGCCCTCCATATCGAGCACGAATATCTTGTTGCGCAGCGTGTCACTCACATAAATCCGCTGTGCCGATGAATCTACGGCAATACCAGTGGGACGCTTGAAGTAACCCTCGCCACCTTTTATGCTGCCGATTACCCGCTGATACTTTCCGTTGGAGTCGAAGACAAAAATCTTGCCCGATTCCGAATCCGTTACGTAGATATTGTCCTCGGCATCCACGGCGACGCACTGCGGCGCCAACAGCGGATCTGTTCTGTTCTCCTTGCGCGAGATGAATTTGTACTTTTGTTGCGTAAAGTCGAAGATGTGAACTCCGAAGGCTCCCGGGTCGCTCACAATGATGCGTCCACGCGAATCGGTGACAATGCTGTAGGGCCGGATGAGATTGTGGAACTCCGGCTCGCCGGCTACGACGTCCAGCAACCGGTTCCAGAACCCCCGTTTTGGCTTCACTTCGCGTTCGGAGCCGAAGCTGCGCTCGTAAGTCAGCTTGCGGCCTCCCTCCAGCAAGAGTTCCGGAGGTCCGGGCTCATCGGGCTTCTGGGAGTTCCGGGAGGCCCAGTCCGGAATCGGGAGCAGGAGCAGAAGGATGACCGAACTCAGCTTGAGCCCGATCCGCATTATGCCCGCTTTCTCTGCTTAGCACCGGTTAGAAAAAGTTGAACCATCTGGATACCCCAATAAAGAACGATGATACATTGGCTGGCGGCGTGCCTGACGCGCTGAAGCCCTGCAGCAGCCTGCTGTACCCACCGGTCAGGTACATCTTACGGAATTGATACTGAAAAAGCGTGTTGATCTGCTCCGTGTTGTTCCAGGACCCGATCCCTCCCAGGTCGGTGTTGCTGGTTGCCTTTGCGAAGCTCGCTGTCAGGGTCAGCCGGCGCAGAGGATTGCTGCCCAGGCCAAACGCATAACTCTTGCCGCCATAAAGAATGAGAAGATTGGAAGGCAGGACTGGCGACGGTATTGGCGCTGCGATTAACCCGGTTCCGGTCTCGATCGCATTTCCGCTCGATTTCGCATACGTGCCGCTGACGCTGATCCAGCGCGAATAGGAAAGGCCAGTGGTGTAACTGTCGCTGCTGCTCGTCGTTCCCGGCTGCTCGGTCAAGCCGGTCTTGGTGGCGCTGGCGCTGGCGCTCCATGAGAACATTCCGAACCGGCGCCTCACGTTGCCCGAGTAGGTGTAAAAAGAGGCCATGTAGGTCACCAACAGCGTCTGCACATTCTGCGCATAGCTGAAAGATCCTCCCATCACCCACTTCTGGATTCGACGGTTGTAATTGATCGTGCCATTCAGCCCGAGGGTGTTCAGATTCGAGTTGTCAATGGTGTTGTCGGTCAGGGTCAGGGCAGCGTTAATGTTTCCGCCGAACAAGGTCCGCCCATAGGTGACGCCCCCACCGTATGAATTGGCTCCGTAATTCTCGCCCAGGAAGTATTGCTGGCGACGCTCGGCTATGGCCTGCAATTGCAGATTCGGCAAAATCGCATAGCTGGCATTGCCCAACACGTCGAAGGAGTGCGATCCTTGCCCCAGATTCGGTGGCTGAACAACCACACCTCCCGCGCCCACGATCGCCTGGTACAAGACGCCCGTAAGATTGTCGGAATAGTCGGTGCTGACCGAAACATGGAACTTGTTGGTCGGTTGAAAGGATGCCGTCGCCGTGGAAGTATCAATGGTCCCGCTGTAGGTGTACCCGGCATAGTCAGAATCGACGTAGGAACTGTTGTACGTGGCGGAAAATGCTCCGTGAAGGGGGAGGGCGTGTCCCACGGCAAATCCGTAGCCACTATTGCTTGAAGTCGCACTCTCCGCCTGCGAGTTCGTAAGAACTTGCGGTATCTCCGAGTGCGAGCTTCCATCCTGATAGTAGGCACTCAGGTTGAAGCCCTCCAGCGTGTAGCCCGACCGGATACCAAACGAATGATTGTCATTACTTCCGTTATCATTCGTACCGTATATCGAATACTGGTTGCTTCCCATCTGGAAGTTGGCTGCGAGGCTGGGCAGGCCCGGTACGATTTCTGCCCAGTTGACGCCGAAAGTGTCGCTATCGCCATGTGTTGTGTAATTTGCCAATCCCGGAACCGCGAAGTTACCTTCGCTGTTGTAGGCCTTGGCATAGCTGATGGATCCGGGAAAATGGCTGCCGCCGAAAATCGAGCTGTTAAAATTGACTCCGCTGGCGTTGGAAATGGATTGAAATGTCGAGTTGTCCCGCGCCTGATTCAGGTAAGGCGAAACCGTGAAGGACACAAAGTTGGGATTGTAGTAATAACCGGACAGCGTGCCAGTGCCGCCCACAGTCAGGCTGTGATCGGAGGGGATCAGGTTTCCATAATCTCCCGTATATCCCGCGGACACCGTGCCGTTCAGGTTCATGCTGACGTTGTCGCCGACCGTGACCTGCCCCGCAGCCGGGAGCATCAGCAGGAGAAGTCCCACCAGCACAAAACTCGTATTTCGAAAACCACCGGCCACCTAGCACCAACTTCTTGCTGTCTCGACAGCAGTTCTACTTCTGGGTTGTCTCCTGGCTTCTCCACAGCAGCGCGACTGCGGTTCGTTTTCCTTCGTTTCCGGCTCCTTCGCCGCGGGGGTGGGTCTTACCAAGCGAAAGGGCGCCAGCCATTTTCCCCCCTCTTCCTGGTATGGAACAAAAGCACGTTCCCGGCCAGAAATGGGAAATCAGCTAAGTACTTGCTCAGCAGGGAGATAGTGGGATTTGCGGGGGCGTCAACCGGGCGGGTTCTGGGCCATATGACCCAGCCAAACCAGGATGATAAGGCATTTGGCGCATGAGGTGCTCGGGCTGGCAAAGCCGAGAGGGGCAGCAAAGTCGGCAAGACCTGGCCACAGACCGTTCATCGACAACTTGGCGCCGCCCTATGGTTGGCATTTTCGACTTCGTCGGAAGATCCGTGTCAGGATGCAGCGGCAATTTGCTCTGAGAAGTTCTTGGGAAGGGCACGACTTCAGTCATGCCGCAAGTCCGCATTACAATGTCGCCTTTAGGCACTGAGGCTCGCAATTTTAGTTTTCCGCACCCTGTTCACTGGTGCCGGCAGATGCGTTTTGATGCCGTGCTTCAGCGCCTGAGGGCAGGGTTGACAGCTTGGCGGCACCCGATACAGTTGCGCCGGATCGGCGCGAGCCCGTCCCGCACTGCTGGCGGCACGATTCGAAGTCGTGCCCTTCCCCAGTGGGGTCAATCCTATGGCGCCATGAATAGTTCCCGCTAGAGCTGTTCCACTTTTGCGGTCTTTCGCAGCCGCTTGTCCAGGGCCGCGCGTACTTCCTCGAGCTTTCTCTTTTGCAGTTCCTTTTGCAGCGAGTCCTTCACATCCGCGAACTTCATTTTCCCGGCCATGATGTGCTGGTTCAGCCGGATGATGGTAAATGCCTGGTCAACCTGGATGATGTCGGAGACATCGCCGGCCTTCATGGCTAAAAGCGCTTGCACCACCTGAGGCGCTAGTTTCGCACGGTCCACGGCCTTGTGGTCTCCCATCATCACACGGTAGTCGTCATCTGAGATCTTCTCTGCCAGCAGCCCGAATTGCTCGTAGTTCTTGGTCGCTTTGGCCTGTTTCAGTGCATCCTCGGCGCGCTGGCGCTGTTCTTTCATGGTGTCCGGCGTAGGCTTCTCCGGAGGCAGGATGGAAATTGTTTGAATGGCAAAGGCTTCCGGATACTGAAAACGGGCCGGGTTCTTGTCATAGTAAGCCTTGGTTTCGGCCAGGGAGACAGTCGACTTGCTATCCACTTCGGTCTTCAGCATGGCGTCAATCAGCAACGAGCGGCGGACCTTGTCGCGTAGCGCCTTCTGAGAGCCCTGAAATTCCGAATTCAGAAATTGCTGATACTCATCCGGGCTGCTGAATTGACGGCGGAAGTCCGCTTCTGCCGTTGTCAGCTTTGTCGGCGGAATTGTCATGTGGCGTCGCACCGCTTCCTGGTACAGCAGTTCCTCGAAGATAATCATCTGCATGGCGCCCTGGCGAATCTGGGACTCCATCTCCGGAGGCACCTGACCGTTGTGCTGGCGCGCGTAAGGGAACATGGTGAAGATCTCTCGCAGCAGGTCACGATCGGTCAATACCGCCCCGTTCACCCGGGCAACGGGCTTGCCCGTGGGTTGAACCATTGTGCTTGGCGGTTGCTGCGTCGCCACCGCACTCGGCGTGTGAGAGACCGTGAGTTGGCCCGCCAACGGCGAGAGCGCCGCCAGAACCAGGGTGCAGACTGATAATCGGTGCCTCATAAGCCATCCTCACTCATAAAAAAAGGGGAGAGGTTTTCTCTCCCCTTGGGTAAAAGCCGACAGCTTAGAAAGTCGTCGGGATGTTGTAACTGCCATTGGACTCGTTGCCCTCTCCACCATGGCATTGACGGCAGAACTGTGCCGTCTGGTTAGAATTCGCCGTGCCGCTCGCCGGGTTGTAGGGTCCGCGGATGTAGAACATGGTTGCGTAGTAGCCAGTCGGCAACCCAGTGTTCTTGCCATTCGTGACGCTAACCACGTTCATGAGGTGCTGGTTGTGGCAACTCGTGCACGTAACTACGGCGGTGTTGTTGTATGCGCTGAGCGATACGAAGAAGCCGTAATTCTTTACGAACGCGGATGAGTTTGGACCGTTCATCGAGATCACGCCGTTGGTCTCGGTGCAATCCCAATTGTACTGGCCCCCGCAAGACACGGCGGCGTTCAATCCCACCGGGTGATCGTTCAGGTAGTCGCCGGCGGCATTGCCATCCTTGCCCAGCAGCGTCGGAATCGTGTTGAAGGTTCCGTACGTCGGTGGCAGGGTCTCATAGACCGCGTTCTTCATCATTGCGCCTTGGGCATAGTTGCCGTCATGGCAGCTAAGGCAGGTCAGAAGCCCGAGCACGTCCGGCGTGCCAGCCAGCAGGCTGGTCGGCAGAGTCTCCGGGACGTTTCCGCGGTCGGTGTTACCGGTCAGGATGGTCCTTCCGTACAGATTGCCTACATCCTGGCCCCACAGTGCATCTTCGCCGGCATGGGTATCGCCGGACTTGTTGGCGCCGTTGCCCCATGCGCCGCTGTGTGGTGCGTGACAGGCCGGGCAACCACGGCCGTAGTTGAGGTGTGCGCCGAGGACGTCAGACGTCGGCGGCTGAATCTGGGCTGCCGCGAAGCTGGCCACGGCTAGTATCGCTGCCAGAACTAAGAGTACTTTTTTCATATAAGTTCTTTCCTCCAGAATTGTCTTCAACCCATTCTCTAATGCCCGGAGGCTTAGGCCTGGCCGTGCGGTACTGTTCCTGACGACTGCCTCCAGCCCTGTATGTGCAAGCGGTGGACCGAAAGCGAACTAACCTTCGGCACGTTCTCCGCTCTACGTTCAAGCTATTGAAATCAGGATGGTTACTGTCTAGAGCCGAATCGAAACGATTCCTTAGGTGCATCGGCCAAGTGGGTGAAAAGAGCCACTTCCGCTGGCGTTGTGGTGAAATTGCGCAGTAACCAGACCCATCTGTAGGCAAGAAGGAGAAATATTGTCCATACAGTGTTGCACAATGCAGCAGTCTAGAAGATCGTCGGTACGTTGTAGCTACCCTGCGACTCGTTGGCGATGCTGCCGTGGCATTGGCGGCAGAACTGGGCGGTCTGATTTGATCCTGCCGTGCCGCTCGCCGGGTTGTATGGTCCGCGGATGAAGAACATGGTCGCGTAGAAGCCCGAAGGCAAGCCGCTGTTTGGGCCGTTTTGGACTCCGGCACTGTTCATGTTATGGGGGTCGTGGCAGGTTATGCACAAAACCACTGCCTGGTTGTTGTAGGAGCTGAGTTTGACGAAGAAGCCATAGTTCCTTACGAACTGGGAAGAATTCGGGCCATTCATGGAGATTACGCCGTTGTTGTTGGTGCAATCCCAGTTGTTCGTCCCGCCGCAGCTGACATAGGTATTCAATCCCACCGGATGATCGTTAAGGTAGTCGCCAGCGGCATTGCCGTCCTTGCCCAGCAGGGTCGGAATCTTGTTATAGGTTCCGTAGGTGCCTGGCAACGTCTCATAGACCTGATTTTTCATCATTGCGCCTTGGGCAAAATTGCCGTCGTGGCAAGTCAGGCAGGTCAGCACACCCAGAACGTCCGGTGTGCCGGCCAAAAGACTGGTGGGCAGAGTGTAGACCAACGTCTGCCCGTTCATGTTGAAGGTAACTGTTTTGCCATAGAGATTGCCCGCATCTTGGCCCCACAGCTCAATTTCACCGGCCCCGGTATCGCCAGATTTATTGGCGCCGTTGCCCCAGGCGCCACTGTGCGGAGCGTGGCAGGCCGCGCAACCCCGGCCGTAGTTGAGGTGTGCCCCGAGAATGTCACCCTGCGGCGGCTGGATTTGTGCCGTCGCGATGCGGATCGCCGCAAAGACCAGCAGCAGAGCTGGGACCGATTTCTTCATCTTTCACACCTCTGGGCTGTACCACCCCAGATCTGAGTCCCCGGAAGCTTGGATCGCACTGCCACTCCCACCACCTCCGGATTGTATCCGCACGTATGGTACCGAAAGGGAACTGAAACCGGAAATGTCTTCGATTCTGACGCAAGCTGCTGAATTCAGGATGGTTGTTGGCTGGCGTCGAATTGGGTCACTCTCCCACGCGAAGTGCCGGATGGCTGGAAAGGGGCCTTATCTCACACCGGGACTGGTGAAATCCCGCAGAAAACCCAGACTTGAGATGGCTCGGTTGACATCCTTGTAGCGCCGGGACGGGCGGCGCTACCGTGTCACTGCTGTGCTTTCACGTCGGGTTGAGCCTGCGCTGTTGGAGCGGGCGGCTGCTTGGATTGGGTGCTCGCTTCCTTTTCCTTCCTCACTTGCTCAGCTTCTGCGTCGGTGATGTAGCGGAATTGTTGAACCCGTCCGGGATATTGCTCGGAAGTGAATACACGATTCTGCTTATCAACAGCGACACCGACAAGCGCCTCGAACTGGCCCGGATAGTGTCCGTGTCCGCCCAGATAGGTCAGGAGTTGCCCCTCGCGATTGAAGACCTGGAGAAGATCCAATAACGCGTCAACCACCCAGATGTGTCCGTCGCCATCCACAGCAATTCCCTTGGGACGCGCAAAGTAGCCCGGGGCATCCCCGTGCTTGCCGAATTCGCTGATGAACTTCCCGTCAGCATCGAAAATCTCCACACGGTTGTTCAAGGTGTCGGTGACGTAAACGTCTCCCTCTTTATCCACGGCCACATTGGAGGGAGCGGCAAAATCTCCCGGGGTAGTAAGAAAGTGGTTCTTGCCGCCAGTTCCAATCCGGTGCAGCAGCTTAAGGCTGTCGGCATCGTAAACGATTACCTGGTCTTGCTGTGTATCCGCGACATAGAGGAAACGGTTCTCGGTGTCAATCGCCAGTCCCACCGGATCCACCAGTCCTTCATTGATCTGGTTCACCACCTCGTGCTTGGGACTAAAAACCAGAACGCGGTGCAGCTTGCCGTCAGACACAAACACTCGGTCGTCATCGTCGATGGCCACTCCGTTGATCAGACCGAAATGTGCTTCGTAGCCATTGCGAATGAGCTCCACATCACGGGTTTCAGTGTTGAAAACGAAAACCGCGCCCACTTTCTGGTCGGCCACATAGAGCCGGCCTTTGGAGTCCACTGCCATCCCGTAGGGGCCCAAGAGCTGGAAGGGAAAGTTCTTCAGTTTCTGATCGTTGCCCTGGACCTGGGAACCAGCCAGCCGGTCCATCCAGCTTTGCTTCTTCGTCTTGGCTGGGGGAGCAGTGTAGTCGATCTTTTCGCCCGCGTAGTAGGTCGTATATTTCACGCGGGCGATGGAAGGCGGGCTCGGCCACACCAGCTTGGAAATGTCGATTTCGGCCTTGGGAGCCGGTTTTTGCGCATCGGCAGGCTTAGCTTTCTTCTTGCCGCCATAGGCAGAAACCGGCCAAAGCAGGGTCAGCAATAGCAGGACGGACAGCGCCATCGCGCCTTGGCGGTGGCGAATCGAACTTGAACCAATCCCAAACATTTCCGCTCCCTTCGATGCAAACATCTAGTGTATCCCTCGCAGCTCTACGCGGTTCTTGTGACAGGTGTCACAGAAGGCCATATTGTTTTCCTGGTCTTTGACCAGCAGGCCGGGTTGGGCCGAAGCGTGGGGCTGATGGCAGGTCAGGCAGTCCATGCGAGTCCTGACCTTGGTGATATCCGCCGGATCCATCACGTCGGAAACCGGGTGATACTCGACGGGATGGCCCAGACCATATTTGAGTGGAAGCCGCGGCACCTTGTACTTCACGAAGTAGTCGTCCGGCAGTTTCACTTTTCCATCGAAAATCGTCACCATATGCTCGGCTTCGAGCGGTTGCTGCCTGGCCTCGGGACCGTGGCACTCCAGGCATAGCGCATTGACATTGCCTTGTGCCCGCAGCAGTTTTGCATTGTCCCCGCCGTGAGGCTGGTGGCAGGTTGCACACCCCTGCTGGAACGCCGGCTGGTGATGCACTTTCTTCTTCATCAAATCGGCCAAGTCGCTGTGGCAGGAGGTGCAAGCCTGTACCGGATCAGGCTGCAGGAATCCGGGGCTTTTGCCGGCGTGCGGGTTGTGACAGGAAATGCAATCGCCCTGTGCTCCCGGATGCGGCACTTTCGCGGTTTCGATCTGCTTGGCCTGCTCGTCGTGACAGGTCACGCAGAGAGCCTTCGAATCGGCTTGGGTGAGGACGACTTTGCCGTCCTTGGCGGGAGCGTGGCAGGTATCGCAGGAGCCGCCGGCAAACGGAGGATGAGTGAATTTCTGCATCAGCTTGGGCTGCGCCGATTGGTGTGGATCGTGGCACTGCACGCAATTTGCAGTTGCGAAGGGCTGGCCCTGGTGGGCTTTGACCAGGGATGCGTCCTTGGCGTCATGGCAGTCGATGCACAGCGCGGGAGCGGCCTTGGTCAGGTGGTAGTCGAATTCTTGCTTGCCCTGCTCTCCGACCTTATGGACGGTGTGGCAGGTTTCGCAGCCCATGTCCAGCGCCGCGTGCCGGCTGCCTTTCTCGGGCACGTTTACGCCGATCTTGTGACAGGTCAGGCAGAGGTTCTCTTTCTCGTCCCCCGAGGTAGGCTTCAACAACTGATTCTTGTTGTCCGAGGTGTGCGGATCGTGGCACTTCACACAATCGCGAACCGCGGGAGGATGAACCGTACCTTTGAGATCAGCGGCGTTCTTGTCGGCGTGGCAAGTGAGGCACAGTGCGGAAGGAGTCGTCGTAATGAGCTTGATGTGCGTGACATCCTTGTTGGTTCGAATCTCATGGCAACTGGTGCAGCCCATCGCGATGGCGGAATGAACGGATTTGCCTGTGGTTTTGTCGGCATGACACTCGACACACTTAGCGGAATCTGTGTTCTTGTCCAGTGGGACCGGGTGGGTGACTGCGCAGAGCAGGCTGGCGCTTAGCAGCAAACCGAATCCGACGATCAACCGAACTACCTTCACGACCATCTCCCTCTAAGCTTATCTACCAACCCACGCCGATCAGCATGACAAAGAAAGCCCGCTGTTTTGGTGCGCCGATCAATGCTGCAACGATCAGTGGCTAGCTTTGTACTTGAGATGATCAGTAGTTTAGCCCATCGCCAAGGCGGAGTGAACCTCCCTGCCTTAGGTTTGATCTGTCGACAAAGACTGAGCCGGCCTTCCGTTTCCTCTTGACAGGATGTTTCGCCGGCGCGAACGCCTGTTGCGAGAGCCACTACCGGCTCAGGAAAAGGCGTCATCAAAGTTTCAGGGCTGGTGAAGCGGAGCTGATGAGCGGGGCCTAATCCGCCCTCAGCCCGTTTCCTCCAGCCCTGGGTTCCTCCGCGTAAACGTGCAAGCTGAGAAGCCAATACGCTACGTCGAAGAAAGGGCAGTAAAGCCTCTCGATGTTTGGGCGGAAACCCAGATACGAATTTTGGGGACTGGTTCAAGGAGACCTCAGCACACAAGCTTAGTTGCACGAGAATCGCCGCTGGGCTCGACCTCGATGAATTTGTGCAAGGCAGCCGTAAGTTTTTTTGCCGCAGCGACTTGCGGCGATTTATCGGGGAGCGTCTTGGAATGCGAACGTGGGAGACGATTGGCAGTTGAGCCTTCTCCCGCATTGGGACTGGTGAAATGACGCAAGTACTCTGCCGCTTGTTGCTGCGCCAAATTCCAGCTTAGGCCGCGTCTTCTGTGTGATATGGCCCAAGATGAACCAGGTCGCCAGCATCATGTCGCTGCATTCGCATGAATCCGAACGGTTTGATGGAGTTGCGGAATGTGGCGCGCAACGTGCATTCCTGCCTGTCGAGAAGGGTAAAGATATGGCTGGGAGCGTCTACTCGCAAGTTCGAAAGATGTGGCAGACCCTGGCATCGATCAAAACCGGAGTCATTCTGTTGATCCTGGTGGTGATCGTTTCCGCTGCTGGCACGGTGATCCTGCAGCGTCCGGCGACCGATGCCGACGAAATCCAACGCGCTTACTCGCCGCAGATGCTGCGTCTGCTGGATGGGTTGGGGCTGACGGACGTCTTCCATGCCTGGTGGTTCGTTTTGTTGCTGGCCCTGGTGAGCCTCAGCATCATCGCCGCATCGCTTCAGCGTTTCCCCCACTCCTGGCGATTCTACTCGCGCCCGTACAAGAGTCCGGACGATAACTTCCGCCGCGCCCTCCCCCTTCAAGCTGTGATTCCGATCGGAGAGGAAGAAACAGGCGTGAGTGCTGCCGAGCGGCGATTGCAGAAGGCAGGTCTCAGGCCGGAACGCATGGTGCGGGAAAACAGCTTTTCCTTGTTTGTGGAGCGCAATCGAATTTCTGAAATGGCGGTTTACATTGTGCATGCCAGCCTGCTTCTCATCTTTCTGGGAGGCATCGTCGATGCTCTGTACGGCTGGCGTGGCTTCGTCGCACTTACCCGTGGTGAGCAATCAAGCCAGGTAAAACAGCAGAACGGTAACCAGCGCAATCTGCCCTTCGCGCTTCGTTGCGATGGCGCCGGCCAGGAAAATTACGCTGACGGGACTCCCAAGCGCTGGTGGTCGGACCTTACGGTTCTGGAAAACGGACGGGTAACTCTGCGCAAACAGATTGTGGTCAACGATCCTTTGGTATATCGTGGCGTCCGCTTTTATCAGGCAAGCTACGGTCCCACGGGGAAGCTGGACAAGCTGATCCTCACGGCCACTCCGAAAGCAGGAGGCGAGGCCCAAGAAGTCGCTCTGGCTTTGAATGAAAGCCTGCAGCTCGACGCCGACACCTCGGTTCGCCTGGCCGAGTTCATTCCCGATTACGTGGTTCGTGACGGCCAGGTGTATGCTCGTTCCACGGACTTAGAAAACCCGGCTGCGCACTTGATTGTCGCTTCCAGGAAATCTGGCAATGTGGTGAATGTATGGTTGCCGCCGATCCCCGGCTTCGAGCAGAACTCATCTTCCCCCTACACCTTTGAAGGCAAGGACGTGCAGATGGCTCACTACACCGGCCTGGAAGTCTCGCACGAGCCCGGTCAATGGGCGGTTTGGACAGGCGTCATCCTGATGGGCGTCGGCTTGGCGGTGGTTTTCTATTTCGTCCACATGCGCATTTGGGTGGTGCCGGTGCGCGATGCACGTGGTCAGCTGGTGCTCTGGGTAGGCGGCGCCGCCAATAAAAATAAAGACGCGTTCGAGCAACGATTCCGCAAGTTGGTCGAAGAGATCAAGTCGGAAATCAAGATTCAATCGATGTCGTGCGCCCAGGCGCATGCCACTTCACTGGCCGGAGACTGATTCCGGCGACGGAGGATGCTTTTTATGGCGCGTGCAAGAGTTGAGCAGCGGCCGGCGGCCACCGGTACGAGCTTGGTGGTCATGGTCGGACTGGGCGTTGCCTTTCTGCTGTTCATGGCATTTCTGAACGTAGTCAAGAGCGGCAATCTGCTCAGCGAACCTAACTTGCTTTATGCGGCGCTGATTTTTTACGCGGGTGCGGGGACGCTTTATCTCGGTTTCGGCGTGACTGGCATTCCTTCTTATTTGCGCTATGCCTCGCTGGCGACATGGGTAGGGCTGCTGGCCAACACCGGCGCGGTCGCGCATCGCTGGTATGAGGCGGGGCACCCGCCATTCTCGAGCATCTATGAAATGCTGCTGAGCTTCGTATGGACGCTGGCCGTGCTTACGCTGATTGCGGAAAAGAAATATGGCGTGAAGATCATCGGCACAGTGACCATGCCGGTGGCCATCGTCGGAGTCGTCCTGATGCAGTTACTGCGCACCGAGGTGCGGCCCCTGGTCCCGGCGCTGCAATCGACCTGGCTGCACGTCCACGTGACACTCGCCATGCTGGCCTATGCGGCGTGCGCGCTCAGCTTCGCTCTGGCCATGATGTTCCTCATCAAGGACAAGATGAAAACCGAGACCTTCCTAGCTGCGACCAGCTTGTTCAGCTTCGCCACCTATGCTGCCGTGCTGACCCGCTTCGAAAAATGGGGCGGTCTGAGCTTGGCGGCGTGGAATCCAGAAGAAAAATCGGAAATTTTTTTAGCCAAGGGCGTGCGCCTGTTCGTGGTGGTGCCAGACTTGGGCTGGCTGATGCTGCTCGTGCTGGCCGCCGTGGCCGCACCACTCATCCTCTACCTCGTCTGGCGCAAGACTGGGAAGGAGGACATCATCAGCATCGCGAACCGTGCGGTATTTGTGAGCATCTTGTTGCAGGGGCTGGCACTGGTGTTTTTTGTGCTCCGCGCGCGGGATGGTCGTTATGGGTCGCTCGATGCCGATGGCTTGTTCCCAACCAGCCTGGCTGCCAGCCCGTTCATCCTCTCGGGACTGGTGGGCGGAATCTTCGTTTCGCTGTTGTACCTGTTACTGCTGTGGAGGCGTGAAGATCTGGAGCGCATGCTGCCGAGCGCGGATGAACTCGACCGGATCACCTATCGCACAATTGCGATCGCGTTTCCATTGCTCACCCTGATGATCGCGGCAGGCGCCTATTGGGCCAATCGCACATGGGGCTCTTATTGGAGCTGGGATCCGAAAGAAACCTGGGCGGCGATTACCTGGCTGGTATACGCCGGTTACCTGCACATGCGCGTCACGCGCGGATGGCGTGGGCGGCGCGCCGCTTGCTTCGCTATTTTCGGGTTTGCGGTAGTCATGTTTACCTTTTTTGGGGTGACCTATCTACTGCCTGGATTGCACGCTTATGCCTGATACCAACGCCACAAATCCAGCGAGTTCAGAAGACCCCAGCGGGTCTCTGGTTCGCATTAACTGGCAGATTAAGGCAGTGCTGCCGATTGTCTTTGTTCTGCTCAACGGAATTCTGCTGTTCACGCTGGCTACCGTGTCGTGGCAGGATCCGCAACGGCACATCGTTCTGGTGGTGGCGGGAGCTGGGGCCATCGCGATCTGTTTCGCGCTGCTGCTGGTGCTCACCTATGTCATTCAGCGGCCCATGGTCGAGTTGCAGGAAAAGATCGCCCAAGTAGGCGAGGGAGACCTGAACGTATCGGTGAGTTTCGCCCGGCGCAACGACGAGATCGGAGATCTAGGCCGCAACTTCAACCGCATGGTCACTCAGCTCCGGGAGAGCCGCGAAGAAATCGAGCGCCTGCACCGCACCCAGATGTCACGCGCCGAGCACCTCGCGACACTTGGCGAACTGGCCACCGGGCTGGCGCATGAAATACGCAATCCGCTGGCCGGAATTGCCGGAGTCGTGGAGATCATCGGGCGCGATCTTCCGGCAACCAGTCCGGCGCGTACAGTGGTGAAAGAGATTCGCCAGGAAATTGCGCAAATCAATCACATTCTCACCGACCTGCTGCAAACCGCTCGTCCGCATCCGCCTGAAATACGCCGCAGCGACCTGAATACTACCGTGGAACATGCGGTCATGCTGGCACGCCAGCAGGTAATTTCAAAGCCCATTGAAATCGTGCTGGAGAAGAATCCGGAATTGCCGGAAGTGGAGCACGATGGCGATCAAATTCACCAGGTGCTTTTGAACCTGCTGCTCAACTCCATCCAGGCAATTGAAGGCCGGGGCAGGATCACGGTGCAAATCGAGTCTCGGGGCGAATCGGCTGCGATTGTCGTGTGCGATACCGGACGCGGCATTCCACCCGAACACCTGCCCAACATCTTCCGGCCGTTCTACACCACCAAGGGCAACGGCACCGGATTGGGGCTATCGCTGGCGCGTCGCATTGTCGAGGAGCACCATGGCCACATCGACGTTACCAGTTCGGTAGGCCAGGGGACCAAGTTCACCGTGTTGCTGCCGGTGCAGCGGCCGGTGGTGGAGACCGCAATCGCGTGAATGATTTTGCCATCCTCACGAATCGCAAGCGAGCCGCGATTGCTCTGGCGCACTCCATGGTATTTCTGCTGATCGCGCTGCGTGGCCTGGCAAGTGCTGCGATTGCCAGCCCGATCTGGCTCAAAAGCTCTGGGCTGCTTGCGTCCGGGCTGATTTTATTGATGTACGTCACAGTAGCATCCGTCTTGATCCAACTGGTTCGGATATCAGGGTGCGCAAGCGAGAAGCTTTATTTCGGTTTTTGTGCGAGCAGCGCCACGCTTGGATTGCTGCGCGCGGTGTTTGGCGACTCAGGCTTGCACCCGGGCCAATATCTGAAGGTCATTATGCTGATCTGCGCGGTGGCAACGGGAATCAGCATCCTGCGCGGGCATTCCAGAGTCAGCCTGGTGGCGGACGACGGGATATGAGACGCACTTAGCTCTTTTGCGTCGCGTGACTTCTCACAAGGCCGGCGATTCACCGCAGCCGAAGCCACAACAGCGCAACTGTGAGAGCCGCCACTACCACGGTTCCAATGGTGTACAGGTGAGACTGCAGCCAGCTCTCTTCTCGGCGCGCCATCGCCAACTGGGCGATAAATGCCGGAGCTTCGCGGCTCGCCGGGAGCTCAAGATCCTGGCCTGAATCCCGGGCCGCTTCACAATCCAGGCAGATGGTTCGTCCCTCGGAAACTGGAAACCCGCAGACTTGGCATTCCCGGAGTTTGGCGACCTCAGTGGACAATACAGATAGCGGGTCGGTCGCTTCGGGCGCAGGGGCTTGGTCGGAGGTCGGTAGCGCCGCGGCAAGCGGCGCGGCATCCTTTGCCTCGACTGGATTGGTTTCAGGCTCGGAAACTTTCTCGTTCAGCACTGGTTCATGCTTGGCGGCGATTTCATGCAGCGCCCGTTTCGCGGCATCGGCGTGCTCCAGGGCGGTCAGAATCATCTCCGTCAGCCGCTCCAAAGCCGTTACGTCTCGCTCTTCGAAGGCGTTTGTCCGGTCGGCAAGAAGTTCGAACACGCCAATTACATCGCGCTCCCGGAGCAGTGGCATC